>Ga0208989_10000041_pt1 | contig 23601 bp, 23 predicted proteins | sample MedBloCAOM3_M1_FD_187852 | JGI IMG/M metagenome (GOLD analysis project Ga0208989, IMG submission 187852) | Forest soil microbial communities from El Dorado National Forest, California, USA - Mediterranean Blodgett CA OM3_M1 (SPAdes) (version 2) | ecosystem: Environmental > Terrestrial > Soil >...
TATTCCGGATGTTCGCCGACATAGGGCACGGCGACCAGCCGATTTCCGATCTGTTCGGCCGCCTTGGCGCTGCCCTCCATGAATCGCCACATATCGACCACGGTCGTGGTCCCACCGATCACCGACTCGGCATAACACAGCCGTGACGCCGCCGCGGCCTCATGGGGCTGCAGCACCCGGTGCATCGGATTGATGTGCAGCGTTAGCCAATCCCAAACCGGAAGATGTTCGGCGGTCCCGCGTAGGAACCCGGAATGGGCATGCGCATTGATCAGGCCCGGCATCAGCACGGAATTCCGAACCCGTTTGACCGGTGCCGACGGGTATGCCGCGGCAAGCACGTCCAACCTGTCGACCCCGAGGATACGTCCGTCGGAGATATGAGCAGCGCCGCCGGAGATGACGCGATTTTGCGCGTCCATCGTAAGCAGAAAATCGCCTGCGAGAATGAATTCGGCGCTAGTCATGTCGGACCGTGTCTTTCCATCGCGATATACACGCAAATTCCGGGCCGAATTCAGGATGAAATCCGCTGCGCGCTCGCCTATCATGCTCACGGCGGCATGGGTGTTGCAGCTCGGAATGATCGGGATGATGGAGGCGTCCGCGATGCGCAGACCCTCGATGCCGCGCACCGCCAGCCGCTCATCGACCACCGACAAATTGTCGTTGCCCATCTTGGCGGTGCCGCAGGTGTGAAAGAACGTCGAACACGCTGTGCGGATGAAGTGCACCGTGTTAGCACGATTGAGGCGCGTTTCCGGCGCTGCATACCCGTCGAACCAATCGGCATAGGCCTTGGTGGCCGCCAGATCCATCACGAGATCGACCGCGTCGATGAGGTCGCTGACGTCCTCCGGCTCGCAGAGGAAATTCGGCTGAATCTCGATCGGCGACCCTGGCTCCGCCCCGAGCAGGCGCAGATAGCCCCGGCTGCGTGAGCGCATGAGCCCCGTCCCGATGGCAAACACGTTGCCCGAGAGATCGTACTTGTCGGCGAGGCCAGCGACGGCGCTGCGGCCCTGTACCGGAAAACCGTGGACGTCAGGCTGCGATAGACCGGCGCTCGTCTTCCAATTCAGCATCGAGCCGCCACCATTGTCGCTGACAGCGCCGAGCGCGCATCGTAGTCCGCGGGATGGCCGCGGTACCACATCATGGCGTTAATCGCAGACGAGCCCCCAGCACCTTTCCGCGCAGAATGCCGATGGTGCGGCCATTGACATGCGGCGTCGGCGCGTAGTCGTAGCCCCAGTCATAAGCGCCGCGGCCGAGCGACATCCATTGAGTGGGATCGTCGATATCCGCGATGCCAATGCCGGGCGGCCCCGCTTCGATCAGCAATACGTGTGCGCCGGCATCGACCAGACGCCGCGTCACTGCGGCGCCTCCTGATCCGGCGCCGGCAACAATATAATCGTAAGCGGCCTTGAGCGGACGGTACGGAATTGCCACCACCGCCGACATCATAGGAACGGTCGGCCGGTTAATTGTGCTCACTGGGCCCCATGATCACGATATTCTCGGTCGCTTCCACGTGGCGAACGAAGATGTATTTATCTTCGCGGCCGTCGCTGTGCTTGCGCTTGATGCCCGGCTGCACAGTACCAGCGACCTTGGCGACCACGATATAAGGCACCTCGCTGGCGAGCCCCTTGGCGCAATGCGCATCAAACTCCTCAACGGTGCGAACCGTAAAGGACTGATCGACACCGGCCCCGCGCGCAATCGCAGCGATATCGACCCGCCCGGAGGCGGTGTGCGTCGGTGGGCCGCCGATCGACTGGTAGCATTCATTGTCCCAGACCACGACAAACAGGTTCTTCGGCTGTTCGTTGCCGAGCGTCGCCAAAATGCCGAGATTGAACATCATGCCGCCGTCAGTATCGAGCGAAACGATACGACGGTGCGGCAAGCCGCTCGCCAGTCCAAAGGCCTCCGGCGTGACGCAGCCAAGCTGCTGCTGGAACAGACTGGCGCTGCGCATATGCGGGGCGGCGTTGTACCATTCGTCGACGCTGGCCCCCAGCGACAGGATCACGAGTTCGTCCGTTAGTCGCGCCGCCAACGCCTTCATGCAGTCGAACCGCTTCATCTCACCACCCCGCCGCCGAGCGCCACCGCCGAGTGATAATAGGAGGCGTACGACCAGGCATAGGCGTCGGCGATGGCACGCTCGATTTTGTCTTCCTCGCGCACCACCTGATACGGAATGCGAAGCGCATCCAGTACCGGCTCCATGGTGATGCCGTGTGGAATCGCCCACCAATTGTTTTCGCCAAGTTCGCCACGATAGCTCATCAGCATCACCACCGGGATTCCGGCGCCCAGCCCCATCCGCGCCAACGGCTCGACGGACGCGCGCAGGCCGGAATTCTCCATCACCAGCGCGGCCTTCTTGCCGGACAGAAACACGCCGCCGCAGATGGCGGCGCCCTCGCCCTCGTTGGTGACGCGGATGGTGCGAATGTCCGGATCGGCATCGAGCGCCGGGTATAGTTCCTTAAACAGCGAATCCGGTAGGTAGCAGACGATGCTGACCCCGGCCTTCTTCAACCCGCGGATGACCGCGTCGACTGCGCTCTGCTTCATCGGACCCTCACTGCCGTCAACCTAGCTCGCTGTTCCGCATCCGTTTCGGATGGACCCTATTTTCCGATCAATACGATGCGCAAGACGCAACACCGACCCGAAGAGGCGGATGCAAGTCCCTTGCTAGTCGCGCAAGCCTTCAATCGCCTCCACGAGCAACCCGCCGAACGCCAGTGCCGCATCGGACATCTCCTTCTCCGGTCGCGCCAGCAGCATCAGGCGCCGCGGATTGATCTTGGGATCGCGCAGCGACACGAAGGTCAGGGTGCACCCGGCTGATGGACGAAGGCGCGACGCGCAGGACCAGCGCCGCTCGACGAATCGATTCAAGCCGGGCCACGAGCTGGAAATAGTGGATCCGCGTGGCGGTCAGCCCGGCAGGGATCCATCGGCTCACGCCGCATCGAACAGCGGCTGGATCCGCATTTCGGGAACGAGCACGAGACCCTTGTCGGTGATGCGGATTTCCGGAATGACCGACAGCGGAATCAGGTTGAAGCCCATATAGGGAATGCTGCATCCGGCCTTTTCCCATTCAACCTTCAGTTCCTTGACCTGTTCGGCGACCTCCGTGACGCGCTTGTCGGAAAGCAGCCCTGCGACCGGCAGCGGTACCATCGCGGAGACCTTGCCGTCCATAACAACGCAGGCGCCGCCCTGGGTCTCTTCAATGGCGCGCAACGCCACCTGCATGTCGGCCTCGTTGGTGCCGGCGACTATGATGTTGTGGCTGTCGTGACCGACCGAGGACGCCACGGCACCGCGCTTCAGATTGAAATTGCTCAGCAAGCCATAAGCGACGTTACCGGCGGATTTGGCGTGGCGCTCCACCACCGTGACGAAGCAAAGCCCGTGCTTGTCGAAATGGTCCTGCCAGGTTTTCGCTGGCTCCAGCCGCACCGTGACATGACCGAGCGTGATTCCGGGCAGCTCGGTCTTGATCGTATGGGCGACTACGGTCCCGGTCGGGAGCGGCGGCGTGAGCTTAACCTGTTTCGGTAGCTTCACGGTGTGATAGGCCGCGTCCGGATATCGATAACGCGTTGAAAGTGCTTCATCGAGCCGCGGCGTGATCTTGCCATCCTCCACGACCAGTTCGCCGCCATACCAGGTGCTGACCGGTTTGTGGTCGTCGTCCAGCAAGACGAGGTCGGCGCGGCGGCCGCCGCCCATGCCGCCGATTTCGCCATCCATGCCGAAGCGCGTGGCCCCATGCAACGAACCCATCGCCCAAGCCTGTTGCGGCGTCATGCCGGCTTTGATCGCTTCACGCGTCACCCAGTCCAACCCGAATAGCATGAGGTCGTGGGCATCGCGGTCGTCGGTGCAAACCGCGACGCGCTTGTGGGAGGCGCCGAGTTCGGTCACGGTCTTGATAGCTTGCGGCAGGCTGTGCCACGGCGTGGTCGGCGGTCCGCCGCGCAAGAACAGCCAGATGCCAGCTTCCAGCATTTCGTCGGCAATCTCGCGATCGATCGCCTCATGGGTATCGGTGACTCCAGATGCGGCATAGGCCGCAACGAATTCGCGCCCGTAGACATGCCCTGAAACCGGACGACCGCGTTCCAGCGATGCCGCGAGAATGGCATGGCTGCGCTCGTCGCCCATCGCCACCTGCACAAAGTCCATCTTTTCGCCGAGCGCGACGGCCTCCGGCCATTTGTCGAACAGCGCCGCGATCTTGGCTGCCGTGAGATCGCCGCCCGCGGTCTCGAGCCGCGGCGACGTCGCCGGCACGGTGCTTGGCACGGTCAGGAAGATCGACAGCGGCGCCTGCCGGGCATCTTCCAACATCGCCTCGACACCGCCGACATCCATCACGTTGCCGATTTCATGGCTGTCGCAGAAAATCGTGGTGGTGCCGTTGAGAAGCGCCGCTTCCGCATACGCACAGGCGGTCACCATGCTGGACTCGATGTGGATATGGGGGTCGACAAGGCCGGGCGCGACGATGCTGCCGCGGGCATCATGGATTCTTGCCGCGGAACCCTTGTGGGCGCCGGACGGTTTCACCGCCGCGATGCGGCCGCCGGTCAGCCAGATCTCGCGATCGGCGAGCAAGCGTTCCGAATAGGTCGAGAGCACCCGAGCTCCCTTGATCACGACGTCGGGATCGGCGCGGCCGGCCGCGACCGCGGCGAGCTGTCGCGTCATGGTGGACAGGGGTTTCACCGAAAAGCGCGTCAGAGAAGCCATGTGCGATCCTCGTTGCTGTTGCGCGAATTCCGGGCGCGTCAGTGATAATCCGGAATGCCGGGCATCGTCTTGAAGCCTGGTAGTGCTCGAAAGCGCCGCGCCCAGCGGCGGAGCGCCGGATATTCGTCGTGGTCAATGCCGAAGTCACGGCTCAGCGCGAAAGCTGGAAACAGTGCGATGTCGGCGATCGTCGCATGTCCCGCAGCGAACCACTCCGCCCGCGCAAATCCGCGCGCGGTCATGTGATCGTCCATGATGCGAATGGCCTGGGACGACGCCGCGCGGAGGGCCGTCTCGTCTCCCGGCGTGTCGAACAGCGAATGCTGGCGCGCCGCAATCGTGATGCCGAGATCGCGCGCGGAGAAGTTCAGCCATTGCATCACCATGGCAAAGCCTGCGCCATCCGGCGGCAGCCATTTTCCCGAGGGATCGTGGGCGCGGGCGACATAGGCCAGAATGGCTTCGGTGCCATGAAGCACGAGATCACCGTCACGCAGAATCGGCAGCCGGCCGGCGGGGTTCATTGCCAGAAAAGGCGGCGTCAGATGTTCCTTGCCGGGAAACACATCGACGGCGACCGGCTGCCAGTCGAGGCCGAGCAGCGACAACGCCAGCCGCACTTTGTAGCAGCTTTCGTCCAGCTCATAATTGAAAAGAACCAGGGCCGACATCAGTTCATTTCCGCCGCTGCGCCGCGCGCTGCAAGCGCTTGAGGGGATGGCTGCTCGATGGCGCGGCGCAATTGCAGCGCCCAATCCAGAAAATGGCTCTGACCAAATCCTTCATACAGCTTGGGTGATCCGCAGATCGCCAGATGCAGCGCGGTGCGCGTGTCCGAAATCGCCTGAATACCGATCAGCAGCCGATCATCGCCCGTCGATACCGCATAGAGCGTGTCCGTCAGGCGATGGACGATGGTGTCGGCCAGCGCCCCCGACGCAAACGGCATCAGTCTCACCATGCCCAGTCCGGCAATCGCTGCCCCGGCACTGCAATCGAGATAGAGGCTGCGCAACGGCACCGTCTGGTCGCGATCAACCGGCAACGGCGGAGGATTTTCGGACAGCGTGGTCCAGATCATTCCGCCCTGCTCCTGCGCCAGATAGACCGGCACCTTGAAGGTCTTTGGCACCTCGAGATCGGGATGCGCGGGAATGTACTGGCAATAGCCGGCGCGGTCATACTGCCATCCATGATAGAGGCAAGCGATGTGATCGCCGCGCACGAAGCCGAAGCTCAGCTTCATGCCGCGATGTGGGCAGCGATCTTCCCAGACATGCGCCACCCCGCTGGTATCGCGCCAGACCACCAGTTCCTGGCCGAACAGGCGTATGCCGGCGGAGCTTCCGGCTTCGATCGAATGAGACAATCCCACAGGATGCCAATTGTCTCCGGCGCTCATTTTCAACTCCCGCTATGCCGCCAGGGCGCGGTCATGACGCGCAACGTCCAGAACGAGGCAATCATAGGGACCAAGGCTGCACGCCACCTCGAATGCGTCGACCAGTTCTGCCGCGCCTGACACATTCACGGTGATGGCCACCTCGCTCATCTGCGTGACGTCGATCGAAAGTCCAAGACGGGCGGCCCGATGGCGCGCGAATTCAATGAAGCTGTCGGACCGCAATCTGCCAGTGAAAACGAAGCGCGCTTGCTCGGACATGGTCGCCAATTCAGACATGTTCACCCCCCATGCCGGAGAAGATGCAAGCCTTGCGCCTGACCGGCCCAGAGTTGAAACTGTCCTCATGAGCGCTGGGCTGTCTCAACTTTGCGCCTTCTGCTCATTAAACGGTCACGGGCTGCCTGCGAATTGGATTTGGGCGGAGCATCCAACTTCGCTTGTAGGCGGGCCAAAAACAGCGCGCCAAGTGTTGCCTTTGGCGCATCACTATCGTCCGTAGATATCCTCTATTCCGAACATCATGCATCAGAAACAGTTTTTGGCCAATCAAACTTGCTTGGCACAATTGTTGCGTGGCCGGCACTTGGTATCAGTCGGTTCGAACAGAAAACGCCACACCAGTTGCTCGCCAGGAAAGTCATAATCAGAGCGCCACAATCAGAAGGGTTCAACATGATCGACCTGCGTAATCTTTCCCGCCGCGGCCTGCTGAATCTCGGCGCTGCCGCCGGCACGTCGCTGATGATGCCGAAGCTGATCCGACCCGCGAGCGCCGCCGGCCCGCTTCCAGCCGTGCCTGAGGAAAAGGCCGTCATCGCCTTCGGCCACACCGGACCGGTCGCCGACGAAGGCTGGACCTGGAGCCACGACCAAGGAATGAAGGCGGTGCAGGCCGCCTTTCCGAAATTGAAGACCGTGTTCGTCGAGAGTATCCCCTACTCTGCCGACGCAACGCGTACGTTCCGCCAGTTCGTTTCGCAAGGCGCCAATATGGTGTTCGCCACGTCGAACTATGGCGACTTCTTGTACGACGTCGCGAAAAAGTCGCCCGACGTCGCCTTCTACGAGTGCGATGGTAGAAATCCTCTCGACAATCTGAGCACCTATTACGTCGCCCACTGGTATCCAACCTATGTGACGGGCGTCGCCGCCGGCCTGATAAGCAAGAGCGGCAAGCTCGGCTATGTCGGCTCGTTCCCGGTTCCGTCGGTATTCTCCGGCACCAACGCGTTCTTGATGGGGGCACGCAGCGTCAACCCGAACGCAACGATGCAGGTCATCGCCATCAATTCCTGGTTCGATCCGCAAGCCGCGACCCAGGCGGGCAGCGCACTGCTCGACAATGGCTGCGATCTGTTGTTCGGCATCATGGACGAGGCCGGCTATTTGCAGGTCGCGGATAAGCGCGGCGCCAAGGCCGTGATGTGGAACACCGACATTCGCCGCTTCGGACCGAAGGCCTATGTCTCTTCGATCGTGATCGACTTCAAGAAATTCTATGTCGATCAGGTCCGGCTGCGGCTCGAAGGCAAATGGACCCCGTCGCAGACCATCCTGCCGATGGGCGGCGGCATCGATCGCGATGCCTGGGGCGAGAGCGTTCCGGAAGATGTCCGCAAGCAAGCCGACGCGGTGCGCGCGAAGATCGCCGGCGGCTGGAGCCCCTTCAGCGGCGAGATCAAGGACTCCAAGGGCAATGTGAAGGTGGCCGCGGGCAAGACGATGACCGAAACCGAACTCTACAACTGGGATTGGTCGATCGAAGGGGTGAAGGGGATCTGATCCTCACGGCGATCCCGAAAGGCCAGAGACGCCCGATGAATGTGATGCCTGAGGCCGCGGCGTTGCGATCTCCCGGAACGCCGCCGATCGTGCTTCTCAAGGGGGTCGCCAAATATTTCCCCGGCGTCATCGCCAATCAGGACGTCGATCTCGAGGTCTGGGCCGGGGAAATTCACGCGCTGCTCGGCGAAAACGGCGCCGGCAAATCGACACTGATGAATGTTCTGACCGGCATCTACAAGCCGGATGCCGGCGAGATCATCATCGATGGCTATGCGCGGGACTTCGCCTCGCCGTTGGAAGCGATAGCGGCCGGCATCGGCATGGTGCATCAGCATTTCAAGCTGGTGAAGGCCTTCACCGTCGCGGAAAACATCCATCTCGGCTGGTCGGAGACACCGCCAAGAATCAGCGCCGAGGCGCTGGAGGCCCGCACCGCGGAGCTCGCTGCAGCCCTCAATCTCGCGATCCAGCCCGGCGCGCGGGTTGAGGATCTTTCGACCGGCGAACAGCAGCGGGTGGAAATTCTCCGCGTCCTGACCAGGCAGGCGCGCGTCCTGATCCTCGACGAGCCGACGGCGGTTCTCACGCCGGCGGAAGCCCGCGAATTGTTCAAGGCGTTGCGTGATTTCGTCTCGCGCGGCAACGCCGTGATCTTTATCAGCCACAAGCTCGACGAGGTGCTGGAGATTTCCGACCGCATCAGCGTGCTGCGCGGCGGCCGCAAGGTCACCACCGAGGACACGCGGAACTGCAGCCAGAAAATGCTGGCTAAACTCATGGTCGGCCACGAGATCGTGCTGAATGATTTGCGCGGGCGAAGCGCCGGTGCCGCGCCGGTCTCATCCGATCCGGTACTGAGCCTGCGCAACGTTTCGGCCTATGACGATCTTGGCAACATCGCGCTGAACCGCGCGTCGCTGGACATTCACGCCGGCGAAATTCTGGGCATCGCCGGCGTTGCCGGCAACGGCCAGAAAGAACTCAGCCAGGTGCTGACCGGCATGCGCGCCGTCGCATCCGGCAGCATTGTCGTCGACGGGAAAGCATTCAGCAGCGCCGGCGCCGGCGAATTCGCGGACTTTGGCGTCGGCCACATTCCGGAGGACAGGCTCACCACCGGGCTCGCGCCCGCGCTGAGCGTCACCGACAACGCCGTGATTCGCGAATACGATCGGGCGCCGGTCTCGCTCGGACGCTGGTTCCGGCCGGGCGCAGCGACCGCGCTGGCGCGCAGCATCGCAGAGGCCGCAGCGGTCGCGGTTCCCGATTTCGCCATGCCGGTGCGCAATCTCTCCGGTGGCAACCAGCAACGCCTGGTCGCTCGCCGCGAGATGCGTATCGCCAGCCGTTTGCTGATCGCGGCCTATCCGAGCCGAGGCCTCGACGTCGGTGCGATCAACACCATGATGCGCTACTTTGTCGAACTGCGCGACGCCGGCGTCGGCGTCATCCTGATTTCCGAAGAACTGGAAGAGTTGCTTAACTTGTCCGACCGCATTGCCGTGATGTTCCACGGCGAGATCATGGGTATCGTCGAGACGGCGTCGACCGACATCGAGGCGATCGGCATGCTGATGGGCGGGCAGCGCGCAGCGATGCGATCTCTCGAACCCGCAGGGATCTGAGCTTGGTGATCCGCATTCAGTATTTCCCTTCGCCGCAACCGGCAGTCGCATTGTTGGCGCGGGGGCTTGCTATCGTGCTGGCACTGGTCTGCGCAGGCTTGCTGCTCGCTGCCAGCGGAGCCGCTCCGCTCACGCTTGCGTCGCAGGTGATCAAATCGACCTTCGGTTCCAGCTTCGGGCTCGAAGACGTCGGACTGCTGGTGACACCGCTAATCCTCACCGGACTGTCGGTTTCGATCGCGCTCAAGATCGGCGCCTGGAACATCGGCGCCGAGGGCCAGTTTTATGCCGGCGCGTTCGCGGCAACCGGCGTTGGGCTTTTCATCCCCGGCCCCACAATCGTCATCCTGCCGCTGATGTTCGTCGCCGGCGTGCTCGGCGGCGTGATCTGGATCCTGATCCCGACGCTGGCGCGCGCCTATACCAATGTCAGCGAACTCATCACCACACTGCTCTTGAATTTCGTCGGCACCCTGCTGGCCTATTATGTCTCAACCGGCCCGTGGCTCGATCCCGGCGGCCACGCGCTTGGAACCACCGCACGGGTTCGCCATGACGTGCCCGAACTCTGGGGTACCATACACTGGGGCCTGCCGCTGGCGATCCTGCTGACCATCATCGTCACCGTCCTGCTGAATTTCACGCGCTGGGGCTACCAGGTCCGCGTCGCCGGCTCGAATCCGCAGGCCGCGAAATATGCCGGCATGCCGTTCCGCCGGCACCTGATCACGGTGATGCTGCTGTCGGGCGCGATCGCCGGTATCGCCGGCATGCTGGAAATCGCTGGAACCGTGCACCGGCTGCAAGGCGGCATCTCCAACAATTTCGGCTATCTCGGCATCATGGTCGCCGTGCTTGCACGCGGCTCGACGCTCGGCGTACTGGCCGGCGCTGCGCTGATGGCGGCAATCCTCAATTCCGGGATCATCCTGCAGACCCAGGGGCTGAATACCTCGACCGTGCTGGCCATCACGGGCCTGATCCTGTTTTTCACGGCCATCGGCGACGAGCTCGCGCATTACCGCGTCGTTCGTACCGAACCGGCCACGGCCTGAAAGACCCGCATGGAAATTATCGCTGGATTGCTGCAGACCTCGATCCTGGCCGGTGGCGTACTGGCGCTGGCGGCGCTCGGCGAAGTGCTGGCCGAGCGGGTTGGCGTGGTGAATCTGGGTGTCGAAGGCCTGATGGCGCTGGGCGCGATCACCGGTATCGCCACCGTGATTACGACCGGAAGCCCCGCGCTCGGCTTCATCGGCGCGCTCGGCATCGGCCTGTCGGTCGGCATGATCTTCGCGAGCGCCACTGTCATTCTCAGAGCCAACCAGGTGCTCTGCGGTCTGGCGCTGACGCTGATGGGCACAGGATTGGCGGCGACCATCGGCAAGGCTTATTCCGGAATGCCGGCACCCGCCACCTTTGCTCCAGTGGCAATTCCATATCTGAGCGAAATTCCGCTGATCGGCCACGCGGTCTTCACCCAAAACATTCTGGTCTATCTGATCTACATCATCCTGCCGGTTGTTCTGCACTTCATCATGTTTCGCACCCAACATGGATTGAACCTCCGGGCTGTCGGTGAAAATCCGGCGGCGGCGGATGCGGCCGGCATCCCGGTGCAGAAATTCCGGTTCTGGTATGTGGCCGCCGGCTCTTCACTGGCGTCGGGCGCGGGCGCCTATCTCACGCTCGCCTTCGTGCCGTCATGGTCGGAAGGCGTGGTTGCCGGCCGCGGCTGGATCGCCGTGGCGCTGGTGATCTTTGCCGGCTACCGGCCGGTCAACGCGGTGCTGGCCGCGCTGCTGTTCGGCTGCATCACCTCGCTCGGCTTCGTCGGCCAGGCGCGTAACTGGCCGATCGCCGCGCCCATCCTGTCGATGCTGCCTTATCTCGGCACCATTGCGCTGATCATCGTACCGGTGCTGGCCTGGCATCGGGTACGCCGGCTGATGGCGGCGCCCGCCGCGCTCGGCGAACCATACTACCGGGATGTCCGCTGATGACGACGCTACTGGTCAAGAACATCGACTATCTCGCCACCTTCGACGATATCAGGCGCGAATTGAAGAATGCCGCGCTGTATGTCCGCGACAACGTGATCGAGGCGGTCGGCACCACGGCCGAACTGGCATCGATGCAGGCCGACGCGGTGCTCGATCTGACCGGTCATATCGTCATGCCCGGCATGGTCAACGTCCACCATCATATGTACCAGACCCTGACCCGGGTGATGGTGCAGGACGACGAACTGCTGGTCTGGCTGAAGACGCTGTATCCGATCTGGGCGGAGCTCGACGACGATGCGATCCGGATTTCAGCCAGCGTCGCCATGGCCGAACTGATATATTCGGGCTGCACCACCAGTTCCGACCATCTCTATATCCTGCCGAACAATTGCACCCTCGACGCGACCATCGTCGCGGCACGCCAAATTGGCATGCGCTTCCACGCGGCACGCGGCGCGATGTCGCGCGGCGAGAGCCAGGGTGGGCTGCCGCCGGACAGCTGCGTCGAGAACGAGGACGCGATCCTCAAGGACGCAGAACGGCTGATTCATCGCTATCACGACAATTCCCGCCACGCGATGAACCGGATTGTCCTCGCGCCGTGCTCGCCGTTTTCCGTGACGCCGAACCTGATGCGCGAAGCCGCCGCGTTGGCGCGCCAGCATCCCGGCGTGCATCTGCATTCGCATCTCGCCGAGGAACTGTTCGAGGAGACTTATTGTCACGACGTCTATGGCATGCGGTCGGCCGCATTCGCCGAATCCGTCGGCTGGCTGGGGCCGGATGTCTGGTTCGCCCACTCGATCTTCCTCACCACCGAAGAGATCAAGCGCTTTGCCGAAACCGGCACCGGTGTGGCGCATTGCCCCTCCGCCAACATGCGCTGCGGCCAGGGCATCGCCAAGATCCGCGAGATGCTGGATGCCGGCGTCCGGGTCGGCCTCGGGGTCGATGGTTCGGCCTCGAACGATACCTCCAATATGTTCATGGAAGCGCGGCTGGCGATGATGCTGCAGCGGGTCGCGCCGCATCATTATCTGTCCGAGAAGCCGGGCGGTCGCGGCGGCTTCGGCGGCACGCCGAAGGCACTCTCCGCGCGGGAGGCGCTGGAAATGGCAACGCGCGGCGGCGCCGCCATTCTCGGCCGCGACAATATCGGCTATCTTGCGCCGGGCATGAGCGCCGACTTCATCGCCGTGAAGCTGAATCAGCTCGGCCTGTCGGGCGCCCAGCGCGACCCGCTGGCAGCGTTGGTGATGTGCGGCCCGTTCCGGGTGGATTACTCTTTTATCGACGGCAAGGAGATCATTCGCAAAGGCGAGTTCCGTGCCTTTGACGTTGAAGCAGCGATGGCCGACCATGTCGGCGTGATGCAGCGCATCTATGCGAGCACCGGATGAACGTCCGCTTTGAGGAGGACCACAGTATGAGCATGTCAGCGGAAAAGGCCGCGCTCGATCAATGGTACTGCGTCGAAGCTCTGCAGGATATCGCAGTGGGCACCGCGGCCAACCGCCTGCTCGGCGTTGATCTCGTCGTCACACGCGATGCCGCCGGCGATATCGCCGCAACGATCGCCCGGGATGACACGCCGCTGCCGACGCGGCAGCGTTACGGCTATTTGTGGACCACACTGGGAACGCCGGCGACCGATCTGTTGCCGATCCCGGAATCGGACGAGTGCGACCGGCGCGTCATTGTCTGCGGAGCTATTTCGGTCAAAACCTCCGGGCTGCGCATCGTCGAAAACTTTCTCGATATGGCGCACTTCCCGTTTGTCCATACCGACATTCTCGGCGCCGAACCGCACACTGAAGTGCTGCACTACACGACCGAGATCCGCCGCGACGTCGATGAAGTCTGGGCCACGAACTGCCAGTTCTTCCAGCCGCAGGCCGCGCTGTCGGCGACAGGCGGGATCATGACGCAATACATGTACCGCGTGGCAAACCCGTTCGCGACCATCCTTTACAAGACCTGTCCCAATGCCGCGAACCGCTGGGATGTCATCTGCCTGTTTGTACAGCCGCTCGATCCGGACCGCTGCCGGGCGCACCCGGTAATGTTCCTGATCGACGACATTTCGCCGCTGACGGAGCTTATTCATTTCCAGCAGCTGATTTTCCTGCAGGATCGCATCATCCTCGAAAACCAGCGCCCGGCGCTATTGCCGCTGGAGCCCCGTGCGGAAATTCCGACCCGCGCCGACGCGTCGTCGATCGCCTACCGGCGCTGGCTCAAGGAAAAAGGCATCATCTACGGCACGAACGTCATCGCCGCATGATCCGTCAAGGCCGCCGCAAGAGATCTATCGCCATCATCGTGCCAATCGGATCGTGATCCGGTCTCGCGGCTTCTACCATCAGGAAGTTGGTTCCCGCATCATCGTCTTGAGCATCTCGGCGAGCACGCTTGCGATGGCGGTAGAGCCTCGCGCGTTGCCGATCAGCATCAACGTCTGTGCGTCGTTCGACAATTCGCGAACCGGGACGTAGACGAGGCGTCCTGCGCGCCGTTCAAATTCGATGTCGAACGGAGTAAGGAACGTAATTCCGTTGTCCAGGATCGCTGCATGCCGCATGATTTCAATGGCGTTGGTTTCGATGATCGGCTGCGGTTCAAGCGTTACCCTTGAGAATGCGGTGTTCAGGTACGGTCTTATGGCACTGCTGCTGTCGGCGATCACCAACGGATAGTCGATGCAGTCGCTGAGGCGAACGCCGGGGCGCTTTGCGAGCGGGTGATTTGGCGCCATCACCGCGCCGAGCTTGCCGACAGCGCGGGCGAGCACTTTTAAATTGCCGTCTTTCGTGAAATCGAATCCGATCCCGAGGTCCGCCTCACCGCCGGCCACCGCGGACTGGATCTCTTCGCCGGTGGTAAAGAGCGTCAGGATCAACTTTACACGCGGGTTGGCCAACCGGAACTGCTTGACGGTGCCCGGCACCAGATTGGACGCCAGTCCGCTCATCATCGCCACCGTGATCTCGCCACGGCGCAGCCCCTTCAGTTCCTCGATCTTGGTCTGCGCGCGGCTCAATTCCTTGAGCGTTTGCCGGATGTGTCCGATTAGGATCTCTCCCGCGGCGGTCAGGACGAGTTTTTTCGGCAACCGCTGGAACAGGGGCGTTCCTAACTGAATCTCAAGCGCCAAAATCTGCCGGCTGATGGCGGACGCCGCAACATTCAAATGGGTCGCAGCCTTGCGGATCGACCCAGTCCGGGCAACCTCGTCGACGTAAGTTAGCAACCGGCTATGCAACATCTTTCCGACCGCTCGCGGGTGATCTTCAGCATGGTTTGGTGTTGCCGAAAAGGCAACAGGCTTGCCGAATCAAAGCGCTTTCAAGAGACGCCTCCGCGTGCTCAATCCTGAGGCTACGGACAAATTTGGCGAGGATGGTCTCGGACGGCCGCGCCCTGGTAGCCGGAGACGATGCATGGTCCTTAAATCGCATTGGTGGTGGGATCTGACCGCGCAAGACTTCGCCGACATCGACGCGGAACGCGTTGTGGCAATCCTTCCGGTCGGTGCGGTCGAACAGCATGGCCCTCATTTGCCGGTCAGGGTCGACGCGGCGATCAATGCAGGTATCATCGCGCGCGCGCTCGAACTGATGCCGGCTGATTGCCCCGCGCTGGTGCTGCCGATGATGCCCGTCGGCAAGTCCGATGAGCACCTGGCTTTCCCGGGTACGCTGACGTTGTCCTGCGAAACGCTGGGGCGGGTCTGGTTCGAACTCGGCGAAAGCGTGCATCGCGCCGGCATCCGCAAGATACTGTTTTTCAATTCGCACGGCGGTCAGCCGCAATTGCTCGAGATTGTTTGCCGCGATTTGCGCGTCAAGCTCGGCATGTTCGCGGTATCGGCGATGTGGCCGCGGTTGATTGACATGGACGCGCTGTTCGACGCCGACGAGAACAAGCATGGAATTCACGCCGGCCAGAGCGAAACAAGCATTATGCTGCATCTCCATCCGGAACTTGTCGAGATGCACCGAGCAGAGAATTTCGTGCCGCTGTCGGTCGAGATCGAACGCGAGTCCGAAATACTTGGGCGTGGCGGTTCGATCAGCTTCGGTTGGCAGGCCCAGGATCTGCATCCGAAGGGCGCCTGCGGGGATGCGACCAAGGCGACCGCGGAACTTGGCGCGATCACCGTCGAGCGCGCCGCGCAGCGCCTGGTCGTGCTGATCCATGAGATCAGCCGCTATCCGTTATCGCGAATTGTCGCGAACACGGCATTCGACTAAGCCGAAACCGTCCTAGAGACCGACCGGAGCTTTCGATGGCATTCAGCGTTGCAGACATTTCGCAAGCCAAGGCATTTCGCATATCGCCGGCGGATACCAATTATTTCGTGATGCTGTTCGACAAGGATACCGATGAGATCGACAACATCTTCGTCATAGAAATCTTCAAACCGGGCGGTGCCACGCCGCCGAACGAGCACGCCACGGCGCACGAATTCTTCCACGTCCTGCATGGCGAGGGCGTCGCCCGCTGCGACGGCAATACGCGGCCGATCAAGAAGGGTGATTCGCTGCTGCTGCATCCCGGTTCGGAGCATGTGATCGAGAACACGGGAACCGACAAGCTCTACACGCTCACGGTGATGACGCCGAACGAAGGTTTTGCCGAACTGATCCGCAGCGGCGACCGGGTCGATCTCGACGCCGACGACATCCGAATATTGCGCGGCCCCGGAGAATGACAGGAGCGCCGGCATTCACCAAAAACGAAGAGGAGTTGCGGCCACTCGGCTCGAGCGCCAACAATCGCTGGGCGGTCTCCGAGACGCGGGCGAATTTGGTACGACCGCCGTTGGCGCCACGTCCCATTACCGTTCAGGCCGACGCCAAGCTGCTGACGATCGACCTTGCGCGTACCGCCATCGTCGTGATCGACATGCAGAACGACTTCTGCCACCCCGACGGCTGGCTCGCCCATATCGGCGTCGATGTCGGCCCAGTTCGCGCGCCCATTACGCCGCTGCAACGTTTGTTGCCCGCGTTGCGCAGCCGGGATGTGCCCGTCATCTGGCTCAACTGGGGCAACCGGCCCGACCGGCTGAACCTCAGCCCGGCGTTGCTTCACGTCTACAAGCCATCCGGCACCGGCATCGGTCTTGGCGACCCCCTGCCCGGTTCCGGCGCCAAAGTGCTTGAACGCGGCAGCTGGTCGGCCGCGATCGTCGATGAGCTGACCGCCGATCCTTCGGACATCCAGGTCGCGAAATACCGCATGTCTGGCTTCCAGGATACCGAACTCGACAGCATCCTGCGCAATCTCGGCGTCACCACGCTGATGTTTGCCGGCGTCAATGCCGACCAATGCGTGCTGTGCACGCTGCAGGACGCCAATTTTCGCGGCTATGACTGCCTGTTGCTCGAGGATTGTACCGCAACCACTTCACCGGATTATTGCATGGCCGCGACCATCTACAACATTCGCCAGTGCTTTGGCTTCATCGTCAGATCGGCGTCACTCACGCATCAACTTGTCGGCAACGATCGTGCATAGGGGATGACCTGGTCATGAACGATCTGTCGTCCGGCGCGCTCGCTTTGCTGGTTGCCGACCTCGGCGATCTGGACATCGTGACCGATCCCAAGATCGTGCGCCGGCGCTCGCGCGATTTCTTCTGGTACAGCCCGATCCTGAACCAACAACTCGACGGCAAGTCGGCCGATCTGATTGTCGCGCCGCGCGACGAGGCAGAAGTGGTGCGCGTAGCGGCAGCCTGCGCGCGCCACCGGGTGCCGCTGACGGTGCGAGCCGGAGGCACCGGCAATTACGGCCAGGCGGTGCCGTTGGAGGGTGGAGTACTGCTCGACGTCACGGCGCTCGCGGCCGTCGAATGGACCAGGCCCGGCATAATGCGCGTTGGTGCTGGCGCGAAGATGAACGCGATAGACGCCGAGCTGCGGCCGTTGGGCCAGGAGTTACGGATGCATCCTTCGACCAAGCGAACCGCCACGATCGGTGGATTCGTTGCCGGCGGGTCAGGTGGCATCGGCTCGGTCAATTACGGCGGCCTGCGAGAGCCCGGTAACATTCTGGCCGCGCGGGTCGTCACGGTCGAAGAAGAGCCGCGTATCATCGAACTGCGCGCAGATGCTGCGCAAAAGATCAATCGCACCTATGGCACGACCGGGATCATCACCGCGCTCGAAATGCCTTTGTCGCCAGCCTGGACATGGATCGACGTCGTCGTCGTCTTCGATGATTTCATGAAGGCTGCGGCGTTCGGTTATGAAGCGGCGCTCGCCGACGGGATCGTCAAGAAATTGTTGTCGCCGATCACCGCGCCGCTGCCCTCGTATTTCGGCGCTCTCAAACCCTATTGTCCGGACGGCAAGAGCATCCTGATCGCGATGATTGCGGAGCCCTCGCTCGAAAGCTTCAAGTCTCTGCTCGGTGACCGCGGCACCATTACGCTGGAGACGCCGACCGACGACGGCCCCGGCCAGGTCCCGCTCTACGAATACACCTGGAACCATACCACCCTTCAGGTGCTCAAGGCCGACCGTTCCGTCACCTACCTGCAATGCCTCTATCCGCATGACCGCTTGATGGAAAAAGTAGCCGAGATGCGGGAGATGTTTCCAGACGAAGTGCTGCAGCATCTCGAATTCATCCGCTTCAACGGCCGCGTCACCTGCAGCGGACTGCCGGTGGTGCGCTACAAGGGTCCGGACAGGTTGAACGAGATCATCCGGATTCACGAGGGGCGCGGGGTCTATATCGCCAATCCTCACGTCTTTACGGTTGAGGACGGCAGCCGCTACAAGCGCGTCGAGGCGGATCAGCTGGGATTCAAACATGAGGTCGATCCGCACGGTTTGCTCAACCCCGGCAAGATGCGCAGCTTTGCGAAAATGGAGCGATGATGCGCGTGCTGTATGTCTATTGCCATCCGCTTGACGACAGCTTTCATGCCGCGATCCTGAAGGAGGCTCTGGCGGGATTAAAGGAAGCGGGACACACGACGGATCTGCTCGATCTCTATGCGGAAGGTTTTGACCCCGTGCTCACCGCTGAGCGGCGACGCGACTACCATGACCCGGTTCGGAACCGGGCCAACAGCCAGGCACATGTCGACCGGTTGATGGCCGCGAATGCCCTGGTCGTGCAATTTCCGACCTGGTCGTTCGGGCCTCCTGCCATGTTGAAGGGATGGTTCGATCGGATGTTCGGCCCGGGGATCGCGCTGGATCTTTCCGATCCGGGCCAAGCAAAGCCGCTGCTGCTTCACATCAAATGCATTACCGGCATCTCGACATACGGACGCCCGCGCTGGCAGGCGATCGCCATGGCCGATCCGCCGCGCAAGATCATCAAACGGTACTTGCCGTGGTTTTCGGGTTCCAACGCAAGGGTGCGCTATCACGCGCTCTATCACATGAACACCGCGACACCAGGGAAGCGGAGTGGCTTTTTGGCAAAGGTGCGACGGGAGATGGAGCGCTTCTAGCGCGACTTCGGTGCCGACAAATGCCTCGTCATCTCGGCAATCCCAAGCCTCGAATTAATCACGCTCTGGCGCAGCTGCGACAACCTCGATTTCCACCAGGAATTCCGGTTTCGTAAAGCCCTTCACGATCATTAAAGTCGAAGCCGGCGGGGTGCCCTGAAACTGCCGGTCGCGTGACCGCATATAGCCCTGCATATATTCGCGATCCGTCACATAGGCGTTGATGCGGATGACATCCGCCAATGTCATGTCATCTTCCGCAAGAATTGCAGCGATGTTGGCGAAGCAAAGGTCAGCTTGCGCTTCGCAATCTGAGGGAATTGTTTCGTCGGCGCTGATGCCGAGTTGGCCGGAAGTAAAAACCAACCTGTGCCCTGCAGGTACCTTGATCCCGTGACTGTAGCGCGCAAAGGGAGGTCTCATCGACGAGGGAGAAAGGGCGCGCAAAGCGGTTATCCTCGTGCCGCGAAGGTGAAAAACGGAAGGCGCACCGGGATATTAAGTCGATTTTTCCAACGACGTCACTGGCCAATCTTTAGAAAAGCATGCCGCCTGTTTCTGCGGCACAGCGCCGAAAGGATGCAGCGACAAAGAGTGTCTGCCCAAAGCGGGAGCTGTCGTTGCCGAAAAGGCAACAGATAGCTCGAATTAAAGTGCTTTCAGATGACAGCTTACCTGTGCATCTTTGCACTGACAAGGCCGGCAGGACGATGGTTCACCGATGGAGAGGGATCGGTTGTCCGAGATTGGCCGGCATTCGCATAACCTGAGAACACAGATGGGCGGCGAAGCGCCGGCCGCAACGAGGTAGCCGAGATGGCAATGAAATTTCTGCCGGGTATGGTCGCAATCACCTTGATCGGAGCCGGCGCATTCGTCTGTTCGATTGCGCCGACGCTTGCCGCCGACAAGGTGACCTTTCTCACCAGTTGGTTTGCCCAGGCCGAACACGGAGGTTTTTATCAGGCGAAGGCGACTGGGCTTTATGACAAAGCTGGTCTCGACGTGACCATCAAGATGGGCGGTCCGCAGGTGAACGGCTCGCAGCTTTTGCTGGCCGGCGAAACTGATTTTATGATGGGCTACGACATTCAGGTGCTGAAAGGCCGCGAACAGAACCTACCGCTGGTAACTGTCGCGTCCTCATTCCAGTTCGACCTGCAGGGGTTGATGACCCATGATGACGTCCCAGATATCGCGGCTTTGAAAGGCAAGCCTATTCTAATCGCGGGCTCATCCCGCATAACATTCTGGCCCTGGCTGCGCGCCAAATATGGTTTTACCGATGACCAGATACGGCCATATACCTTCAATCTGCAGCCGTTCTTCGCCGACAAGGATGTCGCTCAGCAGGGCTATCCTTCGTCCGAGCCGTACCAGGCGCTGCAGCAGAACGAAAAGGTAAAATTCTTTCTGCTGGCCGATGGCGGCTATCCGCCCTACGGCTCCACGATTGTCACAACCGAAACGATGATCGCCGGGAATCCCGATGTGGTGGCGCGCTTCGTGAAGGCATCGCTGGAAGGCTGGCGCGATTACATCAAGAATCCGGCTCCCGGCAACGCCTTGATAAAGGCCGACAATCCCAAAATGACCGACGGCCAGATCGACTTTGCGATCGAGAAACTCAAGCAGAACAAGGCGCTCGACGGCGGGGATGCGGCGGCCTGGGGCATCGGGGTCATCACCGCCGAGCGCTACAAGCAGACCTACGATTTCCTGGTCGCAGCCGGGCTGCTCGACCCAAAGACCGATTGGCAAAAGGGCCTCGATGTCCGTTTCGTCAAGGACCTCAAAATCGGGGTACAATAGGAGCGGCCATGAACGCCCTTGTGCCCGGCGAGCCGCTTAACGAAGGCACGGACCGAATGACGGCCGGCGGTGAGCGGCCGCCGGCGGTTGAGATACTTTCAGCCGAGAAAGTTTTCGCCAACGGCACGCGGGCGCTGGCGCCGATCAATCTGAGTATCGCGGACGGCGAATTCCTGACCTTGATCGGCCCATCCGGCTGCGGCAAGAGCACGCTGCTCAAATTGATCGCCAATCTCATTGAACCGTCAGACGGCCGGCTGTTATGGTGGCGCGGTGATTTCGGACAGGTCGGCCAGGACGGGCGGCGCTTTGCCTTCGTATTCCAGGAGCCCACCTTGATGCCCTGGGCCAGGGTCGATGCAAATGTGCGGCTTCCACTTGAACTCGCCAATTTTGCCAACGCCAGGACTACTCCGATCGTGGCGGAGGCGATCGAGCGTGTCGGCATGTCCAAATTTGCCCGACATTTTCCGCGCCAACTATCGGGCGGCATGAAAATGCGGGTCTCTATCGCCCGGGCACTTGTGACGAACCCCAATCTGTTGCTGATGGATGAACCCTTCGGGGCGCTTGACGAATTCACCCGGAACAAGCTTGACGCCGATTTGGTCCGGCTATGGTGGGAACGCAAGCTGACCACAGTGTTCGTCACGCACTCGATATATGAAGCCGTCTTCCTGTCGACCCGGATCATTGTGATGGCGGCGAATCCCGGCCGCATCTTCAGAACCATGACGATCGACGAACCGCAGCCGCGCGACGAGGCATTTCGCAGCAGTGCCAAGTTTGCGGCTTACTGCCGCGAACTATCGACCTGGCTCGCGGAAGCTTCGCTGCCCTCGCCACTCGGAGGCGCGTCGTGAGACCGCTCCTGCAGTCAGAAGCCTTTGTTCAGATCGCGGCGCCTCTTGCAGTCGGCGTCATGTTGATCGGTGTGTGGGAAGTTGGCTGCCGACTTGCGTCGATCCCTGTTTATTTGTTTCCGAAGCCGAGCGACATCTTCATCAGCCTTGTACACAACGGTCCGTCATTGCTGCGGGCGCTGATGGTGACCTTGCGGGTGACGTTGCAGGCCTTCGCGGCGGCAGTTGTTCTCGGGACGCTCGTCGCGTTCATGTTCGTGCAGAGCCGGGCAATCGAAGTGAGTTTGTTTCCTTACGCCGTGCTGCTGCAGGTCACACCCGTCGTTGCCATCGCCCCGCTGATCATCATTCTTGTCAAAAATACCCAGCTCGCGCTAACCATCTGCGCAACGCTGGTGGCACTGTTCCCCATCATCTCGAACACGACGCTTGGGCTGAGAAGCGTCGACCCAGGGCTTGCGAGTTACTTCCGCATGAACCGCGCGGGCCGCCTTAAAACCCTCATAAAGCTCAGAATTCCCGGGGCGTTGCCATACTTCTTCGGCGGTTTGCGCATTTCCAGCGGTCTGGCGCTCATCGGTGCCGTCGTCGCCGAGTTCGTGGCGGGCACCGGCGGCCGTTCGTCTGGACTAGCCTATGAGATCTTGGACGCCGGATTCACGCTCGATATTCCCCGCATGTTCGCAGCACTGTTCTTGATCACATTGACAGGAGTTGGGTTGTTCGGGGCGATGGTCGTTTTATCGAAGCTTGCCTTATCGAACTGGCATGAAAGCGAAATCGGAGCGGAAGCGTGAGCGCCATCCTGATCGAGAATGCGACGGGGATTTTCAGCGGGCGCCCCGGCGCTGCAATGCGGACCAGTGGCGCGATCCGCATTCGCGACGGCGTGATCGTCGAAATCGGCGCGCTGCAGGCGGAGCCGAATGAGCGCAGGCTCGATTGCCGCGGCTGCGTTGTCTATCCCGGCCTGGTATCGACCCATCACCACCTGTTCCAGAGCGTCATGAAAGGTGTGCAGGCCGGCATCAATCTGCCACTCGCCGGCTGGCTTCGCTCGGTGCCTTATTCGTTTTGGTCGAAAATCGACGAAGAGGCGCTGGCCGTCGCCGCACGTATTGGACTGACCGAGATGCTGCTATCGGGCACGACGACGGTGGCCGATCACCATTATCTTTTCAGCGACAGTTTCAGGTTCGATCCCGCGCAGGTGATTTTCGAGGTCGCACGCAGCCTTGGAATCCGCTTGGTATTCTGCCGCGGCGGCGCCACCAAGCGGCGTCACTTCGATACCGACGAGTTCGTTCCGATGCCCGTCGAATCGCTCGACCACATGCTTAAGTCCGTCGAAGCCTGCGCACAGCGCTTTCATGACACCTCGCCCGGCAGCCTTTCCCAGGTTGTCCTAGCGCCGACCACGCCGACATGGTCAATCGATCCCGGCGAACTGAAGGAAGCGATCGCAGCGGCGCGGCGGATGAAATTGCGGCTGCACAGCCATCTGTCGGAATCCTCGGAGTACGTCGATTTTTGCCTGTCGGTCCACGGCAAGCGCCCGGTTGAATGGCTGGCCGACCACGATTGGCTTGGTCCCGACGTATGGTTCGCGCATCTGGTCCACCTGGATCCCAACGAGGTCCGGATTCTGGCGAGCACGGGTACAGGTATGGCGCATTGTCCGCAGTCCAACTGCCGCCTCGGCTCCGGCGTCGCCCCCGCCGATGCGATGGCTCGCCTCGGCGGCGCTGTGTCCCTTGGCGTGGACGGCGCGGCATCCAACGAATCCGCCGATATGATCAGCGAGATGCACAGCGCTTGGCATACGCATCGCGCCGTAAAG
>Ga0208989_10000042_pt1 | contig 23535 bp, 19 predicted proteins | sample MedBloCAOM3_M1_FD_187852 | JGI IMG/M metagenome (GOLD analysis project Ga0208989, IMG submission 187852) | Forest soil microbial communities from El Dorado National Forest, California, USA - Mediterranean Blodgett CA OM3_M1 (SPAdes) (version 2) | ecosystem: Environmental > Terrestrial > Soil >...
AGGCTCCGGTTCAAGGCGGGAAAGTCCCGGGGCACCCACATCGCCTCCGACGGCTCCCATCGCAAGGCACGATGCCGGATGTCGTCCGGCGGCGTGACCCCGCGAACGCGCGGGCCGGCATCGCGGGTGATGCCGCCTGAGTGGCAGCAGTCGAACATCGCGACGAAATAGCTCCCATAGGGAAGCTGCGAGTAGAGCTCACAGAACTGATTATCCAGGATCGCATGCGCCGGCGACCAATCGAAGTCATAGGGCACGAGGCACTCGTCGACGTGGTCCGGCTCGTCCTTCACATCGTATCCAGGAATTTTTGCGCCATGCCCGGAATAGAACAGCATGCGCTGGTCGCCGTCGCGTACGCCGTCGAGCAGCCAGTGCAGACGCTCCATGATCCCCTGCGTCGTCGCGCGCTCGTCGAGCACGATGCGGATCTCCTCCGGGTCGAAGCCGCTCTCCTGCAATACCGAACTCATCAGGAACACGTCGTTGACGCAGCCTTCGAGCCTGTTCGCTGGATCCGGGTAGTTGTTGATTCCGATCAGCAACGCGCGGCGACGGGGCTTGGCGGTGACCGTTGCCACTCCGCGCACCGCGCTTGCGAAGGCGCGCGGCTCCGGCGCTCCCACGACGTCGCGCCACACCGTTGCGATGGTATTGGCGTGAGAAAGGTACCAGGTGGCATTATGGTTCAGGACGTCATTGGGGATATCGAATTGCTCGATGACCTGCTGGAAGCTGTCCGCCGCGACATCGAGGGGGCGGGTCAGCACGCGGTCGTCGGGATTGAATAGATGGTACCACATGCGGGTTGCGAGCGCCTGAATGCGGCCCGCAAAGACATCGCGCACTGCCGGATTGCCGATCTGCGATCCGAGGCTGACAAAGACCTTGCCTTCGATCTCATCTGCGTTGCGCACGAACGTGTCGTAGCAAATCAGCGAGCCGAGGCTGTGCGCCAGCACCACATCGTAGGAGTTCGAGCGCACCTTCTCCAGGACGAGATTGCGCAGGTTCTTCCGCAGTTCGCCGTCCGTCGACCATTGCGCCACCATGCCCGCGGTCCATCTGATCACCTGGGGTATGTCTTCGATGCCGCGCAAGCGGGGTAGCAGGTCGCCGATGCCGTGGACGACCGAGCTAGCCAGCAGCTTCGCCAACGCCACGCTATAGGTCACCGGATTGAGCGGCGCCTTGTCGAACAGGTCGTCGTATTCAAGAAAGTCTATCGTCGGCTCCAGGTCCGGATCGCAGGACTGTACCGCCCGTGTGATCGCCTCAGTCCAGGAAGGCCGGAATTCGGGATCGATTTCCGAGTGACTGACGCCGTGCACGCAAAGCAATGAGATTTCTTTGCTCATAGGACACCCGCCGCCCGACAGACCCCATACAACTTATGCATGTTCTATTACAAAATACAAGTAAGGCGTGATATAGATTGGTTCATGGGGGTACCCCTCCCCGCCCGGCGTCAAAGCAAGCTGGTCAAATGTCCTTGCGCGTAAACTTTCAAAGATGCTGCGAATCTCTGAGCTTGGGGCGAGGCATAAAGTTCGATATGTATCGAAGAACCCCAGCCAGCCAGGCCGGGTCTCCATCACCTACCATCTGAATGTCGCTCAAGACGGCGCGGGACCGCGCTACATTTCGTTTGGCGGCGAGGTGACGACGTGGATGGCGGTCGGGTTCGCCCCGGCCGCTTTCCATTTTTCCGCTCTTTTTGGCACCCCTTTGGCACCCAACTGGCTGGTACGGGCGGATATTAATGGGGGACGATTGCACAGCGGTGTGGCGGAAAAACCCAATGAAATGGGATGTTTCGGCATAAGCCGATACTGGATATGTCCCGAAGTGTATTTCAAGACCGCTGCCTTAAACCACTCGGCCACCCCTCCGATACAGTGACAACATGCAAGTTAGGTTCCCGGCGGAAAGCTGTGCGGTCCCTTTTGCTGCTTTTGCTGCCGCTTTGCATTTCGTCGCTGCCGTAGCGCGTCAGAGATAAGCGCGTCCACCCGCTCCCGCTGCGACTGCGATGATATCTTGCTCCCGGGGTCGCGCTCGGGTAGCCCCAGGCGCATGGAGAACCGAAAACCGGACGCTACACGCGCGCCGAAGGTAAGCTTCGTCTCACTTGGCTGCCCGAAGGCGCTGGTCGACAGCGAGCGCATCATCACCCGCCTGCGCGCTGAAGGCTATGAGCTCACCCGTGCACACGAGGGTGCCGACGTGGCGGTCGTCAACACCTGCGGCTTTCTCGAGAGTGCCCAGGCCGAGTCGCTCGCCGCTATCGGTAAGGCGGTTCACGCGAACGGCAAGGTGATCGTCACCGGCTGCATGGGCGCGGAGCCCGAGAAGATCATCGCGCGTTATCCGGGCGTGCTCGCGGTCACCGGCCCGCAGCAATACGAGAGCGTGGTCGAGGCCGTCCATCGCGCGGTGCCGCCGCAGCACGATCCGTTCCTCGATCTGCTGCCGCCCGAGGGCATCAAGCTCACGCCGCGGCATTACGCCTATCTGAAGATTTCCGAGGGCTGCAACAATCGCTGCAGCTTCTGCATCATCCCCAAGCTGCGGGGCGACCTCGTTTCGCGGCCCGCGGCGGACGTGCTGCGCGAAGCCGAGCGCCTGGTGGCCGCTGGAGTGAAGGAACTTCTGGTCATTTCGCAAGACACATCGGCCTATGGGGTCGACCTCAAATACGCCGCGAGCGAGTGGAAAGGCCGCGAGGTGCGGGCAAGATTTCTCGATTTGGCTCGCGCGCTTGGTGAGCTCGGTGCCTGGGTGCGGCTGCATTACGTCTATCCTTACCCGCATGTGGACGATGTCATCGCGTTGATGGCCGAGGGCAAGGTGCTCCCCTATCTCGACATCCCATTCCAACACGCAGCACCCGCAGTGCTCCGGCGCATGAAGCGGCCGGCGGCGCAGGAAAAGACCCTGGAGCGGATCGCACGCTGGCGCGCAATCTGTCCCGACCTCACCATCCGCTCCACCTTCATCGTCGGCTTTCCGGGCGAGAGCGATGAGGATTTTCAGTTCCTGCTGGACTGGCTCGATCAAGCGGAGCTCGATCGCGTCGGCTGCTTCCGTTACGAGCCGGTAAAAGGCGCCGTTGCGAACGACCTTGCGGCGCTGGTCCCTGGCGAGGTGAAGCAGGAGCGTTGGGATTGCTTCATGCAGCACCAGCAGGCGATTTCGGCACGTCGTCTCAAGCGCAAGGTGGGCACCCGCCAGCAGGTGATCATCGACGAGGTCTACACGCGGGAGGGCAGAATGCCGGATCGGGGCGCAGGCGCCGCGGTCGCCAAGGGCCGCAGCCGAGGCGACGCACCCGAGATCGACGGCGCGGTCTATGTGACAAGCCGCCGCCCTCTGCGTCTGGGCGAGATCGCGACCGTGCGGATCGAGCGCGCGGACGAATACGACCTGCATGGGACGGCGGTGGGATATTAGCGGCCGTCCGCGTCTCACGTTCCGCTATTATTGCCAGTCGATGATTCCCTGACGGGGCGCAGAGCGCCCACGACCTTGGTAACCGCGCTGGTCAAACGCACCAGCTCCTCCTCGCCGATCGTGAAGGCGGGGGTGAGATAGACGATCGACCCGAACGGGCGCACGAAGACCCCCTCCTCCACGAACCGCGCGCGCAAACCGTCGAGATCGTCGATGCGCTCAAGCTCGACCACCCCGATCGCGCCTTTGACGCGCACCCCTTTGACCCCGGGCAGGTCCCGGCAGGGCGCCAGGCCGCGCTCCAGCACCCTCGCAATGTCGGTGACCTTTTGTAAGCGCGGCTCGGATTCGAATAGATCAAGCGAGGCGTTGGCGGCGGCGCAGGCCAGCGGATTGGCCATAAAGGTCGGTCCATGCATCAGCGCATGCATGGGGTCGTCGGACCAGAATTCGTCGAAGACCCGGGCGCGCGCAACCGTGGCGGCGAGCGGCAGCGTGCCGCCGGTCAATGCTTTCGATAACGTGACGATATCCGGCACGATATCAGCCGCTTCGCACGCGAACAGGGTTCCGGTGCGGCCGAAGCCGGTGAAGATTTCATCGAAGATCAGGAGGAGCTGATAGCGGTCCGCAGCGTCTCGCAGTCGGCGCAACACTGGCGCGTCGTGAAAACGCATGCCGCCCGCCCCCTGCACCAGCGGCTCGACGATAATCCCCGCGAGCTCGTCCGCGTGGCGCTCGAGAAAGCGCGCAAGGGCCGCGACGCTCTCCGCGTTCTGCGGCAAGTCGATGACGTAGTGCTCAGGCAGGAGGCCGCCGAACATCGCGTGCATGCCGACGTCGGGATCGCCGACGGCCATCGCTCCTGTGGTATCGCCGTGATAGGCCCCCTTGAAGGCCAGAAACTTCTTTCGCGTGCGCACACCCTGGTTCAGCCAGAACTGCACCGCCATCTTCATGGCGACCTCGACGGCAACCGAACCGGAGTCGGAGAAGAAGACGCGGGTCAGGTCGCCCGGCATGCGGGCCGCCAGCCGCCGAGCCAGCGTGAGCCCCTGCTCGTGGGCGAGCCCGCCGAACATGACGTGCGGCATCAGCGCAAGCTGGCGCTCGACCGCCTCCCTGATGTGGGGATGATTATAGCCGTGGCAGGCCGTCCACCAGGATGCAACCCCATCAACGAGCTCGCGTCCATCGGCGAGCACCATGCGGCAGCCTTGGGTACGGACCACCGGCAACGGCGGGGGTGCTGCTTTCATCTGCGCGTAAGGCAGCCAGACGTGCGCGAGCCCGGCATGGTACCACGCAGGCCCCTCGCCTGCTCGTGTGCTGGATTTCTCGGCAGACATTCAGCGCTTCCATTCGAGGTTCATTGCCGCCATTCTGCCCTCGCAGAACCGACAAGGCCGATGCGAGGATGCGTTCACTCGATGAATTTGCGACCGCCAAGCTCGGCGAACTTGAAGGCCGCAGTCTACGCCGCGCGCTGGTCGACACCACCCGCGTGACGGGAATTTGGCTGCTGCGCGAGGGTCGCCGGCTGCTATCGTTCTCGTGCAACGACTACCTCAACCTGACCCACCACCCGGCGGTCCAGAACGCCGCCATCGAGGCGTTACGGGTTTACGGGGTCGGCGCCGGTGCCTCCCGCCTCGTGACCGGCAATCATCCCTTGATGGGCGAGCTTGAAGCGCGGCTCGCGAGGCTGAAGGACACGGAGGCATCTTGCGCCTTCGGTTCGGGCTATCTCGCCAATCTCGGCATCATCCCTGCAGTCGTTGGTTCGCGTGATCTCATCCTCATCGACGAGCTGTCCCACGCGTGCCTGTGGGCTGGGGCGCGCCTCTCCCGCGCGGCCGTCGTTCCTTTCCGCCACGCTGATGTTGGACATGTGGGGATGTTGCTGGCGGAGTTGCGCGGGCGTCATCAGCGCGTGTTGATCGCGACCGACGGCGTCTTCTCCATGGATGGCGACATCGCGCCCCTGCATGGGCTCGCGGCGCTGGCGCAACGCCACGACGCGTGGCTCATGTCCGACGATGCCCACGGCCTCGGCGTGGTCGGCGGCGGTCGGGGCTCGAATTTCGTGCAAGCCACTCCGGCCGATGTCCCGCTGCAGATGGGAACCCTGTCCAAGGCGCTCGGTGCTTATGGCGGCTACGTCTGCGCCTCAGCCGCGGTCGCGGAACTCATTCGCAACCGCGCGCGCACCGCGATCTATTCGACCGGACTTCCGCCGGCGATGGCGGCTGCTGCAATCGCCGCGCTGGACGTAATCGAGCGCGAGCCCGGCTATGCCGCGCTTCCCCTGGCGAAAGCGAAGGCGTTTGCGCGCAATGCCCGGCTGCCGGAGCCGGCCAGTCCGATTGTTCCCGTCGTGCTCGGCGAGGCGAAGGCGGCGCTGGAAGCCTCGCAGATGCTGGCAGACGAAGGTTTCCTCGTCGTGGCTATAAGGCCTCCTACTGTGCCGGCTGGAACCGCACGTCTGCGTCTGACCTTTACCGCGCAACATCCCAACGACGAGATCGAGCGACTTGCCGAACTCGTGCGCACGCGCATTCTTCCACGCGCGGCGGCCAGCGCAAACTCAGTGCAATGACGGCGTTCTTCATCACCGCGACCGGGACCGATATTGGCAAGACCTTCGTCACCGCGGGATTGATCCGGCGCATGCAAGCAAGCGGCCGCCCGGTCGCGGCTATCAAGCCGGTTGTCAGCGGATTTGATCCCCAGGCCTGGCGCGAGAGCGATCCAGCGGCGCTGCTCGTGGCGCTGGGGCGTCCGGTCGCGTTGGCCGAGGTCGAACATATCTCGCCGTGGCGGTTCAAGGCGCCTCTGTCGCCCCACATGGCGGCGCGACACGAGGGGCGGGCGATTGCGTTCCAAGAGGTGATCGAGTTTTGCCGTCGTTCAATGGCTGGGCGCCATGGCGTCCTTTTGATCGAGGGCATCGGCGGCATCATGGTGCCACTCGACGACCGGCGCACGGTGTTGGACTGGATGTCGGTGCTGCGCATCCCGATCATCCTGGTGGCGGGGACCTATGTCGGCACCATGAGCCACACCTTGACCTCGCTCGAGGTGCTGGTCCGACGCAACCTCGATATCGCGGCCGTGGTCGTGACCGAAAGCGCCGGTAGCGCGGCCTCGCTCGAGGAGACGGTCGCAACTGTGCAGCGATTTGCGAACTCGATCGACGTGGTGGGAATTCCACGTCTTGCGCAAGACGCCAGCGACCATCCGGCCTTCGCGCATCTTGCCGCGCTGATGTGATCCTGATCTCTCGGCGCTTCACGCTGCTCATTCCGGGCCTTTAAGGCCGATCGATTCAGAAGTACCCAAACGCATTCATAAGCGACGAGAGGGACTGCGGCGACTTGCCCCGCAATCCCTCAGAGCTCAGTCATCGATATGCTCACTTCAGCGTCTCTATCCAACGCGCCAGCAGCACCCGCTCCTCCTCGGTCATGCTGGTATCGTTCCCGACCGGCATGTTGCGATCCCAAACTACCTGCTCGAGTATTTTGGGGGCCCAAGCCTTCAACTCCTCGATCGTTTCCAGCACGACCTGTTTCGGCGGCGCGTCTAAGCTCGGATGCGATGGCTTTTGCGCGTGACACATCACGCAGTGCTTGCGCGTGATCGCAACCGCATCCGCGTCCAAGAAGTCGCCGGCATGAACGTCGGGTGTTGCCGAGGCGGTTGCTGCGGCGAGCAGAGACGCCGCAGCAGCCCATGCGCGCGAGATCATGGAATTGGCGCTGCCGCGCTCAAGGCAGCAGAATGGTCGATCCTGTGGTGCCGCGGCTTTCCAGATCGCGGTGCGCCTTTTGCGCATCCTTCAGAGGATATTTCTGGTTCACCGGGATCTTGACCGCGCCGCTCGCGACCACATCGAACAGATCATTCGCGGTCTTGAGCAAGTCCTCGCGCTTGGCGACGTAGGTGTTGAGCGTCGGACGGGTAGCAAACAGTGAGCCCTTGGTCTGTAGAATATTGATGTTGAAGGCGTCGACAGGTCCGGACGCAGAGCCGAAGCTTACGAACATGCCGAGCGGCTTGATGCAGTCCAGCGATGCGGGGAACGTCTCTTTGCCTACGCCGTCGTAGACCACTTCGCACAGCTTGCCGCCGGTAATCTCTTTCACCCTGGCCGCGAAATCCTCATTGCGGTAGAGGATGACGTGGTGCGCGCCGTTCTTCTTGGCGAGCTCGGCCTTATCCTTCGACCCTACGGTGCCGATCACATTGGCGCCGAGATGGTTCGCCCATTGGCAGGCAATGAGGCCGACGCCGCCGGCCGCGGCATGGATGAGCACGTTGTCGCCCTTTTGCACCTTGTAAGTCCGCCGCAGCAGATACTGCACCGTCATGCCCTTGAGCATCATGGCGGCGGCCTGCTCGTAGCTGATCTTCTCCGGGAGCTTCACCGCCCGGTCGGCGGGTAGCAGGCGCTCGGCCGCATAGGCCCCGAGCGCCGACGTATAGCCGACGCGGTCGCCTACCTTCATATCGGTCACGCCCGGCCCAACCGCGATCACTTCGCCGGCTCCCTCGTTGCCGGAAACGAACGGCATTCCTACCGGGGATGGGTACATGCCCATGCGGAAATAGGTATCGATGAAATTCACGCCAGAGGCATGGTTCTTGATCTTGATCTGCCCGGGACCCGGCGCCGGCACCTCAATATCCTCGTAGGTCAGCACTTCCGGACCGCCCGTCTTGTGTACTCGCACCGCTGCGACCATTGTTGTCACTCCTTGTTCTGCCTTGCACGCGCCGCGAACCGGCCGGCGACGGCAATGTCTCTCAGCGGAGCCCGTGGATCAAGCCGTCAGGCGGGAGGCCGGCGACGCCTGCGATTGCGCCGGGCCATGACATTGAAGGCTTCGACCCCGGCGGCGAACGTCATGGCGAAATAGATATAGCCGCGTGGGATATGGAATTCGAAACCGTCGGCAACAAGCGCGACCCCGATCAGCACAAGGAAGGCGAGCGCCAGCATCTTGGTGGTGGGATGCGCGGCGATGAAGGCGCCCACCGGTCCGGCTGCCATGTACATGACGATCATGGCGATGACCACCGCGGCAATCATCACCTCCAGGTCCTCGGCCATGCCGATCGCGGTGATGATCGAATCCAGCGAAAACACCAGATCGACCGCCACGAGTTGAACCACGATCCAGGCGAAGGCCTCCTTGGTCGAGGACACTGCAGCATCGTCTTCGCGCGCCTCGACCTCGCCGTGAATTTCATGCGTTGCTTTGGCGATGAGGAAAAGGCCGCCGCCGATCAGGATGATATCCCGCCAGGAAATGGCCATGTCGAAGAGAGTCACAACCGGCGCGGTGAGGCCCATCAGCCAAGTGAGGCCGGCGAGCATGACCACGCGGAAAATGAACGCGAGCGAGAGACCGATCTGTCGGGCGCGGCGCGCCTTGTCCGGATCGAGGCGAGTGGTCAAGACGGAGATGAAGACGAGATTGTCAATGCCGAGCACGATCTCGAGCATGGTCAACGTGACGAGCGCGGCCCAGGCATTCGGGTCGGTCAACAACGGTAGAACGTTCATTTAGCGTTTCTCGGTGAGCCCCACGGAGATGAAATATAGGCCAATCACCACCAAACTGCCTGTGACCCATGGTCCGGGATCGAGATCGCGCCAAACGGCGATGAGCGCGAGGATCGCCCACAGGATCACGGCGGCGATGTTGAGTGCCCGCAGCCGTGTGACCCGCATGGGATGGAGGAACTTGAATGGTACGAAGGTCAGCCCCGCGAGGAGGACGACGGTCGCCGCGGCGAGCAGCGGCGTAGGCTTGAGCAGGAAAAGGTAAAATGCGGCAGCATTCCAAAGCGCCGGAAAACCGCAAAAGTAGTTGTCTGCGGTCTTCATATCCCGGTCGGCGAAATAAAGTGCGCCGGTGACGACAATGACGATCCCGGCGGGCAGCGCAAGCGGTTGCGGCAGCAGCCCGCCGGCGACAATCGCATAGGCCGGAACGAATACGTAGGTGACAAAATCCACTACGAGATCGAGCACGTCGCCCGACCAGCGCGGTAGCACCTCGGCAACCTCGAGCAGACGCGCGATCGTTCCGTCCACGCCGTCGACGATGAGTGCGATGCCGAGGCAAACAAACATAGCCGGCCACTCGCCCTGCACGGCGTAGATGAGGGCGGCGAGGGCAAGCGCCGCGCCGCTAGCGGTAAAGATGTGCACGGCGAGCGCGCGGGCTTCGGAAAACGACGGCACGGTATCCTCGATCTTCATGCGTGGCCGTACGAACCGGCTTGATCGCCTGAGCACATGACCCACGCACTCCATCATACGATCCTGCGCTCCGTTGTCATGGCCAAGGACGCGATCATCCGGTAACTACAGAAAGTGCGATGGTCACAGGTGCGTCAAATTGGGCGAAATTGCTGAATCCTATTCGCGGATGACGATGATCAGGGGCCCTGGCCACGCAGGGATGATAGGCAGATGAGACATCTGACCACCGAAGTGGCCATCGTCGGCGGGGGCCCTGCAGGCCTGACCGCGGCGATCGCACTCGCGTCGGCCGGTGTCGAAACGGCGCTGATCGCCAAGAGCCGCCCTGCGCCAGATCACCGCACCACCGCGCTTCTCGCAAGTTCGGTGCGCGCGCTCGAGACGCTTGGCGTCTGGGACTATTGCCGCGAACATGCCGCGCCGCTGCGGCTGCTGCGGATCATCGATGACACCGCGCGGCTCTTGCGGTCGCCCGAGGTTCGATTTGCAGCAAGCGAGATCGGGCTTGACGCCTTCGGATGCAACATCGAGAATCGGTTTCTCACCGCGGGGCTCGCAGCGCGAGCCGATGGACTTGCCGCACTGAGGCGCATCGAAGACGAAGCCACCGCGGTCGAGATCGAACGTGAGAAAGTGATCATCAGGTGCAACGGGAGCGCGGTATCGGCGCGCCTTGCGATTGGCGCTGAGGGGCGCCGTTCGCTATGCCGCGCCGCCGCCGGCATCGATACTCACCGCCGGACCTACCGCCAGACCGCACTCACCTTCAACCTCGGCCACAGCCGTCCGCATCAGGACGCGTCGACCGAATTTCACACCGAGACGGGCCCGTTCACGCTGGTGCCCCTGCCCGGACGACGCTCGAGTCTGGTATTCGTAGTTGACCCCGCCGACGCCCGTCGCCTCTCGACGCTTTCGGATCTGGAGGTGGCGGCCGAGATCGAGCGCCGCTCACATTCGATCCTGGGCAAGATCGCGGTCGAGGCAGGTCGCGGTGTCTTCCAGCTGGCGATCGAGACCGCGGCGCGTCTGGGCGCTGGCCGCGTGGTGCTGATCGGGGAAGCGGCACATGTCATTCCGCCGATCGGGGCGCAGGGTCTCAATCTCGGTCTGCGCGACGCCGCCACGATCGGCGAACTCGTCGTTGCCGCCCATCGCGGCGGCGACGACGTCGGCGGACTGACCGATCAATATGAGCACATGCGCCGCGCCGACGTGACCACCCGCGCTCTGGCGGTCGATCTCCTCAATCGCAGTCTCCTTTCGGATTTTCTGCCGCTGCAAGGCGCGCGCGGCCTCGGCTTTTTTCTGATGGAGCGCATGGGCCCGCTGCGTCGGGCGATCATGCACGAGGGTATCGCGCCGTCCGCATCCAAGCCGCGACTCATGCGCGGAGAGGCGCTTTAGCGAGGGTCCGACGTCGCCGCACACTCGCGCGCGGACGCCCCATTATCAAAGCTTGCGTGGAGGTTGTGACGTTCTTTGTCACGCAGACGGCGCTCTGCGAGGAAATGATCGCGACCGGCCGATATCCCTCTGCAGCCGCGCGTCAACGAAAAAGCCCGATCGGCAGCTGGTGGGTCTTCACCAGCCACATGACGGTCGTCAGCGTCGCCACCGAGATGAGCGTTCCGAACAGGACCGAGCTCGATGCCTGTTCGACCCACACGTCGAATTGCCGCGCGAAAACGAAGACGTTCAGCGCGGGTGGCAACGCCGCCATCAGCACCGCGGTATAGATCCAGATCTCGGTGAACGGCCCGAGCAGCGACAGCAGCGTGAAGGCTAGCACCGGATGAACGAGGAGCTTCACCGCGATCGCGAGCGGCACGTCCAACGGCATCTTGTTGAATGGACGCAACGCCACGGTGACGCCGAGCGTGAACAAGGCCGTTGGCGCCGCGGCATTTTGCAGGAACTGCATCAAACGATCGAGAGCGACGGGAGGCTCGTAGTGCAGCGCGGCGGAGAGTACCCCGAGCATCGTGGCGACCATCAAAGGATGCAGCGTGACCCGCTTGATCACGTCGATCAGGTCTGCCGCAAAGCTCCTTTTCTCCCTCCCCGCAAGCGTCATGAGGAACGGCACGAGTGAAAACAACAGGATGTTGTCGAAACAGAAGATGAGGGCAACTGGCGCCGTAGCCTCGGACCCGAGCGTCGCCAAAGCAAGGCCCGGCCCCATATAGCCGATATTGCCGTAACCGCCGGCGAGTCCTGCAATAGTCGATTCCGCCATCTGCCCGCGCCGGATCATCATGCCGATGGCAAACGACAACGCGAACGCACAAAAGGTCGCGAGCATCGTACCGACGATGAATCGTGGATTGGCGAGTTGCTCCAGCGGGGTCTGCGCGACGATCCGATAGAACAAAGCCGGCAACGCCACATAAAGAATGAAGAAGTCCATCCAGGCGAGTCCGGCATCCGGAATCGCCTTGAATTGTCCGCAGCCAAGCCCGAGGAAGATCAAACCAAAAAACGGCAGCGCCAGATTGACGACTTCGAGCATGCAGGCTGCCTACCGGGTGCCCTTACGTTGGTCAATCTTTCTGCCGCTGCCCGCAAAAGCGGCTTGGCCAAGCTGAGGCGTTCCCCGTACCGTAGGGGAAACCGACCGTCGGGATTGGGAACAGGAAATTGGGACGGACATGAAGCTACCGCGCAACTTCTTCAAGCCGCTCGCGATCGGCGCGCCCGCGCCGCTGCGCGAACTTCCGGTCAATCTGGAACGCATGATCCACTTCGTCCCGCCGCATATCGAGAAGGTGCGCGCCAAGGTGCCAGAACTGATCGCGCAGGTGGACGTCGTGCTCGGCAATCTCGAGGACGCAATACCGGCCGACGCCAAGACAGCAGCGCGCGCCGGATTCATCGCCATGGCCAGGGCGAACGACTTCGGGGCGACCGGCCTGTGGACGCGTGTCAACGCGCTCAATTCACCATGGCTTCTCGATGACATGGTCGAGATCGTCGCCGCGGTCGGATCAAAGCTCGACGTGGTCATGCTGCCGAAGGTGGAAGGGGCATGGGACATCCACTACCTCGACCAGCTCCTGGCCCAACTGGAAGCAAAATACGCGGTCACGAAACCTATCTTGATCCACGCCATCCTGGAGACCGCCGAAGGCGTCGACAACGTTGCCGACATCGCGACCGCATCGCCACGGATGCACGGCATCAGCCTCGGCCCAGCCGATCTCGCTGCCTCACGCGCGATGAAGACGACACGAGTCGGTGGTGGACATCCGGATTACGTCGTGCTGGCGGACGCAAAGGGTGCGGAGAACCGTGGAAAAGTCCAGCAGGATCTCTGGCATTACACCATCGCGAAGATGGTGGATGCCTGCGCAGCGGCGGGCATCAAGCCGTTCTACGGCCCATTCGGCGACTTCTCCGATCCCCCGGCCTGCGAGGCGCAATTCCGCAACGCCTTCCTCATGGGCTGCGCCGGCGCCTGGACACTGCATCCGAGCCAGGTGCCGATCGCCAAGCGCGTGTTTTCGCCCGATCCGGCCGAGGTGGCCTTCGCCAAGAAAATCATCGACGCCATGCCCGACGGCACCGGTGCGGTCATGATCGACGGCAAGATGCAGGACGATGCGACCTGGAAGCAGGCCAAGGTGGTTGTCGATCTCGCTCGCCTGGTTGCGGCCAAGGACCCGGAGGTGGCGGCGCGTTACAGCCTTTGACCCTCTGGCGTATGCCGCAATCCTGGACTATGTCGGTCTGAGCATGGGCAAAATGCGCAACGCCAAGTTCAAGATCGGTCAGGTGGTTCGTCACCGCCTGTTTCCGTTTCGCGGTGTCGTGTTCGACATCGATCCGGAATTCAACAATACGGAGGAGTGGTATCAATCGATCCCGGCGGAGGTTAGGCCGCACAAGGATCAGCCGTTCTATCACCTGTTCGCGGAGAATGCGGAGAGCGAATACATCGCATATGTCTCCGAGCAGAACCTCTTGCCCGACACATCGGGCGAGCCGGTACGCCATCCTCAGGTCGCCGAGGTGTTCGAGCAGGATGAGAAAGGAAGCTACCGACCGCGCAATTCACTGCTGAACTAACCGGTCTCAGTTTTTCGACGACTGCTTTTCAGCCTGTATCTCGACGTGCAAAACTGGTCCTAGCGTGTTAACGCGGCGGCGCTGTTTGCTGGCCCTCGATCTTCTTGCGCGCATCCTCGGCGCGTTTCTGCAGTTCTTCCTGCAACTGCTTCTGCTGCTCCACGACTGTCTTGGGGTCGGTCGGCGGTCCATCAAATGCCTTGGCGAATTCGGCAAGCGGCAGCGGAATGCTGAGGGGTTGGCCAGTATCATTCACGCCCTGCACATGCATGGTTTGGCCTTTCCTCATCGCGCCAATCAGGTCATCGCTGGCCTCGTAGTCGGCCATGCAACCGCCAGGTACGCACATCACGTATGGGCCGGTCGCAGGCTGGCCTTCGTCTATGATGACCCGCGTCCCTGGTTGAAGCGCCACGCCGAGCGGCACCGTGACGCGCAGAACCTTTTTTTCCTCTCCCGCCGGAGCAATCACCACCGCCCCGACGACGGGCTCGCCGGATTCCAAGCGCCCGCCTTTACCGGTGAAGCAAACCTGCTTGGGGTTAGGCTCCGGGCTCGTCTGACAGACCTTGGTCCAAGGAGCATACACGAGTTGCGGCTGTTCCCGCTGCTCAGGCGGAGCAGGAGTCGCCTTCTCCTCGGCCTTAGGCTGAGCCTTCGGTTGCGCCTTGGGCTGCGCTTTGGGCGCGGGTTGTTGCGCCAGAGCGTAGGGTCCGGCTGCGATCGCAGCGCCCCCCGCGATGGTCATCACGACAAGCACTCGGCGGAACAGCGGCGCTGCGAATAGTACTGAATACTGCATTTAACTGCCCATTGCGCTTTTCGGGGGCATCCAAGCGAGGCCCCGCAATGCCCCAGCATTCAAACCAAAAGAGGCGCGCCCAAGGCGCGCCGCAATCGCTGATCTCCATTGTAACGGAACGTTGTAGGGTCGTTGCGATACGAGGTGCGATCGTGAGCCGGAAGCACCTCCTGTCTGGAAGTTTGTGCTCCGGACGGAAGTGTTTCACGCCACACCGTACTTAATTGGTGAAGTGTGGCCTGCGCATACGGCCCAATTCAAACAGGCGATCGCACCGCAACGTTGGTTTGACGAAAGGATAATGTCTCGGCCTGTCGACCCGCCTCGTGGATCTTCCGGATAAACGAGCAACCTGATAGCGTCATCCGGTCCCTAGTCATGCCGGTATTACCGGTGGCAACCCTGACAAGAGGGCTCCCCATGCCGACAGCCAATCTCGTCGTAGGGAATAATGGCGGCAACTCGCTGCAAGGCACCGCCGGGGCAGACCTTATCTATGGGTTTGACCCCAGCGGACCCCAGAGCCAAGCCAGCTCAATCATCGCGACCCGGGTAGCAACGGGTCTCGGCCAGCCCCTTTTCGCCGTCGCGCCTCCCGACGATCCCAATCGCCTCTTCATCGTCGAGAAAACCGGGCTGATCAAAGTCCTCGATCTTGCTACGGGACAGGTTCTTGCAACGCCGTTCCTCAATATTTCTAGCCAGATTCTGACGGATGGCGAGCGCGGTCTGCTCGGCCTCGCCTTCGATCCGAACTTCGCCAGTAACGGCTTCTTCTACGTCAATCTGATCAATACCAGCGGGGACACGGAGATCCGCCGCTATCACGTGTCGGCGAGCCCAAACGTCGCCGATCCCGCAAGCACCACGCCCATCCTAACCATCGACCAGCCGAGCTTCAGCAATCACAAGGGGGGCTGGATCGGTTTTGGACCCGACGGGTATCTCTATGCCGCGCTCGGTGACGGCGGCAGCGGAGGCGATCCACTTGGCAGCGGGCAAAACATTAATTCTCTGCTCGGCAAGATCTTGCGTCTCGACGTGCATGGCGATGACTTCCCCGGCGATTCCACCCGCAACTATGCAGTCCCCGCCGACAATCCCTTCGTAGGATCGGATGGATTGGACGAAATATTTGCGGTTGGCGTCCGCAACCCGTGGCGACCGAGCTTCGACCGCGGTCTTGGCGACTTCTACATCGCTGACGTCGGCCAGGGCCAATGGGAAGAAATCGACATTGGCCAGAGCGGTGCAAACTACGGATGGAATACTTTCGAGGGTCCGGCACCATTTCCGGGAGGAGGACCTCTCACCGGCGGACCGCACGTGCCGCCGATCTACTCCTATAACCACAGCGTCGGGCAATCGATCACAGGCGGTTATGTCTACCGCGGCGAGGGGGAAGCACTGCAGGGGCAGTATTTCTTTGCCGACTTCGTTCAAGGCAAGATCTTCACCCTGCGTCTTGATGGCGGCTCCTGGATTGCCACCGAACGCACCCCCCAGATTGCTGCGAATGTCGGCGCGGTGAACAATCCGTCGTCGTTCGGCGAAGACGGACGCGGCAATCTCTATCTTGTCGATTTCGACGGCGACATCTTCAAGCTCATGCCTACGGTGGCTTCCGCTGACCAAGCGGACGGTCTTCGCGGGTTGGGCGGAGACGACATGCTGTTCGGGGGCTCGGGCAACGACACGCTCGATGGTGGCGCCGGTGCAGACGCGCTGATGGGCGGCCCGGGGATGGATACGGCAGATTATTCATTGTCCCCCGCGGGCGTAACGGTGAACCTCCTGAGCGGATTGGGCGCCGGCGGCGATGCACAGGGAGACATCCTTGGCGGCATCGAAAATATCATCGGCAGCCCGCTTGCCGATATGCTCACCGGCGACAGCGGAGCCAACATACTTAATGGCGGTTCCGGCAACGACACAATCAATGGCGGGCTCGGGACCGACACCGCCGCGTACAGCGGAGCGCGCTCGCAGTATCAAATCAGCCTAAATCCGAGCGGCTCGTTCCATATCTTCGATCGGCGGGCCGGTGCACCGGACGGCGCCGATGACGTCAACAATGTAGAATTCTTTCAGTTTGCGGACGCCACGGTCAGTTCCAACCAGCTCATACATGCGCCGGTGGCGATGGCTTCCGATCAATCGGCGTCGAGGGGGCAGGTTATCAGCGCGTCATCGTTGTTCTCGGCCAGCGACGCCGACAACGACACCCTCACCTACTTTTTCTATGACAACACGTCGGATCCCAGGAGCGGCCATTTCACCGTCAACGGCATGGTGCAACCGGCCAATACCACGTTCGCGATGTCGGCCGCGCAACTGATGCAGACCACCTTCACCGCAGGCTCGATTGTGTCCGACGATCTGTTCGTGAATGTCTACGATGGCTCCGCCTTCAGCGGGCCGCAGGAATTCCACGTCAACGTTCCCCCGGTATGACCACTCTTCTTGTTGCGACCGTCATCCCAGAACCCATACGAGGACCCCGCACGCGCGGAGCTCGCTCGCGCTGATGCCGAGGCTGGCGGCCCGAGCTTGGCAAAAACCTATTCGATCGCATTCAGATGGGGGACTGGCGTACGAGCAGAGGGCCGCTCCCAACCGATGGCTAACGAGACTGTACGTCGCCTGGGCGCCAGCGCCGCTGCCTGGGGAAGACAACCACTCTAATTTGAATTGCGCGCCGTTATCGCGTTGGAGCTGCCTGCTGGCCCTCGAGCTTCTTGCGCGCCTCTTCGGCTCGCTTCTGAAGCTCGTCCTGCAACTGCTTCTGCTGTTCCTCGAACTTCTTGGGATCAGTCGGCGGGCCGTCATAGGCCTTGGCGAAATCCGTGAGCGGAACCACCAGGCTGATGGGCTGGCCAGCGCCGTTGATGCCTTGGATGACGAGGCCCTGCCCTTTCTTCAACTTTCCGATCAACTCGCCACTCGCTTCGTAATCGGCCATGCAGCCATTGTTGAAGCAGATGACGTAGGGCCCTGTCATGGGCTGGCCGTTGTCGACGATCACGCGGGTGCCCGGCTGGATCGACATTCCCAATGGCAGGGTGACGCGGAGAACCTTTTTCGGCTCATTTTCCGGCTCGATCAGCACAGCCGCTACCACGGGCATGCCCGATTCGACCCTTCCGTCCTTGCCGGTGAAGCAGACCTGCTTGGCGTTCGCCTCCTGGCCCTTCAAGCAGAACTTGGTCCAGGGCGAAAAAATGAGCTGAGGTTGATCGCCGGCCTGCGCCTGCGGTTGCCCTTGCGGCGCCGGGGCCTCGGCCGGTTTCTGCGCGGGTGCAGCCTTGGGCGCCGCCTTCGGGGCTGCTTTGGGCGCCGCAGGTGCTTGAGGTGCGGGCGGTGCTGGAGGCGCCTGGGCCAGGGCGCCGGAGCCAATCAATGCGGTGAGCATGGTCGTCGCCGCGGCAATGGCGAACGCGCGTGCGGCCGGCCTGGCCGGCGCAATAACCAACCGATGATCCATCGAAAGATCCTCTTGCTTACCGCTCTGCTAGCGCCCGCGCCGGAACGGTTGCCCCATACTCCGCGGGTGGTGTCGGCACCAAATGCGGCAGGAGCGTGACGCGCGCACCCGCCTGATAGCCCAATTCGCCCGCTCGAGCCATAACGCCGCCGCGTTGTAGGATGAAATTGCGGCGATATGCGGCCGCGGGCCGCCTTTCGCGCGCACCTCAAACGGCCTCAGCTTGGTCCAATTCTGTCGAAATAGCTTGCCCGACTTCACGGTGTCACCTCGTATCGCCGGGGTGACCGTGCGTGTTTCCATTCCAATTCGATTTCACTTTCTCGTCCGTCGGCTGGTGCAAAGCTGCCCCGCGGCGTGCGGCGTTCTGCTTACGGGCCTGATGGCTTTGAACGATTGCAATCTCTTGGCCCCTGCGCAAGCGTCCGAGGCGCGTCACGCACTCGCGATGCATGGCGAACCAGCGTTGCCCGAAGATTTCACGCGCCTCTCCTATGCTAACCCGGCGGCACCGAAGGGCGGGCGCCTCGTCCAGGGCGTGCTTGGGACCTTCGACAGCCTTAATCCTTTCATCGTGCGAGGGATCGCGCCGCAGTCGATCCGCGGCTACGTGGTCGAAAGCCTGATGGCCCGCGGCTACGACGAGCCGTTCACGCTCTATGGGTTGCTCGCCCGCAAAGTAGAGACCGACCCTCAACGCAGCTACGTCACCTTCCATCTCGACCCGGCGGCGAAATTCTCGGACGGCAAGCCGGTCACCGCCGAAGATGTCCTGTTCTCCTGGCAATTGTTGCGCGACAGAGGCCGCCCTAATCATCGCACCTATTACGCGAAGGTTGCCAAGGCCGAAGTGATCGGGGACGGCGCGGTCCGCTTCGATCTCTCCAGCAGCGATGATCGCGAACTGCCGCTTATCCTCGGACTGATGCCGGTGCTGGCCAGGCACGCCGTGAATCCTGAAACCTTCGAGGAGACCTCGTTCCAGACGCCGATCGGCAGCGGTCCTTATGTCCTCAGCCAGGTCGACCCCGGCAAGAGCGTGACGCTCAAACGCGATCCGAACTATTGGGGGCGTGACCTTCCGATCAACCGTGGTCTCTGGAACTTCGACGAGATCCGCTTCGACTATTACCGCGAGGCCAATTCGCATCTCGAGGCGTTCAAACGCGGCCTCTACGACATACGCAACGAACAGGACCCCGGACGCTGGCAGGTGGCCTACGACTTTCCTGCAGCGCGGGACGGGCGCGTGATCAAGGAAGCTCTGCCGACCGGAATGCCGAAGACGAGCACCTTTTTCGTTTTCAACACGCGCCGGCCGATGTTCTCCGACATACGCGTGCGGGAGGCGATCTCGCTGCTGTTCGATTTCGAGTGGATCAACCACAGCTATTTCTTCAACCTCTATCGGCGGACCGCGGGCTACTTCGACGGCTCGGAGTTATCGTCTCGCGGCCGGCCGGCCGATGAACGGGAGAGAGCGCTGCTTGCGCCGTTCTCCGACGCGGTTCGCGCCGACGTGCTTGAGGGCAGCTGGGCGCCTCCTGTCAGCGACGGCTCCGGGCGGGATCGCCGCACGCTCAAGCGCGGGCTCGATCTGTTCGCCGCCGCCGGCTACGAACTGCGCGGTACCGAACTCGTCGAACGCGCAAGCGGCCGCCCGTTCACCTTCGAGATCATGGTCACGGCGCGCGACGAGGAGCGGCTTGCACTGTTGTTCTCGCAAAGCCTGAAGCGGGCCGGGATCACCGCGCGCGTGCGGGTCGTCGACGCGGTTCAGTACGAGGGTCGGCGCCTCGCCTATGACTTCGACATGATCGAGAACCGCTGGGACCAGTCGCTGTCACCTGGCAACGAGCAGGCGTTCTATTGGGGGGCGGCCGCCGCCGTGCAGCCCGGCACCCGCAACTATATGGGCGTCAAGAGTCCAGCCGTCGATGCGATGATCGCGGCGCTCCTCAAAGCAGAAAGCCGCGAGGATTTCGTCGCCGCAGTGCGCGCGCTCGACCGGGTGCTGATCTCGGGCTTCTACGTGATTCCACTGTTTCACCTTCCGGGCCAGTGGGTCGCACGATGGGACACGATCGGGCGGCCTGCGACCACCTCGCTCTACGGCTATCTTCCGGAAACCTGGTGGCGTGAGCCAAAAGCCCCATGACATCCCCGCTTTTGATCTGGGTGCCGGGCTGCGATGCATAGCCAGTACCTTGCGCGCACGGGAGCCTTCAGTCGCCGCGGCTACGACGGACATCGAAGCCGTCAGGCTGCGTAGGCTCGTCCGCGATGTCCTTATTTTGTTGACGAGCCATTAACAGCCATCGCCTAAGGTGATGGGTCCGTCCCGCACAACCGGCTTGCGTCATGGCGCTCTTAGGTCCGATAGTGGTGGTCGCCGAAAGCTCGGCGGCCGATTTGATCGATGTGCTGGGCAAGGCCGGCGCCTTTCCCACGGTCGAAACACGTTGGGCTGATGCCCCGGCAGCGATTGCTGAGATCCAGCCGGTGGCGCTCGCCATCGCAGATCCGGAGGGCAGCCCGTCGCCGCTGCACGTCCACGCGGTGATCCAGTGCATCGAGACGCGCGGTGGGCCGGTCACGCCGGTGATCGCGCTGGTGGAACGTGACTACGCCCCCGCAATACCGAGCGCGCTGGCGATCGGGATGGACGATTCCACCGACCGGCTGATTGCCCGTCTACGTTCGGCACTGCGGATCCGCACGCTGCATGCCACGGTTTTGCGCCAGGCGCACAGCGCGGGCGCGAAGAAGGGAATCCCGGCATTCGTCCCGCCTGATCTGCTCGAGGATGCAACCGTGCTCTGCGTCGGACGCGGCGGCTTCTATCCCGCCCTTTCACGTGCGATCGGCGACCGGGTTGGGCTGATCGGGGTGCTGAGCATGGACACTGCGACGCGCTATCTCAACGTTCGCGACGTGGACGGCGTGCTCATCGGCGAAGGCCTGGGTCCGCGCGTGCTAGAAGGGCTGTTGACCTTGCTCGCCGAGGACATCCGGTTTCGCGACCTTCCGATCGGCGTGCTGGACAATGCCGCCGTGGATGACGAACGGCTGCCCAATCTGGTCCGGGTCAATTCCGACCCCGTGCGCCTGGTCGAGCGAATCCTTCCATTCGTGCGCCTGCAGGCGTTCGAGAGTCAGCTCAAGCGCGTCCTGAAATCGCTCGAGACCGAGGGTGTCATCGATCCTGATACCGGCCTGCTCAACGCGGCGGCGTTCTGGCGCGATCTCGATGGCGCCGTGCAAGCGATGGAGCAGACCGGCAAAGCGCTGTCGGTTGCGCGCTTCACTTTCGAGGGGGCCTCCGATCACCGCGCTCAACTGGACGCCGCCCGGCTGTTCAGCCGCCTCTTGCGCAACGTCGATTTCGCTTGCCGCGAGCAGGACGGATCGATCCTCGCGGCCTTCACCGAGACCGATCTGCGCAGCGCGCATGTGGTTGCGCGCCGTATTGCAAGCGTGTTGATGCGGACCATGGTTTCATCCGATCGCGACCGCCGCACCATCAAGCCGACGATCACCCTCGCCGCGCTCAAGCCCACTGATAATCTCAGCACTTTGGTGACGCGGATAGGCGCCAGTTCCCAGGTTGCCGCCGAATGATAGCGGGCATAGTCTGGCAGGCTCTCGAGAGGAACCTGCCATGACCTCAGTTCTGCCGATCGACATGGTGTCCGACGTCGTTTGTCCTTGGTGCTTCATCGGCAAGCGCCGGTTGGAAAAAGCGATCGCGCTTCTGCCCGACGTCCCGGTCGTGGTGCGCTTTCGCCCGTATTTTCTCAATCCGTGGGTGCCGCGCGCGGGCATCAGCCGCGAGGAGTATCTCACCACCAAGTTTGGCTCGCCCGAGCGTTATCGGGCCATCGCGCAACGCGTCGCTCAAGCCGCTGCGGCCGAGGGGCTGACCTACGCGCTTGATAGCATCAAGCGCCAGCCCAACACGATTGATTGCCATCGCCTGATTCTCTGGGCCGACGAAATCGGCAATGCGGCGCGCATGAAGCAGCGCCTGATGGACCTCTATTTCACCGAAGGCGGCGATCTCACCGATCCCGAGGTGCTGATCCAGGCGGCGGCCCAATGTGGGCTCGATGCCACCCTCGTACGCCAGCGCCTCACGGCCGACGACGATCAAGAACGCGTGGAGCGGGACGCCAATTCCGCCAAGGAGGCGGGTATCGACGGCGTGCCCTGCTTCATATTCGGTGGCCGGATGGCGGTGCAGGGCGCACAGGCGCCCGAACATCTCGCGCAGGCGATCGAACGCGCGGCGAACGACTACGCCAAAGGCGAGGCCGCGGAATAGCCGCAGAAGCGTTGGTGGGGTTCGTTCGGCGGAGCGATTCCCCTTCGTCGCAAGACGCCATCTCGGTCAGAACAACTGCCCACGCGCGAAACGCAACGCCAGCACGAGAATGGCGCTCGCGGCAATCCACGACCCCAAGATACGACCCCCGATGCGGGCCCAGATCCACTCATGCACGCCAAAAAGATAGCTCGTCCCGGCCACGATGACTGCGAGCGCGAGACTGGCGCCAAGTCCGGTGCCGATCAGCATTGCGGTCGCGACCGCGATCGATACCGTCTCCGGCGGTGAATCCAATCCTAGGGCAACGCCCGCGATAGCAGCGAGCAGCGCGTAAGCGAGTGCCGGCAGCGGACGGGCCATTGCAGCGAAGGCTCCGCTCACGAATGCGACGGCAAGCAGAACGTCGGCGGCCAATGTCTGTCCGACCGCGAACGCGATCGCCGTCAGGCCCGCAGCCAGCCCAATGACGAACGCGGCCAACGACACGATCTGCCGGCCGGCCATTTGTTGGCCGATGAGCAGGCCCAGAGCCAACAGCGCGAGCACATGTGCGGGCAGCACCAGCGGGTGCAACAATCCCGCGACAAAGCCGCTCATCCCAGCCCGCTCAGGAAGGCCACGCCGGCCAGCGCGATGACGCCGCCGGCCGTGCGCACGGCGATGCGGCCGGCGCGCCACCGCGCGAGCAGACCAACGGCGATGCCGGTGAGGTGGAGCAATCCGGTTGCGACTACGAAGCCGGCGGAATACGCGACGACGTCTGCTCCGGGCGGGAGTTCGGCACCATGGGCATGGCCGTGGAAGATCGCGAATGCGCCGACGAGCAGCGCCGCGACCCACAGCGGCGGCCTTGCCGCAAGCGCCACCATCGTGCCGAGCACGACAGCGGATAGTGCGATCGCGGTTTCGACACCGGGCAGCGGGACGCCGAGAATTCCGATCACGCCCCCGAACGCCATCACCAGCGGAAACACCACCGGCAGGATGAAGATCGCGGGCGCACCGAGAAACGCGCCCCACAGCCCGACCGCCACCATGGCGGCGATGTGATCCGGCCCGAGCAGCGGGTGGGCGAAGCCGCCGAAAAATCCGCCCGCGATGGCGCCGCTATGGGCAAGCGCGGG
>Ga0208989_10000043_pt1 | contig 23478 bp, 22 predicted proteins | sample MedBloCAOM3_M1_FD_187852 | JGI IMG/M metagenome (GOLD analysis project Ga0208989, IMG submission 187852) | Forest soil microbial communities from El Dorado National Forest, California, USA - Mediterranean Blodgett CA OM3_M1 (SPAdes) (version 2) | ecosystem: Environmental > Terrestrial > Soil >...
CTCGAGCGCGCCCGCCGCGCCCTCGACCTGGCGCGCAATCAACACGGCTATGCCGACCTCAGGGCGGATGCCGACGGCGTCATCACCGCGACGCTGGCCGAGCCCGGTCAGGTCGTGGCCGTCGGCCAAGCCGTGGCACGGCTTGCACATCACGGCGAGAAGGAAGCCGTGGTGGCATTGCCCGAGACCTGGCTTGCCGACGCCCGCAAGTCGAGGGCGGTCGTACGCTTATGGTCCGATCGCGATCGCGCCTTCGACGCGCAACTGCGCGAACTCTCGCCGCAGGCCGACAACGCGACGCGCACCTACGCGGCGCGCTTTACCATCGCGCAGGCGGACGACACCGTTGCGTTCGGCATGACGGCGACCGTGACGCTGTCCCACGCAGCCGACACGAAGGTCGCAAGAGTGCCGCTCTCGGCCATTCTCAACCGCGGCGCCGGACCATCGGTGTATGTCGTCGATCCGTCCGGTGCGCTCGTCGTGAGGCCAGTGACGGTCGCGTCATTCGGCGAGGATGCGGCGATCGTCACGTCCGGCGTCGACGAAGGCGACAAGGTCGTAACGCTGGGCGTCCAGAAACTCGAGTCAGGGCTCAAGGTTCGCACCGTCGAAATCCGCTAAGTCGATCGTGGGGTGGCGCGATGAAAAGCTTCAACCTGTCGGAATGGGCGATCACGCACCGCGCGCTCGTGCTGTTCATGATCCTGCTGCTTGGCGCAGCCGGCATCTATTCGTACCTCAACCTCGGCCGCGCCGAGGATCCTTCTTTCACCATCAAGACCATGGTCGTGCAGGTCGCTTGGCCAGGAGCGACTGCCTCGGACATGCAGACACAGGTCGCCGACAAGATCGAGAAGAAGCTCCAGCAACTGCCCCATCTCGACCGCATCGAGAGCTATTCGCAGCCGGGCGTGGCCTTCATCCGCGTCACGCTGACCGACAAGACGCCGCCTTCCCATGTAAAGGAGCTTTGGTATCAGGTACGCAAGAAGGTGAGCGACATCAGAGGCGACCTTCCGCCGGGCATCACGGGCCCGAACTTCAATGACGAATACGGGGACGTGTATTCGGCGCTCTATATGCTCACGGCCGACGGGCTGAGCCTCGCCGAGCTCAAGGCGCGCGCCGAGGACATCCGGCAACGCCTGTTGCGGGTTGCGGACGTCAACAAAGTCGACATCATCGGTGAGCGGCCAGAGAAAATCTTCATCGAGTTCAGCCACGCCAAGCTGGCCACACTCGGCGTCACCCCCCAGCAGATTTTCGACAGCGTCGCCAAGCAGAACGCCGTTGTTTCCGGTGGCTCGGTCGAAACCTCGGCCGACCGCATCAATCTGCGAGTGACCGGCGCGTTCTCCGGTGTCGCCGCGATCGGCGCGGTACCGGTCCAGGCGGACGGTCGCATCTTCCGGCTCGGCGACATCGCGACGGTCAAGCGCGGCTATGAGGACCCGCCGAGCTTCCTGGTTCGCGAGGGCGGCAAGCCCGCGCTTGGGCTCGGCGTTTCCATGCAGGACGGCGCCAACATCATCACGCTCGGGGAGAACCTCAACCGCGCGATGAAAGCGATCGTCGTAGAGCTTCCGGTCGGAATCGAGGTCACGCAGATCGCGGACCAGCCTCACATCGTCGAGGAGTCGGTTTCAGAATTCGTCAAGACCTTTGCCGAAGCGTTGGTCATCGTGCTGGTGGTGAGCTTCCTGTCGCTCGGCTGGCGTACGGGCATCGTGGTGGCGCTGTCGGTGCCGCTGGTACTGGCGATCGTCCTGCTCGTCATGTACGCCGCGGGTATCGACCTCCACCGCATCACCCTGGGTGCCCTCATCATCGCGCTCGGACTGCTCGTCGATGACGCCATCATCGCCATCGAAATGATGGTGGTGAAGATGGAACAGGGCTGGGACCGGGCACGCGCCGCGACCTACGCCTGGACCTCGACGGCCTTCCCGATGCTGACCGGCACGCTGGTGACGGCCGCGGGCTTCCTGCCGGTTGGTTTCGCGAAATCGAGCGCCGGCGAATATGCCGGCGGCATTTTCTGGATCGTCGGACTTGCGCTGATCGCCTCCTGGATCGTCGCTGTCTTGTTCACGCCCTATCTTGGTTTGAAACTGTTGCCCGAACTCGCCGGAAAAGGGTCCGCGGCGTTCAAATCGGCACCCGTTTCTGCCTCTTCGGGTTTGACGCGTCTTCTGCGGCAAGCCAAGTCCCGCTTTGGGGGACGACGCGATACGCACGGGGCGCATCGGCGTCCCGACGCCATCTACGACACACGCATCTATCGATCGCTGCGCCGCGTGATCGCGCTCTGCCTGCGCTGGCGCAAGACCGTCATTGGCCTCACCGTTCTGATGTTCATCGCGGCTTTGGCGGGATTCGGTTTCGTCCAGCAGCAATTCTTCCCGACCTCGACCCGTTCCGAGCTGTTCTTCGAGATGCGGCTGCCGGAAGGCACCGCCATCGGCGTAACCGATACAACTGCGAAGCAGGCTGAGCATCTGCTCGCCGGCGACCCCGACATCGTGACCTATACGACCTATGTCGGACAGGGCTCGCCGCGCTTCTGGCTGGGCCTCAATCCCGTGTTGCCGAATCCCAACTTCGCTCAGATCGTCATCGTCACCGGCGACCTCGAGGCGCGTGAGCGTGTCAAGGATCGGCTCGAACGTGCGATTGCCGCAGGCGCCCTGCCGCAGGCGCGCGTGCGTGTGGACCGATTCGTGTTCGGCCCGCCGGTGGGTTTTCCGGTGCAGTTCCGCATCATCGGGCCTGATGCAATGAGGGTGCGCGCGATCGCCGAAGAGGTACGCCAGGTGATGGCGGCCAACTCCAAAATCGTCGATCCGCACCTGGACTGGAGCGAGCAGGTCAAATCCATCCGGCTGGAGGTCGATCAGGATCGCGCTCGCGCATTGGGACTGACGCCACAGGATCTCGCGCAGACCCTGCAGACGCTGCTGTCGGGCTATACAGTGACGCAATACCGCGAAGGTATCGAGCACATCGACGTGATCGCGCGCGCGGTCGCGGCCGAGCGCCTCGAACTCAACCGCCTCCCGGCCTTGACCGTCGCCACGAGGGACGGCGTCGCGGTTCCGGTGTCGCAGATCGCGCACCTCATTTATGAGTATGAGGAGCCGATCCTATGGCGCCGAAACCGCGACCTGGTGCTGACGGCGCGGGGCGACATCGTCGACCACGTGCAGGCACCCGATGTCAGCAAGGAGGTGGAGTCGAAGCTCAAGGACATCGCAGACGCCCTGCCCTACGGTTATCGCATCGAGACCGGCGGGTCGATCGAGGAGAGCGTGAAGGCCAATGGCGCGCTCGTTGCCGTGTTCCCGGTCATGGCGATCGTGATGCTGGCATTCCTGATGATCCAGTTGCAGAGCTTTTCACGGCTCGCGTTGGTATTCGTGACTGCCCCGCTCGGGCTGATCGGAGCAACCGGCGCGCTTCTCATTGCCAACCGGCCCTTCGGTTTTGTGGCCTTGCTCGGCTTGATCGCGCTCGCCGGCATGATCATGCGCAATACCGTGATCCTGGTGGACCAGATCGACCGCGATATCGCGGATGGCCACGGCCGGTATCGTGCGATCATCGACGCTACCGTGCGCCGCGCGCGTCCGGTGGTTCTCACCGCCCTCGCTGCGATCCTGGGCATGATCCCGCTCACGCGCAGCATCTTCTGGGGTCCCATGGCGATCACCATTATGGGGGGCCTGTTCGTGGCCACGGTGCTGACGCTGCTCGTCGTGCCGGCGCTGTACTCGCTGTGGTTCAGGGTGCGCAGCGATGAAACGGCAGATGCGTTCACCGACGATCCTGAACACCTGGCGGATCTCGAGCGGCTGATCCCCATCCGGATTGCCGCGGAATAGAAACGTCCATCGATCGTCCCGTAGCCCAATCACCTATCGACAGGATTGGAGATCCCATGATCTGGCGCCAACGCGAACCAACCCTCAAGGAGATATTGTCCGATTCCATCGTTACCGCATTGATGGAAGCCGACGGTGTCGATCCCCATGAGCTCGAGGCGATGCTGAAAAAGATCGGTCGGATGTCAGAGTCGGTCCAGCGGGTGCGGCCATGGGGCGCCTGGTCGTGTCGTTCGAAAAGCTTGGATAAGCCGTCCCTACCAAGCCAACTGGTGTGACCTGTCCCGACGAAGCCTATATCGGCCAACTCTCGAGCCGAAAGGCCGAGTCCCAGAACATCCACTCGAGCTGGGTCGCCCTGGCAAAGGCAACATGCATTCGCGCGCGCAGGGAGGACGAAGCGCCCTCGGCGGCTTCGTCGGTGGCAGCAATCATAACGCGGACGGCGTTGTGGAATTCCTCGCTGGCATAGGTGTCGATCCAGGCCTGATATGGGTTGCCCGCAACGGCGCGGGCATGGATGTCGCGCCCCACCTCGGCATAGATCCAGAAGCAGGGCAGAAGCGCGCCGAGCAGCACTTCGTAGGGTTCGGCGTAGGCGGTCGCGAGCAGATATGAAACATAGTGGTGACATGCCGGTGACAGCGGTGTTTGCGCAAACACCTCCGGCGTGATGCCATACTTCTGGAAAAACGAACCGTGCAACGCACGCTCGACGACAATCGCGCCTTCGGCCGACTTCGCGAATTGCACGATGCGGTCCGGATCAGGCGCCTTGGCGCCCGCCAGCGTCAAAGCGCGGCCGAAGCCGATGAGGTAATGCGCATCCTGCGTGATGTAGTGCTTGAACCGCGCCTCGCTCAACGTGCCCGCCGCGAGCGCCGCGTTGAAGGGCATCGTTCGGATGACTTCGTAGACTTGGGCATTTCGGTACCAGGCCTCGGGTGAAAAAGCAGTGTGCATCGTCAGGTCCACGCGCTTGGGAAGGTATGGAGCTCTCAGGTTGTCCGAGAGTGAAAGACCAGGCTCAGATTGTTGGCGGGCATCGAGATGCGCTCGACGAGATCCAGTCCATGCGCGCGGGCGAGAACTGAAACGTCTGCGAGATTGCGCACCCCCCACGCGGGATCGCGCGCCCTGAGGCTGGCATCGAAGTCGGCATTGCTCGGCGCAGTGTGGCGGCCGTCCTCCTTGAACGGTCCATAAAGATAAAGCACGCCACCGGATGCGAGCGTCCGCCCGGCACCCGCCATCAGGCCCTCCGCCGCCGTCCATGGTGCAATGTGGATCATGTTAATCGCAACCACGGCATCGGCGCGAACCACTGGCCATGACTGCGCGGAGGCGTCGAGATCGAGCACAGAAAGCAGATTAGGCAATCGTGCCGACGCGCGATGTTCCTCGATACTTTGACGCGCTCCGGGATCGCGGTCGGTAGGCTGCCAGGTGAGATGGGGCAATCCGGCGGCGAAATGCACAGCATGCTCACCGGTACCGCTTGCGATCTCCAGCACGATGCCCTCAGCAGGTAGGATCCGCTTCAGGACGGCGAGGATCGGCTCGCGATTGCGCGCGACCGCCGCGGAACAGGCGGCGCTATTCGCAAAAACTACCATCGTGAACTCCGGCTTTTAACAGCGCGACGGCCACAACAATATCGATGAATGGCCGCCCCGCAATGTGCCGTCTCGAGACGCCGCCCGAGGATCCCGATCAGTTTTGCGGATATCCACCCACAATCCGATTCTGGACCGTCAATATGATGGTGTCGCATGCCGGGCTGGTCGTGACTTGCTGTGTTTGAGTCGCGATTGCCCAAAACGGGAACTCGTCCGTACCGCTTACAATGCAGCACATGCCCTGAGCGAGATGCCTGTCATCCGTCGGATGGAAGGCCCCCCTGCTGCTCAGGACCAGCCCATGGCAGGGGCCGCGCTCCAGAGCAGACGCAGGCCCAGCAACGTCAGGACCAACTGAAAAACAATACGGAAGCGGTGCTCCGTCGTGCGGTGCAAGGCCAGTTCGCCGATCCAATTGCCGAGCGCCCCCGTCGCGATCATCGCTGCCATCAGCGGCACGAAACTGCCAATCGCAAACCCGATGAATCCGAAGGCGACGAGCTTCGCGATATGGGTAATCGTCATCAACGCGCCCATCGTGGCGGCGAGGTTGTGCCGATCCGGCGTGGCACTGGCGATAAATGGGGCCAGCAGCGTGCCGGTCGCACTCACGAACACACCGAGGAAAACGGTCCCGAATCCCAGAACCGCAAACCGGCCGCGCTGGGCGCCGATGCGTCCGAGCTGCGGCATCCAGGTCACCAGCAAAATGAATGCGCCGAGAATGGCCTGCAACCACGACATGGGCAGGGCGACGAAGACCTTCGCGCCCGCTGCCGCGCCGACCGCAGCACCGGCGATGAAAGGCAGCAACGTCCCGCGCATGACGAATCGCCACATGATCACGGTGCGCGATATACCGGTGCCGAGCATCACCACGGTGTGGACCGGGATCACGGCGGCGGGGGGCATTACCATCGCCATGATCGCGAGCAGGATCACTCCGCCCGCCGCGCCGGTGAAAACACCGATGAAGGCCGTGACAAACGACGCCACGGCGAGACTAACGAACAGGAGCGGACCGACGTCGGCGGATGGCAGGATTTCCATTCCGCTCTTGTAAACCGAATTCGGCTGTGATCGGAATCGGGCTTGTGCCGCTGCCGCATAGGCGGTCTGCCGAACGGCTGGAACGTCAGGCCGCCGTGCGCAACACGCATTTCCACTTACAAGCGAACCGTCACTTGCTATCCTTGCGCCAGGTCAGAGTGGTCGGGATGCCCGCTTGGAGGTGACAATGTCGATTCGGATCGCTCTACGTTCGATGGTGCTGGTGCTCCTGAGTGCCGCGGTGGCGACGGCGGCTCAGGCGGCCGATACGGTGAAGGTTGCGATCGGGCAGATCGACGCCTGGGCCAATCAGGCCCCTACCCTCGGCATGAAGGCGGGAATCTTCCAGAAGCATGGCATTGTCCTGGAAACCTTCGGGACACAGGGCGCTGGCGAGACCCTTCAGGCGGTGATTTCCGGATCGGCCGATATCGGGATCGGCATCGGAACTGCAGGCGCCATGCGCGCTTTCGCGCGCGGCGCACCGGTACGTGCGATCGCCGCCGCCTATGTGGGGGTCGGCGATCAATATTGGTACGTGCCCGCCAATTCCCCGCTCAAGAGCCTCGCGGATGCGACCGAAAAGAACACCTTGAGCTACTCGACCAACGGGTCCACGTCGCACGTCATTGCGCTGGGCTTCGTCAAGCAACTGGGCGTCAAGGCGAAGCCGACCGCGACCGGCGGCCCGCCCGCAACCTATACGATGACGATGAGCGGGCAGATCGATATCGGCTGGGCGGTGGTCCCGTTCGGCCTGATCGAGCTGCAGGACGGCAAGATCCGGGTGATCGCCCGCGGCCCCGACGTGCCGACGTTGCGCAACCAGACCATCCGGGTGCAGATTGTCAACGCCAACGCGCTCAAGGACCGCAAGGACGTGATGGTGCGGTTCATGCGCGCCTACCGCGAGTCGGTCGATTGGATGTATTCGAATCCGCTCGCGGTCAAATATTACGCCGAGACGATCAAGCAGCCGGAAAGCCTGGTCGTGATGCAACGCGATCAATACAACCCGAAGGAGGCGTTGTCGCCGGACCGCCTGTCCGACATCGATCAGGTCATGGCGGACGCGGTCGAGATGAAGTTCCTCGACGCGCCGCTGAGCAAGGCGCAACTCGCGGACTTCTTCCAGATTCCGACGCCCGGATCGTAACCGCCGAGCATGCGCACGGCAGCATGCGCGGGACAAAGCTGCGGGGTGGAGTACAATTGGCGGTGAAGTGGGGCGCGACGCTGCCGGCGACACTGTGAAACTCGCCTGGGGTTGCAGGCGACCGGCGTCGGCACCAAGCCGAGCGCCTGAGCCCGGCGGCATGATGGAAAGCGAGTGAACGAGCGTCGCTGGGGAAATGATTCCCCTCATCATCGTCCCCAGGCGGGTCGTCACCGACTGCTCTCTGCTTTCTCGATTCTATTGGTTGGGCTGCGCACGCAGACCACCTTGACGGCTTCGTTGCGCGCGAGATTGCGGCCCATCTCGCTGTCGGCCAAATAGGCCTGCCCGTGCATGAAGCAGGTGGCTGGATTGGCGAATGTGGCAGGGACGTAGACGACGTCGAGAGCGTTGTCTCGTGTGCAGTCGCCAAGGTTCGGAACAGTTGCGAGCGAGCAAACCAAGATAAGGGCTGTCAGCATTAATTGGTCCCATCATTGACTGATGGGCGGATCCTCCGTGACTTACGGGCTTTGCGCTGGGCAAGGCCCGTGACCCACTCTCAAGCAAGACCCGGACCAGTTCTGGAATACACCCCCCCTGTCCCTGGCGATCCCGGCGGCGCGCTCGGGCGCAAACGCCAAACCATGACCACGCGGGTCAGGTGAGTCAGGGGTTCGAAGCAGCGCTCCTGGTTTGCCCTGCGTAGTGCGCGCGTATGGCCTCCATGAGCCATGTCCAAGCTTCGATCTCCTGTGCGCCCGCCGTTTTTTCGATGGCAGTCTCGAGGTTGCCGATTTCGGTCTCGATTTTCTCGCGCGGCAGCATGTGCAGCCGGCTCACAAGGATTGCGGCTTCGATCACCGCGGCTTGCGCGCGGTTGAACCCCTCAAATGGTGCATGCAGCCCGCGACTCACCACGGCGCATTGGAAACGCGGCCGCTGTTCGTCTTCCGTGACACCGACGACGGCAAGCTCGGTGTGTGCCAGCGAGCCGATCAGCCGCGGAACCGGGACGTTATCCGCTGCCCGCGTCGGCCAATCATTCCGTCCAGTCAGACAGCCGGCAAAGATGCGAACGTCGTCGGTATGGTTGGCCACCGCAAACGGCACGGACCTGAGATTGTCGAGCGTCGTCGACGGTCGGAATGGGGCGATGATCCATCCGCAACCGTCGGCGATGATGCCGATCGGCGTGATATGCAGACGTCCGTCCGCGTTCGTGGTGGTCAAGATCGTTTCGCGAATCATCGGCATGGGCGTCAATTCGCCGAGTTCGAGGCGCGCAGCGTATGTCCCGCTTCGCGCAGACGTGTGCGGTCCTCGACCACGCGGTCGACGCCACAGCCCCAGTCAAGCGGCTCGTCCTGGGCGTAACGCTTGCCCAGCCGCCATGCAATCTCCGCTTTCATCAACTCGGCACCGAGATAGAACGCGTGCGGCGCGTCGTTTCCAATACCAAGCTTTGGGAAGAGCGTGAATGCATCCTGCGCGACGTAATGGCCATCTCGACTGTAGACGTGAATTCCATCCTCGGCCGTCTCGATGCGAAAGTTGGCATCTTTGATTTGGGCCGCCAAATCTGCAATCTCCTGCGGCGTGTTTGGAAAAGGCGACCGGTCATGCAGTTGCACCAACGCCCCGCCGTAGTCACGCGGAAGGCTGTCGTCTTCGCGGGCGGCAAACATCATCCGCCGGGCTGCATCGTGCTCCTGGATTGTGCGACGGGTATGCGGGCTGACCTGAACGACGAGCACATTGCGGATGCGCAGCTCGGAGCAGATGCCGAGAAGGGTCGCGGTGACGCCGCCGGAATCGGCATCGGTCAACTCCGTCAGATTACCGGTTCCCATCAGAATGTCCGCCTCCGGCAACCTGTGTCGGAGTTCCGCATACCGTTGCAGCGAGTCCGTGAAGCCGAAATGGATCGGATCGAGGATCGGATCAAGGATCGACGGCATGCCGAGCTTGTCCGCTGCCTCGGCTGCGCGCAGCAGCGACGCCAGGTCACCGTGATTGGCGGGAATGAGCACGGGCGTTGCGCCGCTGTCGCGCGCAGTGTCGAGCGTGTGTTCGGTGAGGCTCAGCAGGAAGGCGGCACCGGCGTTGGCAGCACGACGTAATTCCTCGGTCGCGGCCGAGTCAACGCTGACCGCGAGGCCGGCAGCCTTGAGCTCTCGCACGGCGTCTTCGAGATGGGGAAACGGGGTATCCGGCAGACATCCAAGATCGATCACGTCGGCGCCTGCCGCTCGCATCGCGATGGCGCGCGCCAGGATGGCATCGACGGTCAGAGCCGATGCGTCGACGATCTCGGCGAATATGCGCATGTCGTGGCGAGAGAGGTCGAGACCGCGGCCATGCTTTCCGAAGTATGCCGGCAAGTCCTTCAATTCCTCCGGCCCGCGCTCAAATTTGACGCCGAAGTCGGCGCTCAAGCGGTCGAGGTTGGCCCGGCAGCGGCCGGGCACCACGATGCGGTCGGCCTGCACCGGCCGCGGCACCCGGCGCGAGATGATCGCTTCGGTCATCAGCGCGGCGACCTTGACGCCGACGTCAAAGATCGACGATTCGAATCCCGTGTCGTCGATGCGGGCCAGAACCTTCTCGAGCCGCGGCCGGGCGAGATGACCGGTGAGAAACAGGATACGCTCAGCCATGCCCTGCGAGCTCTCGCTTGCGGCGCGCCAACGTTTGTTCGAGTTCCGAAAGGGTTTCGACTACCTCCGTGCCATCGAAGGACTTCAGTCGGTCGGTATTCTCGAGATCGATGCGACGCGGATAGACCTTGACCGTGCCTTTGGGTGCTTCTGTTTCGAGCTCGGGCCCCGTGTCGCACGCAAAGACGATCGCCGGCACGCGGCACTTGCCGGCCTGCGCGAAGACGTTGGTCGCCAGGTTGTCGGAAATCCCGTACACGCACTTTGCCACGGTATTCGAGGTCGCCGGCGCCAGGACCAGCGTGTGGTAGACGCCATAATAGAAATTTCCGACCGGCGGTGAGCTCGCGGTCGTGTCACGGAAGATGCGCGTCGACTTGGGCAAATTCAGATCCTGCTTGTACATGCGCAGCACCTCCCCGGCGGCCCTGCTCACGAACAAATCCACATCCTCGAGCGCACGGACCGCGACCAGGCACTCCTTGAAGAAGTGCCCGGATCCCGTCAGCGCCCAGCCCCACCGCGGTGTCCTGACTTTGGCCATCGTGAGAAAATTCTCTAACGCAGTGGCATGCAGCTAACCTAAGTCGACGCGGGCGCCAACCAGCTCGCCCTTGCGGATGGCGGCGGTCGCCGCCGGATGCCCGGCGGGACCGGTGATGGAAGCCTCAGCGCCGCTCGCGCGAAGGAAACGTGGAAAAGCCGGGTCGACAATCCCCTCCGCTACGAGATCCTCCGCCCGCAGTGGGCCGGCCGGGACTTCAACGTGCTTGACGAGCAGGACGTGTTTCGCGCCGAGCCTGCCGGCGAGCCAAGCCGCAAGACTATCACTTGTCACATTCCACGACCACGGAACGTCCTTGGCGCCGCGCACCATCCGCGCCGGCGACCAGACCGGCACCCCGCCGGCGCGCAACACGCTCTGGATTGCCGAGGCCGATGTCGCGCGCCTCAAGGGAGTTCCCAGATGCGCGACCGCACAGCCAAATTGCTCCATGGCAAGCATCGCCATTTCATGGGCAGCGCGATCGTCGAAGCCCATCCTGGGCTGCGCCTCGCGCACCGTATCGGCAAAGGGACCGCCGCCAGGCACCACGACGGCGCAGCTTGCGCAAGCCGCAATGGCATTGACCCAACTCTTGAGATGGGGCGAGAAGGCGTAGCTTCCGCCGAGCTTGACGACCGTCAGTCCGATTGCGCCGCGCATTCACTCTGCAGCATTCGGCTGCCGTGTCGTGGCAGGATAAAGTTGATGGACCTCGGCCACGTCGGCCGGCCGTTCCCGCACGATCTCAACGCCCACGCCGCCCGGGCCGACATCGAGCTTCTCGACCCGAACCGTCACATTCACGACCCGCGGGTGCTGAAGCACCAAGACGGCAACGCGTTCGGCGAGCGTTTCGAGAAACGCCATATGCTCCTGCGCCACGATGATCCGGATGCCGTCCGTGATCACATCGTAAGAGAATACGTCGCGCATGTCCTCTACGGAATGGCCGGCGCGACGCACCTTGACGTCGATGTTAAAGCGAACGTTCTGCGGCTTTTCACGCTCGCGCGCATAGGCGCCGATACGAGCCAGGAGGACGAAATCGCGGACGAAGATGCGATCGGTCGCCGCCTCACCGCCTGTGGGATCGACGGAATATCCCCTCGCCGCCAGCAGCCGATAGTCGACCTTCGCCACGGAAGAGTCTTGGTAGGCGGCGCTGTGGGGATCGAAAGGAATGAGTTCGCGAATGACGCCGATCGATGCGGGGTCGATGCGAGCGCTGCGGTCACGCCCCACGCAAAGCGCCCCGCGGAATCCGAGGTAATCGGGCGCCAGCAAGAGGAGCCGTGGGACATCGGGCGCCTCCAGCGATCCCGCAAGGCCGGTCATCATGCCGTAGCCGCGGCAGGCGCCGACGAACTCCCGCAACGATGCCACATCCATGCAATCGAGCAGCCCGCCCGCGCGTTTGTCGGAGGTGTCGAGCATCGCGCCCGCGAAGCCGCAGCCGGCCATCACCTTCACGAGATCATTGTCTGCTCCGCAATCGGCAAACATGACGCCGATGATCTTGGTCGTGCGCGCGGGCAACGCCAGCGCGCGCACGCACGCCTGCCGCTCGGGGCCCGGGAACAGTCCGACCTTGACGTAATCGACCCCGGTCCGCGCCATGGTCTCGACCGCTGCGACAATCACCTCCGGTTCCATCGGCAGATTGCCCGTCACCGCGCTCACAGGGCGCCGGCCGTGGATCGCCGAGACCGTTGCGCGCACCACATCCGGAGCCAGCGCTCCCAACGCGCCGTTCGAAGGATCCTTCAAGTCGATGATGTCGGCGCCATGCGTGAGCATGAGCGCCGCCTCGTCCGGTCCGGTCACGCTCGCCAACAGCAAAGTCATCGATGATCTCCGCTTCCGGAACTTGACGGCACTATAATACCATTTAAAGGTCCATCTGCGCGGGCGGCAGTCCCGGCATCTTGATGCAAAGGACGACGGCTAGCCGCCGCCGCCGGTCCCGGCAGCGGTCCATCCGCCGCATCCTGCTCTCGCAATAACCGCAATAACATAGGCACAAGTTATCATGATTTAAACAAACAATGGCCGTCTCATCCAACTCCCGCACGACCATCGCTCGGAGCGTTTCTGTGATCCGCCTTCTGCTGGCCGGGACCATCTTGTTCGCGTGGACATCGGCCTCGGCCGATCCGGTCGAGATCAAGATCGGCTATCTCCGCGGCCCACAACCGAAGACGAGCATTTCGCTCCTTGACATACCGTCCGAGAACAACGGGGTTGCCGGCGCACAGCTCGCGATCAACGACAACAACACGACCGGCAAGTTCCTGAACCAACGCTTCTCGCTCGAAGACGTGCAGCTCAATGACAAGGACGATCCCGCGACCGCGGCTTCGTCGCTGGCGGCGCGCGGGGTTTCCCTTGTTCTCGCTGATCTTGCACCGGCCGCGCTGCTCAAGGCCGCCGATGCGCCCGGTTCACAAGGCCTGCTGTTCTTCAATGTGGGTGCGATCGACGACCGACTTCGCGAGGAAGACTGCCGCGGCAACGTCATTCATACCGCGCCGACGCGCTCGATGCTCGCCGATGCACTCGCGCAGTATCTGGTCTGGAAGCAATGGCGTCGGTGGTTCCTGATCTCAGGCTCCCATCCGGAGGACAAGCTTTATGCCGATGCGCTGCGCCGCGCCGCCAAGCGCTTTGGAGCACGCATCGTTCAGGAGAAAGTCTTCGAGGACACCGGCGGCGCCCGCCGGACCGACAGCGGCGTCGTGCAGATCCAGCGCCAACTGCCGGTATTCACGCAAGGCGCGCCAGCTTACGATGTGCTGATCGCCGCAGACGAGAACGACGTTTTTGCGGCCTATCTGCCGTACCGGACCTGGGACGCGCGGCCGGTGGCAGGCTCCGCCGGTCTCATCCCGACAAGCTGGGATCCTTCTCACGATCAATGGGGCGCGGTGCAGATGCAGGAGCGGTTCATGAAGCTGTCCTCACGGCGAATGACCGCACGCGACATGCAGGCTTGGTCGGCGGCGCGCATGATCGGAGAGAGTGCAGCGCGAACGCGTTCGAACGATGTCAAGGCGATGTTCGGTTTCCTCAAGAGCCCCGATTTCGCTCTCGCCGCGTTCAAGGGCCAGCGGTTGACGCTGCGGGACTGGAACCTGCAGCTTCGTCAACCGATCCTTCTGACTGACGGCCGAATGATCGTTTCGGTTTCCCCGCAGGAAGGATTTCAGCACCAGTATTCCGAACTGGACACGCTCGGTTTGGATCGGCCCGAAAGCAAATGCAAGCTCAAGTGAACCCGATAATCCGGAGTACGGGCATGTGGCGGCCCGGCCTGTTCGGCGCAGGCCTGTTGGTCCTGCTTGGCACCCAGGCAAGCGGTTTCACGGCCTACGTGTCGAATGAAAAAAGCAACACGGTCAGCGTGATCGATACCGACAAATTTCAGGTGGTGAAGACGATCAAGGTCGGCCAGAGGCCACGCGGCATCGAGCTGACCAAGGATGGAAAATTCATCCTGGTGGCGGTGGGTGACGACGACACCATTCAGATGATCGATACAACCACCCACGAGATCGTCACGACCCTGCCGTCAGGGCCGGACCCCGAGCTGTTCACCCAGGACCCGGCCGGCAAGATCCTGTACGTGGCGAACGAGGATGCCAACACCGTCACGATCATCGACCTGGAAAAGAAGGTGCCGCTCGGCGAAGTGCAAGTCGGCGTCGAGCCTGAAGGCATGGGCATCAGCCCGGACGGCAAGATCCTCGTCAACACCTCGGAAACGACCAATATGGCGCATTTCATCGATACTCAGACGCGCCAGATCGTCGCCAACGTGCTGGTTGATTCTCGTCCTCGCTTTGCAGAATTCAAGCACGACGGCTCGGAACTCTGGGTATCGTCCGAGGTCGGCGGAACAGTGAGCGTGATCGACCCCGTCAAGCGCGAGGTGAGCAAGAAGATCACATTCGACATTCCCGGCCTGCGCAAGGAGGCGATCCAGCCGGTGGGAATCAATATCACCAGGGACGGCAAGACCGGATTCGTCGCACTTGGACCTGCCAACCGCGTTGCCGTGATCAACGCGGCCACCCATGAGGTTCAGAAGTATCTTCTCGTCGGCCAGCGCGTCTGGCACCTGGCGTTCACCCCGGACGAGAAATATCTCCTGACCACAAATGGCGTCTCCAACGATGTATCCGTTATCGACGTCGCGAGCCTCAAGGTGATCAAGACGATCCAGGTCGGCGAGCTGCCTTGGGGGATCGCGGTCTCGCAACAGTAAGAGCGCGCTTGTTGGCCTCACGCTCGGCGCGGACCATAATGCACGGAATGAACACCATCGAGCCGCCTGCCGTCGCCATCGAGGGCGTCAGCCATTCTTATGGCGCGCGCCAGGCTCTCGACAACGTGAACGTCTCGATCTCGCCCTCGACTTTCGCAGTTTTGCTCGGTCTCAACGGGGCTGGGAAGAGCACGTTGTTCTCGCTGTTGACGCGCCTCTACGCGGTTCAGCACGGTCATGTCCGCATTTTCGGCCACGACGTCGGAGCGGCGGCGAGCGAAGCGCTGCGCATGGTCGGCGTCGTATTCCAGCCGCGCACCCTCGATCTCGATCTCTCGGTCGTCCAGAACCTGACCTACCATGCGGCGCTGCACGGCATCGGCAACCGCGAGGGTCGAAAGCGTGCGGATGACGTCCTCGAGCGCATTGCGCTCTCCGAGCGCGCCAAGGACAAGGTGCGCAACCTTTCCGGCGGACAGATGAGACGTCTAGAGATCGCCCGCGCGTTGCTGCACCGGCCGCGCCTGCTCGTTCTTGACGAGCCGACGGTTGGCCTCGACATCAAGTCGCGGGCCGACATCATCGGTCATGTGCGCCACCTTGTCACCGCGGAAGGAGTGTCGGTCCTGTGGGCGACGCACCTCATCGATGAAGTCGCGGACGAGGACGATGTCATCGTGCTGCATCAAGGCCGGGTTCTCGCGCATGGTGCGGTCACGACCGTGGTGCGGACCCTGGGCGCGCAAGATATGCGCGCGGCGTTCACGCAGCTGACGCAGGAGGCCCCGTTACAAGCCGAGAGCGACGCGTCATGACCGTCGAGACGGCGACCCGCGCTCGGCCCACCGGCTTTTCGCCGCTCCAGTACGCGATCTGCCTCAAGGGCATTGTTTGGCGGGAGGGACTGCGCTTTCTGCATCAGCGCGAACGGTTCGTGGCCGCGCTGGTCCGCCCGCTGGTCTGGCTGTTCATTTTCGCCACCGGCTTTCGGCAAGTTCTCGGTGTATCGATCATTCCGCCCTACGAAACCTATGTGCTGTACGAGGTTTACATCACGCCCGGATTGATATTGCTCATCCAGCTCTTCAACGGGATGCAGTCCTCCCTTTCGATGGTCTACGATCGCGAGATGGGCAACATGCGCACCCTGCTCGTGAGCCCGCTGCCGCGGTGGTACCTGCTCTCGTCGAAGCTCGTCGCTGGCATGATCGTGTCACTGCCGCAGGTTTACACATTTCTCGCGATTGCCTGGTTCTGGGAAATCGAGGCACCGGCCATCGGCTATATCGCGGTGTTGCCGGCTCTGGTCTTGTCGGGCCTCATGCTGGGCGCGCTCGGGATGCTCATGTCATCGGTCAGCAAGCAACTCGAGAACTTTGCCGGCGCGATGAACTTTGTGATCTTTCCGATGTTCTTCGCCTCATCCGCGCTCTATCCACTGTGGCGGGTGAGAGAAGGAAGCCCCCTGCTCTACTACATATGCCAGCTCAATCCGTTCACCCATGCCGTCGAACTGGTGCGATTTGCGCTCTATGGCGAGGTCAATTGGACCTCGCTCGCGGTGGTGGGCGGGTGCACGGTCGTATTCATGGTCGGGGCAATTCTCGCCTATGACCCGTCGCGAGGGTTGCTTGCGCGACGGGGCGAGCCTGGAGGCGCGTCATGAGGGTCTGGCTTGTCGTCATGGCGATCGCGCTGGCATCGCCAGGCCTGGCGCTGGCTGCTGATCCGCGCTATCCTGATTGGCCGTGCAATCAGATCAAAGTGCCGGAAATGTCGGTGGCCGCCGTGTGGGCAGGGCCGCCCATCGATGATGTCGAAAGCATCTGGGAGCAGGATCCTGCGGTCAGAAATCTCGTCGCCCAGCTTGCCGCGCGGCGCACGCCGCTCGAAGATGCGGAAAAGATCATCTCGGATACCATCACCGGCGACCCAGCCGAGCGACAGCGGAAGGCCAAGCTGATTTTCGCGGGACTTTTCAAAGCGCTCAATCACGAACGCAGCGAGGTCATGAGCGGCATCGAGCGGTTCTCACGCAAGCAAAGGGAATTTGCCGACCAGGTCCGATCGACGATCCTTCAGCTTCGGGAGTTGCAGAACACGCCCGGTCATGACCAGACAAAAGTCGACGAGTTGGTCAGCCGCGTCGAGTGGGATACGCGCATTTTCGACGAGCGGAGCAGGACCATCGGCTATGTCTGCGAGGTGCCGGTCCTGATCGAACAACGATTATTTGCACTCGCGCGCGCGATCCAGCAATCGCTCGAGTAGAGCTACCGGCCTTGCTGTGGCGCCGGAACCGCCTCGCTGAGCGGAAGCCCGGCGTCCTGCCAGCCGTCGGTGCCGTCGGGATACCAGGCGACGTTGGAATAGCCCCACGAAATGGCGCGTTTGGCTACGTTCCATGACATCCAGCAATCCCTGAGGCAGTAGATCACCAGGAGCTTGGCACGGTCGCCGCCGGTGATGCCTTCCAGGCCTGAGCGCAGATAGTCCTCCACAGCGGCCGAAAGCTCGCCGTAACCCGTGTCGGCCAGCCAGGTGCTGCCAGGAATGTTCAGTCGCTGCTTTCCGCGCCAAATGGTGCCGGCGGGAAGATTGGCCGGGCGCGGAACATCAGGCATGGCATCGACAAAAGCCCCGGCTCCAGCTCGCCAGATGGCGTGCGCTTGCGCGGTCGTGATCACTCGGGCGCCTTTTAGGGTAGCGGGCGTCGGTGCACGGTAATCGTCGGTTCGGTAGTGTTCCGGTTCAGCCGTCGCTTGCGCGTCGCAGCGGGAAGCCATGCCTGCCAGCGCCAGCATTCCTGATATGACGACACCACCCACGCGCAGGATCATGGTCTACTTCGCGATCGACCCCTCGGTGATGGGGCGATCGTTGTCGTCGAGCACCGGGACTCCATAGCTCAGCAACAGCTTGTTGATGGCCGGCTGATTCTCCCCAATCGTGCGGTTGAGCAAGCGCTTCCAGTCCTGATCGGTGAAGCGAACGCCCATCGCGATGCGGTACGCAAGGCGCGGACCGGTCGTTTCCTTGACCAACGGCACGACGGTCATCGGGGAACGCGCCTGCTGTCCGTAGTATCCGGCCATCGGCCCCCAGAGGACGCCCACATCGATGTCCCCGGTTTCGATATCCCGCATCATGGCGGCGCCCGAGGAATCGACGCGCGTATCGACGACGAGCGGATAAGGCTTGGCGTTGGCCATCAGGCCATTGGTCGCCATGTTGTTGCCGGGCGGAGTGCCGGCCACGATGCCGATGCGTTTGCCCTTGAGGCGCGGATCTTCCAAGGTATCTACGCCTTCGAGGCCCTGCCCCTGCTTGAACACGAGTGCGTAGGCCGTGCGGTAGTAGGGATTGGTGACCTGAACCATGTCATCGCCTTGCGGGGCGCCCATGATCACGTCGCACCTGTGCGCGGCGAGCGTGTTGCGCACGAAGCCGGGGGCCTGCGGATACCACGTGTAGCTCAGGTCTCTTCCGAGCTTGCCGGCGAGAAGCTCGGCGACCTTGTTCTCGAAGCCCTCGCCCTTCTCGGTCGAGAACGGCATGTTGTGTGGGTCGGCACAGACTCTCAGCGCCTTGGGGTCGATCAGTTCGAGCGACGACTGCGGACGCTCCAACGCCTGCGCGAACGATTGTCCCGGCGCCAGGGTGGCGGCCAACGCGCAGCCGGCGCACACCGCGAACGCCGCCGCCCACACGCCGACGGAGAATGCCGCAAGGATCGCCGATCGCTTCTTGAGCATGTTCGCGGAACACCGCGACTGGAGCTGATGCCGACGCGCACGCGAGCGCTCAGCCCGGCTGGCCGAGGCAGCTGTTTTCGGACTTGGTGACCGACGCGGGCTTGTCTTCATGTTTTTGCGGCCGTCCGCGAGGAATGGCGTCATTGGCGCGGGCCCGGAGATAGACGAAGATATCGTCGAGGTAACACATGACATTGGGATTGGTGCCGAACGAAGGCATGACGCTCTCCTGCGCCGTGTTCACGTTCTTGCGCCCATTGACCACCACGTTGGAGAAATCAGGAAGGCTAATCGTCTTCAACGAATTGCTCAGCGCGGGGGCGTAGGTCGACCCTTCGCCGTCCGGGCCATGACACACATGGCAATCCGAATGGTAGCGGCGAAAGCCGGAATAGGTGGACCAATCCACCGTGCCGTCGCTCTGAACCTTGTAAGTCGGATTGCCTTCCTTGTCGTAATATTTTCCGTCCTCGCTCTTGACCGCGGCGGGATCGCCGGACCCGTCCGCGAATACCAGACCGGCGCCGACAATAAGCGATGCGCCGGCTAGCACGATAGCCGCGATAAGATTTCTCACGAGCATTCCTCTTGCGCTGGCTTGCCTGTCGAAGCCCGCCCAGACAAACCACCCGGCGCGCATCGCAGTCGCGCGCCGGGGATCCTTTGGGGTTGGCCTGCGATCGTCCGGATCAGTTGCCGGGCAGCGCAAACACCGTGAGCTGGCCACCGAGCGAGGTGTAATTGCGCAGGGCGGCGTAGCCGCCGACAGCGCCCAAGCCGGCCGTCGGATCCGTCAGGCCCGCCGCGAGGCCGATACCGGCCCAGCCGCCAACGCCGGAGAGGATCGCAATGTACTGCTTGCCGCCGTGCTCGTAGGTCGTCACGTTTCCGATGATGCCGGACGGAGTCTTGAACTTGTAGAGTTCCTTGCCCGTCTTGGCGTCAACGGCCTTGAGATAGCCTTCCAGGGTCCCGTAGAACACCACGCCGCCGGCGGTCGCCAGAGCGCCTGACCAGACCGAGAACTGTTCTGGCAGCGACCAGACGATCTTGCCGGTGCGGGCATCCCAGGCAATGAAGTTGCCCATGTTGGTCTTGCCGGGAGGCGGATACATCGACAGCGTCGCCCCGACATAGGGCTGGCCGGCGGTGTAGCTCACGCGGAACGGCTCATAGTCCATGCAGACGTGATTGGTCGGCACGTAGAACAGGCCGGTGTCCGGAGAAAAGGCGGCCGGCTGCTCGTCCTTGGTGCCGAGCGCTGCCGGGCAGATGCCCTTCGAGTTGACGTCCTGACCGTTTTGCTCCGTGGAGTACTGGGGCACGACCAGCGGCCGACCATAGGTCTTCGAGTTCTTGTCCATGTCGACCTTGGTCGCCCAGTTGACGGTCGGGTCGTATTTCTCGGCCACCAGCAGCTCGCCGTTGGCACGGTCGAGCGTGTAGCCGAAGCCGTTGCGGTCGAAGTGAACGAGAATCCTGCGATTCGTGCCGCCGATGCTCTGATCGGCGAGGATCATCTCGTTGACGCCGTCATAGTCCCACTCGTCGTGGGGGGTCATCTGATAGACCCAGCGCGTCATTCCGGTGTCGGGATTGCGCGCGAAGATCGTCATCGACCACTTGTTGTCGCCGGGGCGCTGCTTCGGATTCCAGGTCGAGGGGTTGCCCGAGCCGTAGTAGAGCAGGTCGAGCTGAGGATCGTAGGAGATCCAGCCCCAGGTGCAGCCGCCGCCGATCTTCCATTGGTCGCCTTGCCAGGTCTTGAGGCTCGAATCCTTTCCGATCGGTTTGCCCAATTCCGTGGTCTTCTCGGGATCGACCAGCAACTGGTCGTCCGGACCTTCTGAATAGCCGCGCCATACCCGACGGCCGGTCTTGAGGTCGTAGGCGGTCATGTGACACTGCACGCCGAACTCGCCGCCCGAAATGCCGACCAAGACCTTGTCCTTGATCACCATCGGCGCCGAGGTGCCGGTCTCGCCCTTCGACGGATCACCGTTCTTCATCTGCCAGACGACCTTGCCGTCCTTGGCATCGAGCGCAACCAAGGTGGTATCGGCCTGATGCAGGAATATCTTGCCATCGGCATAGGCGAGGCCGCGATTGACGGTATCGCAGCACATCACGGGAATGACGTTCGGATCCTGCTTGGGCTCGTATTTCCAGATGATCTTGGATTCGTTCTTCAGGTCGAGCGCATAGACCGGGTTCGGGAACGGCCCATGGACATACATCACGTCGCCGATGATCAACGGTCCGCCCTCGTGGCCGCGCAGAACGCCGGTCGAGAACGTCCACGCCACCTGCAGCTTGCCGACATTGTCGGCGGTGATTTGCTTGAGCTGAGAGTAACGCTGGTTGGCGTAATTGCCGGTCGGCATCACCCACTCTTTCGGGTTCTGCGACATTTTGATGAGTTCGTCGTTCGCTTGAGCAGCGCCGGCAGCGAGCGCTGCAACGGCGCCTAAACAGGTTGTGAGCAGCAGATTGCGCATCAGAGTCCTCCCTGCGACCGTCGTCGAGGGTTGACCGACACACTGGCACCCAGTGCCGCGCGTCGGGCACCCGTTTGTGGGAAGAGCTTCCGGCAGCGTGTCACAGCGTTGCGAGGCACAAGGGGCACATGCGCCGCGCCCCGCCTGCTTACGAAGAAACGTCAGGATTCCCTTTGACCTGACGTTCTTGAAGCCGGAAACCGTGGCGAAAGTCTATGCTCGCCCCGGACCGACCGCAACAAAAAGATTCGGGACAATCAGACGCTGGAGTGCCCACTTGTCGCAACACACGGGCGCCTTGGCATCGCCCCGCGGTACGCTCGATGATTATGAACCATGCTTATCTGATGATGGCGTTGGGACGGCATCGGCCCCACACGAAAGGCATGTACATGCGTAACCGGTTGGCGGCGCTTGCTGCGACATTCGTGCTCGCTGTGGGTGCGCTACATGTCGTTGCCCACGCACAACTGCCGCCGCGTGCCCATGCGCAAGAACTCCCCGTTGCCCACGAAGGAACTCCGGAGCCGCTTGCCATGTCGGAAGTGGCGCCGGGGGTCTTCGTTCACGCCGGCGCCCTGGCGCTCATGAGCCGCGACAACGAAGGCGCCATTGCCAATGTGGCATTTGTCATCGGCAACGACGCCGTTGCGGTGATCGATACCGGCGGCAGCGCCCGCGAGGGCCGCCGCCTGCTGGCCGCGATCCGTGCGCGGACCACCAAGCCGATCCGCTACGTGATCAATACGCATGTGCATCCCGACCATGTCTTCGGCAATGCAGCATTCCAGCGCGAGGGGGCGGTGTTCGTTGGTCACCGCAATCTGCCCCACGCGCTTGCGGCGCGCGGACAGTTCTACCTCGACACCTTCCGCCGCTCGATGGGGGAGGAACTCATGGTGGACACGACGATCGTCCCGCCGGAACAACTGGTGGCCGACGAGGTGAAGCTCGATCTGGGAGGACGCACGCTGACCGTAAGGGCCTGGCCCGCGGCCCACACCGACAACGATCTGACCGTCCTGGACGCGGCCTCCGGCACCTTGTTCGCGGGCGATCTTGTCGTGACGCAGCATGTACCGGTGCTCGACGGAAGCATCCTGGGATGGCTGGCGGCAATGGATGAACTGGCGCGCGTCCCGGCGCAGCATGTCATTCCAGGCCACGGGGCTGCGATCAGCGACTGGCCCGGCGCGCTGCAAGACCAGCGGCGCTATCTCGAGCGTCTGACAAGGGACGTCCGCGGCCTGATCAAAAGCGGTGTGCCCCTCGCCACGGCAGCCCAGCGCGCCGGACAGGCGGAAAAGGATCGCTGGCGGCTGTTCGACGAGTATAATGCCCGCAACGCCACGGCGGCTTTCGCCGAGCTCGAATGGGAGTGAGGCGCGATGTCAAAATCCCGTGCTGAATTCCGCCTCGCTCGAGGAGATGCACCATGACGACGCTTCCTCGGATGGCCTATATCGCCGCGCTCGGTTTGGTCGCATGCGGCTGGATCGGCGACGCTGCGGCCCAGCAGGATCCTTGGCCTGGACTTGCTGACCAGGTGTTCAACGGCCGTCCGCTCGCGGACGGCACGGACCTGATCGCGATCGAGATGCCCGGCCGCGCCGAGGACGCCGCCATTGTGCCACTGACAGTGCGCGCCACCCTGCCGTCCGGGGATGCGCGCCGCGTCAAGGCATTTACGATCGTCATCGACGAAAACCCCGCGCCGGTCACGGCCACCTTCACCATCGGGCCGAACTCGGTCGTTTCGTCGATCTCCACTCGGGTGCGCGTCAACTCCTACACCAACGTGCATGCCGTCGCCGAACTCAGCGACGGTAAGCTTTACGAGGTCAAGACCTACGTGAAGGCCTCGGGCGGCTGTTCGGCCCCAGCCAGCAAGAGTGCCGACGAGGCCAAGGCAAGCCTGGGCCAGTTGCGGCTGCGGCAATTCACGAGAGCCGCCGATCGCGGTGCGAGCAATCTGCGCGAAGCCCAGCTCATGATCCGTCATCCGAACAATTCCGGACTGCAAATGGATCAGATTTCGCGCCTCT
>Ga0208989_10000044_pt1 | contig 23359 bp, 22 predicted proteins | sample MedBloCAOM3_M1_FD_187852 | JGI IMG/M metagenome (GOLD analysis project Ga0208989, IMG submission 187852) | Forest soil microbial communities from El Dorado National Forest, California, USA - Mediterranean Blodgett CA OM3_M1 (SPAdes) (version 2) | ecosystem: Environmental > Terrestrial > Soil >...
ATGCCCACCACCCAGCCAAGCCGGGATTCGGTGCCGAACTGCTGGGTCGGTATCACCCGGTCCGGCCGGTCGAATGCGCCGGTCATGATCTCGATCCTCGGGCCGTCGATGCGGCGAAAGCTGAGCGGCGTGCCGCAATCCGCGCAGAAATCGCGCTCGGCGATGGAGGAAGAGCGAAACGCCGCTGGCTTGCCGCGGGTCCAGGTGAAATCGCCGCGGTCAATTTCAGCGAAGGATGCGAATGGCGCGCCGGACGCCTTTTGGCACATCCGGCAATGACAAATGTTGACCTTCACCGGCGCGGCCGATAGCGCAAAGCGAATGGCGCCGCATTGGCAGCCGCCGGTCAGGATGGGTTTGGTCGCCGAGGTCATGCTCGCTCCATCAGCCGATAAGCCTCTTGCAGTGTCGTCAGCGCATCGCCGCCGGCGAAGATGAAATCGTCAACGCCCGCGGCGCGGAGCGCGGCTTCCTGTTCGCCAGGTCGCCCTGCCAGATAGATATGCTTTGCATCAGCGGCTTGAAGGGCTTTTGCGGCCGCAGCCGCCTGCTGGGCGTAGATCCTGTCGGACGAGCACAGGCACGCGAGCACAGCGCCGGAGGCCTTGAAGGTGGTGCTCAAGACCGCCGGATCGGTAAATCCCTCGGTATCAACAGCCTCGATCCCACCGGTCTCAAAAAAACTCTTCGCAAACGCCGCACGCGCGGTGAAGTCGGCCGGCGCGCCGAGATTGGCGAGAAAAACCTTCGGCCGCGCGCCGGTGTCTTTGAGAATTTGATCCGACCGATCGCGCAAGCGTTCGAACGGCGCCGCAAGCCGCATCGGCGGCAACGCGTCGAACTTGAATTTTGTTTCGCCATAGGGCGCGAGTGCAACCGGTTTTGCATTCAGCACCGTCACTGCCGCTTCGTGCAAATTGGGAAACTCGGTCGCGCCCGTCAGCACCTCCTTGCGCCTGGTGATGTTTGCTTCGCGCACCGACCGCGTCGCCGCGACCTTGCGCTGGATCAGGCTTTGCTCAAGGGAAGCGAACACACCACCGGCTTTCTCGATTTCCTGAAACAATAACCATGCCGCCTCGCAAAGCTGTTGCGTCAGGGTTTCGATGCCGCCGGAGCCGGCCGCGGGATCGGACACCTTGGCGAGATTGGATTCCTCCAGCAGCACCAGTTGCGTATTGCGCGCCACGCGCCGCGCGAATGGATCGGGCAATCCCAGCGCCAGCGTGTGCGGGAGTATTGTGATGGCGTTGGCGCCGCCGAGCCCCGCGGAGAACGTCGCCATCGTCGCGCGCAGCATGTTCACGGAAGCGTCGCGCTGGGTCAGCATCCGCCACGCGGTATCGGCGGCGATGAACAACGGCTTCGGCGTAAGGCCGCAGCTTTGTTCGACGCGCGCCCACAACAAACGCAGTGCGCGGAACTTTGCCATGGTCAGGAACTGATCGGCATCGGCGCTGAGGCGCGCATAGATCATGCTCTGTGCATCTTCGAGCGCAACACCGGAACCCTCCAGCGCCCGCAGATAGGCGACGCCGGTTGCTACCACGAACGCCAACTCCTGCGCTTCCGATCCGCCGGCGTCATGGATCACCCGTCCATCGGCAGGCACGAACGGACCCTTGAATCCGATTCCCGCGAGGCCTTTGATCCCGCTGGTGAGCGTGGGCACGATCTCGGGCCAGGCATAGGGGCTGGATCCCCAAACCGCGCATGCGCCGATCGGATCGAGGCCGAAGCGAATATCGCAGGCGGCGGGGGCGAGGCCTTTGCGCTTTACATATTCTGCGACGTGAATCGCGGCGGTGCGCGACTGCGGGCCGATCTGAAGTTCGATGGCAATTCCGGCATCGATGAAAACGCGGTCGAGAACCTTCTCGACCGCTTCCGCTGTCGGCTCGAGTCCCAGGCCATAGGCGCCATTGGCGCCTGCGAATACCAGCGTCAGCCCGGTGGCGCCGTTCTCGAGGTCGTGCAGCGCCTGCGCGTTGGCCATCGCGGCATCCGGATGATCGATCCGCTGCATGATCTGCCAGGGCCCGGCCGCGGCGCGGCCAGCGATCGGTGCCGCGCCGCGCGCGCGCGGATAGATCGGCTCGATCTTCAGGCCATCATAGGTCTCACCGACCAGCTTCTCGAACGGCGCGCCCTTCAGCACACCATCGACCAGCCTGCGCCAGTCGTCATAGGCTGCCGGCGCGAAATCCGCTGCCAGCCGCAGGTCGTCGGTTGCAGATGTCATTCGGCAGGTCGCTCCCTTGAGCCGTTCTTGCTGTTATCAGGAAATTGCCACGGGCCGACCGCCAAGCCAAACGGTTGTTTGGTCCGTTTTGGTCAGCTTAGGTCGGGCAGCCGCTCGATCCCCTGGGTCGATAGCTGTGCAAGCGCGCCCGCAACGCTGCGTCCCGCAATGAGACGATCGGGCGCGATCTCCGCCAGCGGCACCAGCACGAAGGCGCGTTCGAACAGCCGGGGATGCGGCAGCGTCAGCTCCGGCTTTTGAATCGAAACGTCGTCATAGGCGATCAGATCGAGGTCGAGGGTGCGCGGACCCCAGCGCTGTTCTTTGGCGCGGTCGCGGCCGAACTTGTTTTCGATTTTGTGCAGCGTGAACAGCAGCGCGTGCGGATCGAGGCTGGTTTCGATTTCGATGCAGGCATTGATGAAGCGAGCTTGCTGCTCATCGCCCCAGGGCGGGGTGGCGTAATCCGACGACCGTGCCAGCAGCGCTCCTTGCGTCATGCCGCAGATATTGGCGATCGCTTTTTGAAATGTCGCGCGGACGTCGCCGACATTGCCGCCGAGCGCGATCAGAACGTCAGCCATGAGACGGTTGTTGCCGCGTGCGGGTCAGAACTATGCCGACATCGTCGAAAATAGCGGCGATCGGCGCGTGCGGCTTATGAACCGTGACCTTGATAGTGCTGACGCGTGGAAATGCCGCCAGAATGGCGTCGGCGACGGCGCCGGCCGCGCGTTCCAGCAGTTTATAGTTGGCATCTTTAAAGGCCGCCGTCGCCGTCGCGACCACGTTGGAATAGGACACGGTATCGGCGAGGCGATCGGTGCGCGAGGATTCCGACAGATCCGCGGAGAGTTCGAGATCGATCACAAAGCGCTGCCCGACCTCGGTCTCATGTTCCATGACGCCATGGCGGGCATGCATGACGACGCCGGTGATGAAGATCATATCGGTCATCGCCTGTCCCAAATCGCCGCCGCCACACGAAGCGCCTGTACGGTTTCCGACACATCGTGAGTGCGGATGATCCGCGCGCCGCCTTTTGCCGCCGCAAGATGCGCTGCAATCGAGCCGCCAAGACGCTGATCCGGCTCCGATGGCACGACGGAGCTAATAAAGCGCTTGCGCGATGCGCCGACCAGCAGCGGCAGGCCGAATGCACTGAATTCATTCAGCCGGGCCAGCGCCGTGATGCTCTGCTCAGGGGTCTTGCCAAAGCCGATGCCGGGGTCGAGCACGATATTCCCAAGTGAAATACTCGCCTTCGCCGCGATCTCGAGCGAGCGCGCAAAGAAGGAGGCAATGTCCTTCATGATGTCGATGCCAGCATCGACGCTGTCGCGGTTGTGCATGATGATCACAGGCGAATGGTGCGCTGCCAACAGCCTGGCCATCTCGGGATCGCGCTGCAGGCCCCAGACGTCGTTGGCGATTGCTGCTCCGGCATCGAGCGCCCATTTGACGACGGCGGGTTTCATGCTGTCGATGGATACGGGAACACCGAGAGAAACGACCTCGGCCAATACCGGCTGCAAACGCTTCAGTTCCTCATCGGCCGAGACCGGCTGCGCGCCATAGGGCCGGGTGGATTCCGCGCCGATGTCGATGATGTCGGCGCCCGCGGCGATCATGCGCCGAGCCTGCGCCAGCGCGCGCTCCGGCGCGACAAATTGTCCGCCGTCTGAAAATGAGTCCGGCGTAACGTTCAGGACGCCCATCACGGCGGGATATGGCCTGGACAAAAGCGCCCGCAAAACCGGATGATCTGCCGGGTCGGCCGCCGGGGCGGGTCTGGAGGTGGTCGCGATCATGCGGTCGCTTTGCGCGGTCCGCGCAGGGGAGTCAAGACGCGCCAATGCGGGCGTCCGCCAAGCCGCCTTTAACCGGGCTAATAGGTGATCTTCGGCTGAAGCTTGCGCGCTTGCGCGATCAGTTGCTCGACCGACTTTTCCGAAGGCAAAACGCGGACGAGTTTGCGCTTGGTATTCACCTCTTTCATGTTCTGCGCCAGACGCGCCGGATTGCGAAGCGCGAGTTCGCGCACCGTGGTGACGCCGGCGGCGCGCACCAGCCCGACCTTTGCCTTGCCCATGCCGGGAATCCGCATGTAGTCGCAGACATTGGCCCATTCGAGCAGTTGCTGTTCGCTGATGCCTGTCTTCGCGGCGAGCGCCTTGCGGCCTTTTGCAGTCCGGGCGGCCTCGAGCAGCTTGTCCGTGGTGCGAATGCCCAGCGATTTCAGTTTGGAGGCGGCGAAGGATGGCAAGCCATCAATATCGGAAATTGGATATGTCATGATACTCAATATGAAAAAAGGTGCTTTAAGCGAACTGGCTGAGGCCCGGTGTCCCTGCAATGATCTCGCCCATTTGGTCCGCTCCGATTTTGTCACGGCCGAACCTGAAAAGCTCACGGGCTACGTTCTGAATCTCGCCCATGCCCAAGCCAAGCCCCATCAACTTGGTGCCGAGCGCCATCAGGCCACCACCCATCAGCCTTCCGAGACCGCCGCCATTGCTTGAGGCCGCGATGGCGGCTTCCGCGCCCGGAATCTTGTCGATCAAGGCCTGAACTTTGTCAGAGGGACCCTCGTTGCGAAGGAAACCCAGAATGATGCCGATGGTTTTTTCAGCAACAGCATTATCAATGCCGGCCTTTACGGCCAGCCGCCCAATCAACTCGTCCATACTGCCCCGCCCCCAACCGGTTGCTTGCCGGATACTTGTTTGTGGATTTATCTTGATCTTCTACGATACGAATTACAAGCGATGACGGCATTCGAAGGCGCGATTCATCTTCGATCGCCCGGCGAGTGTTGCAGCAATGCAAGAACGGGTGTGAAATTTTCGGAAAATTGTAGCGGCAGGGAATATTCGTTCCGACTTTCGACGAAACGCAAGCACGAGGCCGGGTCGATCTTTCTTCGACGAACCGGGCTTGCGACCCCCCAAAGGCCGTTGACCGGTTTCAATCGGCTTGCAAGATGCAGTATGATCATGGCGATTGGCGGCTGACACCCCCGATGCGCGCGAAGAGGCGATGCCATGGCTACGTCCGACAACAAGATAGCCGATACCGATGAGAGAATTTTCATTGGAAAGGGTGAACAGCCAGCCTGGCTGACGCTTGCGCTTGCAAATCGCCATGGCCTCGTCACCGGCGCCACCGGAACTGGAAAAACCGTTTCGCTGCAGGTGATGGCCGAAGGATTTGCGCGGGCCGGCGTTCCGGTATTCGCGGCTGATATCAAGGGAGACCTCTCGGGCATCTCTGAGGTCGGTGAGCCCAAAGATTTTATCATCAAACGGGCCAGCGATATGGGCCTCGCCTTCCTGCCCGACCAGTTTTCGACCGTGTTCTGGGACGTCTTCGGCGAGCAGGGTCATCCGGTGCGTGCCACGGTCTCGGAAATGGGTCCACTGCTGCTCTCCCGCATGATGGATCTGAACGACGTCCAGGAAGGCGTGCTGAACATCGCGTTCATGGTGGCCGACGAGCAGGGATTGCTGCTGCTGGATATGAAGGACCTGCGGGCGATCCTGTCGTTTATTGCGGAACACGCAGCCGACCTGACCACGCAATACGGAAACGTCTCGAAGCAGACCGTGGGAACGATCCAGCGCCAGCTTCTGGTGCTGGAAAATCAGGGCGGCGCCAGGTTTTTCGGCGAACCGGCGCTGGCGCTGAAGGATTTCATGCGCACCGATAGCGATGGCCGGGGCCTGGTTAACATCCTGGTCGCTGACAAGCTCATGCAGAGCCCGCGCCTTTACGCGACCTTCCTGCTGTGGATGCTGTCCGAGCTGTTTGAAGAGCTGCCGGAGGCCGGCGATCCGCCGAAACCGAAGCTCGTGTTCTTCTTCGATGAGGCGCATCTGCTGTTCAACGATGCGCCAAAGGCGCTGATGGACAAGATCGAGCAGGTAGTGCGGCTGATACGCTCGAAAGGCGTCGGGGTTTATTTCGTGACGCAAAACCCGATCGACGTACCGGACAAGGTGCTCGCCCAATTGGGCAACCGCGTGCAGCACGCGTTGAGGGCCTTCACTCCGCGCGATCAGAAGGCCGTCACGGCGGCGGCGCAGACGTTCCGGCCCAATCCGAGGCTCGACACTGCCCAGGTCATCATGGAATTAGGCAAGGGCGAAGCGCTGGTGTCGTTTCTGGAAGGCAACGGCACGCCGGCGATGGTCGAGCGCGTCATGATCCGGCCGCCCTCGGCGCGGATCGGACCAATCACGCCTGAGGAACGCAAGGCGATCATCGACAAGAGCCCGGTGAAGGGCAAATACGACACCACCATCGATTCCGAATCCGCCTATGAGGTGTTGCAGAAGCGCGTGGCCGGAAGCGCTGCGTCCGCGGGCGGATCTGCCGGCGGTGGAGGAATTCTCGGGCAGATCGGCTCGATCGTCGGGACGATTTTCGGCACCAATGTTTCGCGGGGAAGATTGTCGACAGGTCAGCTCATCGCGCGAAGCGTCACGCGCTCGGTCACCAACAAGGTGGTCGGCGGGGTTGTTGCCGATCTCGGCAAGTCGGTAGGCGGCTCGATGGGCAGTTCGGTCGGTCGCGCGCTGGTGCGCGGCGCGCTTGGTGGGTTGCTGCGACGATAAAATCTTCACCCGTCGTGCATTGCGGTGTGATCTCCCTCTGATTTTTCGGAAAGGTGCGTGTGCTGAGATATCCGTCGTTGCGAGCGCCGCTCGATATTCTTTTTCTGGTCTGCTGTATCGCACTGACGGCCGACGTTCTGGTTCCGGAAATCTGGGGGAGCGGAAAGACAAAGGACTATCCGCTCTGGTTCTGGGCGGGGCAGCAGGTCCTTCAGGGAAAGGATCTCTACCCCAGCGATCCCAACGCCTATTTCGATTTCATCTATCCGCCGCTGCCGGCGGTGCTGCTGGCGATACCCAGCTATTTCGGCAAGATACCTCTTTATGCATGCCTATCGGCTCTCAACGTGGCCGCGTGGTGGATGACGGCTCAATTCTCGAACGCGATGACAGGGTCCGGAAGAATTCCTGGGCCCTGGTTGTTTGCGCTGCCGGGCTTCGTTACCGTTACGTTTGTTTTTGACATGTTCGATCTGGGTCAACCGAACCTCATTCTGCTCGCGATGATGCTGTTCGGGTTCTGGTTGCTGCAGCACGGACGTCCGTGGATGGCGGGCAGCATGTTTGCGCTGGCTACCGCAATCAAGGTTTTCCCGGTGGCCGTGTTTCCGTATCTGCTTTGGCGCAGGCAGTGGGCGTCGCTCGCAGGCATGCTTGTCTTCTTGGCTATTTTCCTGTTCGTAGTTCCGGCGCCCATTCGCGGTTACCAGCACAATGTTTCCGAACTGAAGACATGGTTTCAGGGAATGGTCGGATCGAGTTCGGAGCAGGGCTTCGGGCAGCGCGGCGAGCAGAACTGGTCGTGGGTCAATCAATCCATCATCGCCGTGACGCATCGGCTGACGCGCCCGGTCAACTACAACCAGGATAATCCGGCCAAGCCGCCGCAGTACATGAACCTGATCGATCTCGATTTTAAGACAGCGAATTGGCTCGTGCTGGCAATATCGCTGGCGATTGGACTTGGATACATCGTGGTGATGCCGCCGCGTTCGCGGACGACACGCCTGTCGAATGCCGAAGAAGTTGGTATCCTGTTCTGCCTGATGACGGTGGCGTCGCCGCTGGCCCGGCAGTATTACTTCATGTGGCTGTTCTTTCCGATGACCGTCCTGATACATCGGGCAGCGTATGATTCACGTCCTGCGGTGCGGATAGGTACGTGGGCCGCCCTCGCGATTGCGGGACTGCTGATGTGCCTGTCGTTCCCCATTTTTCCGAATGATCTGCAGGCCTACGGGAATAACCTCGCCGCTACCGCCATGATTGCCGCGGCATTGGTCTGGCACATCCTGCATCCGTCTTTGAAGGACTCAGCTAGCTCCTTGTCTCCGCCGGGGCTAAAATCCGAAATGCAGAACAACGCCCGCTAGCCAAGGGAAAATCGAAAAATGTCCAACGCGCCGCAACTTCAACCGGTCCTCGACCGCATCGATGCCGATTTTAATAATAGCCTCGAGCGGTTGTTTGCCCTGTTGCGGATCAAGTCGATCTCGGCCGATCCGGCCTTTGCCGGAGATTGCAAGGCGGCGGCCGATCATCTTGCCAAAGATATCGCGACACTTGGTTTTGAGACGGAGGTCAGGCCGACGGCTGGTCATCCCGCCATTATCGCCAAAACCAACGGCGGCGGAAATGGTCATGGACGACCGCACGTGCTGTTCTACGGTCACTACGACGTGCAGCCGGTCGATCCGCTCAATCTTTGGCACCGTCCGCCGTTCGAGCCGGCGGTGACCGATCATGCCGACGGGCGGAAAATCATCGTCGCCCGGGGCGCGGAAGACGACAAGGGCCAGTTGATGACCTTCGTCGAAGCCTGCCGGGCTTGGAAATCTGTAACGGGTTCGCTGCCGGTCGACGTGACCATTGTCATCGAGGGCGAAGAGGAAATCGGATCGAAAAATTTCGTTCCGTTTCTTGAATCGAACAAGGACGACCTCAAGGCGGACTTCGCACTGGTCTGCGATACCGGCATGTGGGACCGCGATACGCCGGCCATCACCACCTCGCTCCGCGGACTTGTTTACGATGAGGTGCGGATCAAGGCCGCCAATCGCGATCTGCATTCCGGCATATTCGGCGGCGGCGCGCAAAATCCGATCCGGGTGCTGACCCGCATTCTCGGCAGCCTTCATGACGATGACGGCCACATCATGATTCCCGGTTTCTATGATGGCGTGAAGGATCTGCCTGCCGATGTTCTGGCTCAGTGGGGGAATCTCAACTTCACGCCAGAGTCCTTTCTCAAACCGATCGGTCTTTCGATCCCCGCTGGCGAAAAAGGCCGCTTGCTGATCGAGCAAGTCTCGTCGCGTCCGACCTGCGACATTAATGGCATCATCGGGGGCTACACCGGCGAGGGCTCGAAAACGGTGATTCCGGCGGAAGCGTCCGCCAAGATCTCGTTCCGGCTGGTGGAAGGGCAACAGCCCGACAAGATCCGAAAAGCCTTTCGCGATTACGTCACCGCGCGGCTGCCTGGAGATTGCAGGGCCGAATTTGGCGACCATTCCAGCGCGCCCGCCATCGCGCTTGACTGGAATATGAAGCCGCTCGCCGCCGCCAAGCGCGCGTTGACCGACGAGTGGGGCAAGGAAGCACTGCTGATTGGATCAGGCGCCTCGATCCCGATCGTCGCGGATTTCAAGCGCACCCTCGGTCTCGATACCGTGCTGGTGGGCTTTGGGCTGGACGACGACAACATCCATTCTCCGAACGAAAAATATGACCTGAAGAGTTTTCACAAGGGCATCCGTTCGTGGGCGCGAATTCTTGCGGCATTGGCGGACGCGCCGAAAGGATAGGACGCCTTGGCCGCCGGGATGCGATCTGCCCTCACGGATGAATTCTGGCGCGCGTAATGGCCGACATTCGCGAGCCGCGCGACGTCGCGATCAGAAAATCAAAACGCCGCCCGGAATTGGGCGGCGTTTTGATTTAGTGCAGAGGTCGTTAGTGCGATACTACACTAGAATCTGAGAATTTCAATTCTTGTAGCTCGGATCGAGGCGTTCGACCTTGCGCAGCAAGCCCGGCCACACCAGCATCGTTGAGCGCAATTCCGCGCGATCGGGATTCGAAAATACCTTCTCGTTCTTCTCGATCACCGCTTGGTCGACCGGATAGGCCGTCGGGCCCAGCATGCGGGTGCGTACCTGCATGGTGCAGGCCCGCTCGAGATGGAACATGCGCTCGAACGCGGAAGCGACCGAGCGGCCGACCGTCAGCGTGCCGTGATTGCGCAGCAGCATGTGGTTCTTGTTGCCGAGATCTTTCTGCAGGCGCGGGCGCTCATCATGATCAAGGGCTACGCCTTCATAGTCGTGATAGGCGAGATCGTGGGTGACAAGCTGTGCGGTCTGGTTCAGCGGCAGCAGCCCTTCCATGCAGCTCGCCACCGCGGTGCCGTCCGGGGTGTGGAGATGAAGCACGCAGCCGGCATCCTCACGTGCTTCATGAATCGCGGAATGGATCGTAAAGCCGGCCGGGTTGATGCTGTAGGCGCTTTTTGTGAGCTGGTTGCCGTTGAGGTCAACCTTCACCAGGCTAGATGCGGTGATTTCGTCGAACATCAAGCCGTAGGGATTGATCAGGAAATGATGCTCCGGTCCTGGTACGCGCGCGGAGATGTGGGTATCGACCAGATCGTCCCAGCCATAATGCGCGATGAGACGGTAGCAAGCGGCAAGATTGACCCGCTGGCTCCATTCGGCATCCGTCATTTCCGACGGCACTTCCGTAAGGCGAGCTTCCGCTGGTGACATGACCGGTTTCTCCCGTATGAACGATTGATTTTCGCCTTCAGCGTAGCCCTGTGACGGCTTTGCAGCAAGGCGCAGGTCCGGCGTGGCAGATATGCTTCTGAGCGCCGGTCTGTTCGCCTAGGGCGCCGGAATTGCCAGCAGGCTGGAAATGCTGCGCCCACGGATATCGTAGACGCGCGCGAACACCACGTCATCGCGCTTGATTTCCACCATGACCGGCGCGGTCAGGCCCTTGCAGTAGAACTCGCCGAGCGTCATCGCGAAGTCGGCGGCGTGGCTGTCCCAGCCGATTGTGAAGTCGGGGCCGAGCGCGACCTGCGCGGGGCGTTGCGGACCGCACACCGCGACCTTCCATTTCCGTCCGCGCGGCGGAGCTTCCTGCCGTTCGATGAGTTCGTCGCGCAGGCCATCCGAGGCTTGCTTCAGCGCGAGGCCCCAGTAATCCAGCATGAACAGATCGTCGGCGCCGCGAACCGTGCCCGCAATATGATTGAAGTGGGTATATTGGTAAGGGTGCAGCCGGATCATTTCGCCGAGCGGCAACAGCAGTCCGAACGAGAAAACGGCCACGGCGGCGGGTTGCCAGCTGCGGCGATTTTCCTTGAGCCAGTTCATTCCCCACGCAAACGTTGTGCCTGCGAGCACCGTCATCGGCGGGATCACAAAAATGAAATGGCGAATGCCGTTGTAGAGCGCCGGGCGCTTCACCATCGCGACCACGAGCGGCAGCGTTGCCGCGAGCGTCAGCATCAGCAGGATGGTCTTGCGGCGGACCGATACATCGGTGCGCGACAGCGACATGAAGGTGCCGACCACGCCGGCGATCGAAAGACCAAGCAGCACTTCGGGAAGCTGTAGCGCGAACAGGGTCGGCAGATACGACCAGGGCATATCCGGCACCGACACCAGTGCGCCGTCGAACATCTCCTTCCAGGGCTTCTCGAAGAAGTGCGAGAAATAGGTCAGGGCATCGAATGGATTGCCGGGTTCCATGATCGACCACGGCCAGATCAGCCCCATGACGAGGTAGCCGAGGATCAGGCCGGGCAGCAGCACGTAGACAACGTGTACGAAGCGTTGAGCAGCTTCGCGCGCGCTGTGGGTGTGGATCTCCTCCAGGAACAACGGCACAAAGCCGACTATGGCATAGACCAGCGCCAAGCCGCCGAGGATGCGCGAACCGATCGACAGGCCGGCGCCAAGACCGACGATCAGGATGGTCCGCGGCGAAGGCGAGGGATATTCCTCGGCCAGACGGACAAGGCCCAGCATCAGGATCACCATGGCAACGGCGAACGGCGCATCCTTCGGGTTCATGAACATATGCCCGTAGAAGGTCGGGCACAGCGCCAGCAGGAGCAACGTTGCAAGCCCGGCCAGCGGGCCGCCGACACGCCGGCCAAGCCGCCACGTCACTGCAAGGCCGATCACGCCGACGACGGCGCCGAGCAGGCGGCGGGTTTCAAACAGTTCGAGCGGAATGACCTTGTGCAGCAGAGCGGCGGCCATGTCGAAGCCGCCGCCATACATGTAGAGATTGGCGAACGACAGCGCTCCGGTGTCCTTGAAACCGGAACCATACATGCGCAGCAGCAGATCGGCATATTCGGCGTGGGTGTAGTCGTCCCAGCCTAGTCCATAATCGCGAAACGTAAGGCTTGCGATCAATCCGACCGCCGCCAGCACAATGATGGCAAGGTCGTCGCAAGTCCGCTCCAGCGAGCGCCGCGAGGGCGTATCGATGGCCGAAGTCGTGATGGATGACATGGCTATTGGTAACCCGGCGTCCCTTATGGCCCAGCTTTGGCGCTTGGGGCCTCTTCCCCGGCTTCCATATAGCGCAGTTCCCTTTGCACGTAATCGGGAATTGTGGCGTAATTTCCCTAGTGCAATGCAGCAATCGCCGGAAGGTAAAAATCTTCCCAAGCCCGGGCGGCGCGCCGGACGAGAAATAAGGTCCGGATCATATTCCTTAGCCGCAGGTTTTCGTGGGAACCGCACCCGCAATTGCCGGTTGGCGATGCGCACAATATGACGTTATCGTGGCGTTGGCGGCTTGCGAGCACTTCGAGCGCGGCCCCGGGGATGAGTTCGATGATGGTTCTGTTGTTGATCGCCGGAATTGGCCTTGTGTTGGCTGGTCTCCTGACGGTCGGTTTTGGAGTCCAGCTCGACCTCAGTTTCGGCAATACCCTGATCCTGGCAGGTGCAATGGCGGCATGCACCGGGATGATCCTGCTCGGCATCTGGACGGTGGTTCGGGAGTTGAAGAATATTGCGCGGCGGCTTGGCGCCGGTGTTGCGGCGGAATCACATGCGGGAACCATGCTGCAGTCGGCGGCCGCAGGCGCTGCACCGGACGATTTGGCTCGGGAAGATGGCGGTTTCTTCTTCAGCCGCGACCAGCTGGCAGCGGAAAATGCCGGCCATGCGGAACCGGCAGCTTGGTCACCACCGCCGCGGCCATGGCATGAGGAAGCCGCGTCGCGCGATCGCGTGCGCGGTGACGTGCCGTCCGCGCCGGAGCCTGTCGAGGCCGCGCCAGCCCTCAAGCCGCGGCGCAATCTGCTGTTTTCCTCGTCATCGCGGAAGGAACGCGAGCGCGCCCAGACGCGAACGACCGAGCCATCCGCGGCTGATCTTCGTCCCGGATCTCGCGGTCCCGCGTTTCCCGCCGCGCCCCCGGCTTCCGAATCGAGCGAGGTGCCGACCGTGACGTTTGACTACGCCTGGCCAAAATCGGAACGCTCGAAGGGTGCCGATGCGCCGCCGCTGCGGAGCAGCGGCCGGGCGCCATCGACGTTTACCGAAGCTGACGAGCCGGCGGCGGATCGCTATCCGCCGCTTGCGCAAAATGAGGGTCAGCCGCCGGTAACGGTTCTCAAATCGGGCGTCGTCGATGGAATGGCCTATTCGTTGTATTCCGACGGCTCGATCGAGGCACAAATGCCCGAAGGCATGATGCGGTTCGCATCGATCGACGAACTGCGCTCGCACCTAGACCAGCGTCCTTGAGCGGACCTGTACTTCCGGCGAACCTGGCTTGAAAAAAATAAGCGCCGTTGTTCTTGTCACGTCAGGAGCAATCCGTTCATATTCGCCAAGTAGTGGAAGATCCGCAAGCGTATTGGCGCTGCCGGATACTGTCCGATCCGCAAGATCCTTGGATGATTACGATCTTTAGAAGGTTCAGGCCATGACCGACGCTGCCGGCAAAAGTTTCATCGACCTGACCGCGAATATCGTATCGGCCTATCTCAGCAATAATCCGACGCCGGCTTCCGAAATTCCGAACCTGATCAGCCAGATTCACGCGGCGTTGCTGCGGGTTTCGACGGGTCGGATCGAAACAGCTTTGGAACCCGCCAAACCCGCGGTTTCGGTGAAAAAATCGATGACCCCCGACTACCTGGTATGCCTCGAGGACGGCAAGCGCTTCAAATCGCTGAAGCGTCATCTGCGCACGCGATACAATATGACGCCGGAACAATACCGGGACAAATGGGGCCTTCCGGCTGACTATCCGATGGTTGCGCCGAATTACGCGGTGGCGCGTTCGCAGCTCGCCAAGGAAATGGGGCTCGGCCAGCAGCGGCGGCGGAAATAGCTCAGCGGCGAGCGGACTTTCAGGAGGCGATGGCAAGTGCCTCGCGGGCGTCGGAGCGAATGCGCTCGACCATGGCGCGCAGGCCGTTGGAGCGCTGGGGCGTCAGATGCTCGCGGAATCCGAATTCGTCGAATATCGCAAGGGCGTCGGTTGCAAGAATTTCCTGCGGCGTGTGGCCGGAATACAGCGTCAGCAGGATCGCGATCAGTCCGCGCACGATATGCGCGTCGCTGTCGCCGAGATAGTTCAGCGACGGTTCGTTGGCAGCGCTACGGTCGACCTGCTTTGCGAGCCAAACCTGGCTGGCGCAGCCCTGCACCTTGTTGGCCGCGGAATGCTCGGCTTCCGGCATGGGGTCCAGCATGCGGCCGAGTTCGATGACATACCGATAGCGGTCGTCCCAATCGTCCAGCAGCGCAAAATTATCCCTGATCTCGTCGATCGTCATCGCGTCCCCGCGCTCAATCCCAAAGCCGATATATAGGATCGGGGCGATCGAAAGCGATATAATCGGGCGAAAATGAATATAATTCCGGCTTAACTTGCGGTCATGGCACGGCCCGCCACTCCGCCAGCTGATCATCCGGCGTCAGCGTGTCGCGCGGCACAGCTCCCGCCAAGGAAGCCTCTGCATCTTCGACGCCGCCGATCGAGCCGGTGTGATCCGATGCACGCTTGTCGGTAATGATCTGATACAGCTTGCGTGCGCCGGCCTGGGCGCGCTGGCCGATCACGGTCGCGGCCTGGCCGCCAACCTCACACGCTGCCGGCTGGCGCTTGCAGAATTGGCTCATGTCCGACACCGCCGCTGACGCGGCGGACACGGCTTCTGACGCCCCCAATTGCGGCAGCTTTTCCGATTCGGGCGTCTTCTCTCGGGGCAACAGCACGAGCACCAGCCCGAGCCAGAATGCCATGCGGAGCAGAAAAAACATCTCGCGACCCCGGCCGTCTCTTTTTGTTTCCGTCGCGGTGATCCCGCAACCGGTCCCTGACTAACAGTCGTCGATAAATCGCAAGTGTTTGCATTGAGGTTAAATCGCTGAAAATTTGCGGAAAATTCGAGTGATTGGATTCGGTGTAAATTTTCGATTGATATCGATTCTCCGCAAAAGCACGGATGCGCCGCGCACGTCCACCATTTCGAAACCATACCCGGCCCGCTCTGGAAACCCGTCGTTCACCATCTGCACCGAATGAGCAGCCTCAGCATATGCGAAATCCCCGCGAACATGCGGTCTTTGACTGCTGGCTAGCGTGCCTTAGCGTTCGCTTAATTTCGCTCTGACACGGTGGCGCGACAATAAAGGGGGCGTTCCGGCGCGTCTTTATTTTGACAAACAATCCGAAGCGCGGGAGCCGTGACAGTTTTGAGTATCATCCGCGATTGTCTCGATGCGCTGCTACATCCGTCTGCGCGATATGATGCTCTGACGCGCGCGCGCCATCGCGCATTCATGGCGCCGCGGCTGCTCGGAAGCCTCGCGGCTTTCGCGGCATTCCCGGTCTATCTGGCGACGCGCGGCGCCCCTACCGCGCTAGAGGTCGCGGCCTTCGCGTGGCTGATCGCTCCCATTCTGTTGTCGTGGTTTCTGTCGCGTACCGGCCGCTACGAGGGCGCGCATGTCCTGTCGTCGCTGGCGCTGACGGGTCTCGTCATGACGGTGGCAATGACCACCGGCGGCATCGAATCCTTTGCCGCGATCTGGCTTGTCGTCGTTCCGCTTGAGGCAGCCCTCTCGGCATCGCGTCGTGTGGTCGCGTTCGCCTCCGCGCTGGCGCTAACGTGCACCGCCCTGCTGATCGTTTTCGGACATTTTGAGTTGCTGCCGGCGGCGGATGCGAACCCGGTCTCGCGCGGTATCTTTATGGCGTTCGGCGTGGCCTCGGCGACACTCTATGCCGCCGGGGTTGCTTTCGGCGCCCAGTCTCTGGCGCGTACCACCGTCTCGCTGCTCTACGTCGAGGAAGACCGATATCGCCTGCTGGCGCGAAATATGAGCGACGTGATCTCGCGCCATCATCGCAACGGCGCGGTGCAATTCATTTCGCCCGCGGTGGAGGCGATGTTGGGAACACCGGTGCCGCGGCTGCTTGGGCATGGTCTGTTCGACCGCGTCCACGTCGCCGATCGTCCGGCCTATCTCACCGCGCTTTCGGACGCGGCGTGTGGCGGCGAGGCGCGGAGCGTTGAATTTCGTTTCAGGCGCGATGCACCCCGCGGCGGCGAACAGGGTCAGAATAGTCAGGTCGATTTCATCTGGGTCGAAATGCGCTGCCGTCCGCTCGAACAGGCGTCGGAAACGACGACTTCGCCGGAAGCTGACGTCGTTGCCGTAATGCGCGATGTCACTCACCGAAAAAACCAGCAACAGGCGCTCGATCTGGCGCGCACCGCCGCCGAGCAGGCCGATGCATCCAAGGCCCGCTTTCTCGCCACCATGAGCCACGAATTGCGCACGCCGCTTAACGCCATCATCGGCTTCTCCGAAATGATCGTTCAGGAAGATGCGCTTATGCTGGATGCGGAGCGCCGCAAGGAATATGCCCAACTGATCAATGATTCCGGGCAGCATTTGCTGTCGGTGGTCAATGGTATCCTCGACATGTCCAAGATGGAGACCGGCAATTTCGAAATCTCGCCGGAGCCGTTTGCGCCGCGTGCTGCGCTGATCAATTGCTGCAACTTGCTGGCCTTGAAGGCGCGGGAGAACGGTATCGACCTGGTGACCCGCGCGCCGGAGGATTTGCCTTTCATGACCGGCGATCCACGTGCGTTCAAACAGATCGTGCTGAATCTGGTGTCCAATGCCATCAAGTTCACCGAGCGCGGCGGCAAGGTGGCGGTTTCCGCGGAAGTCGAGGGATCGCGGCTGGTGCTCCGCGTCGCCGATACCGGCGTCGGTATCGCGGCCGACGATCTCAAACGGATCGGCGATCCCTTCTTCCAGGCCGGCAGGACCTATCAGCGGCGGCACGAGGGCACCGGTCTCGGGCTGTCGATCGTGAAAAGCCTGGTCGGGTTGCATGCCGGCGAGATAACAGTGCAAAGCAAGATCGACGAAGGAACCACCGTGGTCGTCGCATTGTCGCTGGCGTTCACGCCGCCGGCGGTTAAGCCATCATGCAATATTGCTGCGCTCACGCCGACGTTGCGATCCACACCACAAGACCAAGCTCATCAGGTGAAGAAAAGTGCCTAGACAAAGGGATGACGACATGCCGCGCCGCCGCCGCCGCCGTGGTGCGGTTGCAGTCGAAGCGAACGCAGAGCGCGGCTTTCTCATGCGCATTTTGCTGCGTAGTCCGAAGGACATGCTCGCGGGCGCCGTTGCATTTGCCGCGATCAGCGCCATCATCGCCAACGCGCTCTTCCTGCAGGCGGGACGCCATCCCTCGCCGATGTTCGGCTCGGTTGTCGCGATTCCGGCGGCGGCATTGGCGCCTGCCAATCCATTGCCGCGTCCGCGTCCGGTTGAAGCCGACTCATCGCTGCTCGAACCAAAGCTTGCCGAACCAAAGCCTGCCGAGCCGAAAGCTGCGGATCCGCTGGCCAATCTGGTCAAAGCGACCAGCGCAGCGCCTGTGGCGCCTCCCACTATCGTGCGGCCGCCCGCGCCAATCCCGGCATCCTCCCGCACCGAGACAATCGCCAATTCTGCGCCGATCTCGCGCCGCGTGGCGGCGGTGCAGCGCGCGCTCACGGAATATGGCTATGGCCAGTTGAAACCGACCGGCACGGTCGGTTCGGACACCCAGGCCGCGATCCAGAAGTTCGAGCGGGAGCGCAAGCTCCCGATGACCGGACAGATGTCCGATCGTCTGGTGCGCGAACTGACCGCAATGATTGGCCGGCCGATCGACTAGCGTGGTGGTGTGCAGTTCCGCATAGGGCTATCGCTACGCCACCGAAGATGGGTGCTACCTTTACTTGCCTCGAACAGCGGCTTGATAACATCACCGCCAACGGCGAGCAGAAGGTTGGGCTTTTGCCAACAAGTTCGGCGGCCAATCGCTGCAACGTAAGGTAAACTTCGGATTCGAAACACTAGCGACAACTCATGCGCTGGCCTATCGTCAACCCCATGCGATTGAAATCCAGCATATGGGTGGCAGCTTACTTGCGCCGCTGCCAGACCGAGGGGATATTCGGCGCCGTGCGCAGGCGCGGCGCGGAAGAGGCCGGCGCGGTATTCGTCAAGGTTGCGCTGCTCGATGGCAATGCCATGCTCTACGTGCCGGCACCGCAGGCGGTCTATGACGACAGCCGGCCGATCGAGCGCATTTTCACGCCGACATCGCCGCAGCCCGTGCCGGAACCGTCAGTCGAGGCGCGCCTCGTCAAAGAAATCCGGTTCGACCCGGATGCCTGGATTGTGGAGACCGAGGACAGAGCAGGGCGGCATTTTCTCGATCTCGCGCGGGCCTAGCGTCCGGAGCTTTGTGAACCGGTGCGCGCAGCGACGTCAGCGTCGGGCTGTTGCGCCGCCGGACGGGTTTGGGCGGGTGCCGAGCGCGCGCGATGGCGTTCGTCGTCGTAGAGCGTGGGCTGGTACTTGGCGCGGGTGGCCGCCATCGTCGAGCCGCGCCACGCCGCCAGCATGATGAGGGCCGCTCGCTCGCTCAATCTGTCGTACAGGCGCGACACCCGGTAGACGTTGTTCACCGAAGAGCCGAATTCAGGATTGAGAAACAGCAACACCCGCTGAAAAACTGCGCTCGGCATGTCCAGCGCCTTGGCCGCGCAAGCCAGGGGCTCGCCGCCGGGATCGTTGACCACCTGCGCGGCAACCCGCGACGGCAGTATCAGCGTCTCGCCAAGTTCAAGCGTGAAATTTTCGATATCAGCAGCGAACGCGGCCATCTCCAGCGTTTCGATGGCACGCGCCGCGCGTGCGGCGGGAATCCGCGTGGAAGCCCTTAAGTGTGTGTCATGGAGATTGTGCAGGATCAAGGCGCGCTCGCTGGCGCCGGCGCGGACAAACATGTCGTTGATTTCGGCGGCATCGTTCGGCTGCATCGACAAATTCGATGCCATCCGCAATAGCGCCTCGGTCGGCGCGTTGACCGGCGGCGCCGCCGACGGGGCTGCGGGAATCTCACGAGCGTCCGGAACCCGCTGATCGGGACTTGAAGATTTCAGCCCAAGTTTTTGCAAGACCTCGGCCGGCGTGCCCGGATACATCGCAAGCCGCCCGCGAACGGCCGCGCGCGTCGCATCATCGACCTGATCGATCAGGCGGGAGGTCAGCTCGACAAACTGCCGCTCTTCGTCGGCGCTGTGTGCATTGGCCTGAACATAGAGATCGGTCAGCACGCGCAGCAAAGTGGGTCTGATATCGACGCCCTCTCGGCGCGAGAGCATCATCAACCCATCGAAGCCAGGAAATAGTGAAGGTGTGGTCATGTCAGGGTACGCGACTGAGGTAATGCTCGCGCCAATTTATGCCCGTTGCTTTAACAGCTCGTTAAGGAAAACAATCTGTGAAAACTGTGCGCGTATTCGCCACTTCGTCGTGCCGCAATGGCGGGCAGTCTGATGCCTCGGCAAAATTAAGATGCCGTTAACCACGTCCTGTTCTTAATGATGGCGTGTCGCCGGCTGATCCTGTCAGAGCGGCAACGAGAAGTGAGTTTGACATGGGCACCATCATTGAATTTCCGGCAGATGCGGCTTCGCGGCGCCTGGGCTCAACCATGGATGGCGCTTCACACAAAGGCATGGGAACCATCCTGATCCTTCCCGTGGTCCGGATCGAACGCGAACCCGATAAAACCAGGGATGGCAGCGGACCGGAAGAAGGCACCGCTCCCGGCCGCCGTCGCCGGCGGCGCTGACGTCAGGACATTTCGATATGCCGGAGACGTGTTTTCCGATCCGGACAAAACTGCAGGTTCCGAACTCATCGCGGGTCCTGACGCTGCTCTTGGTGAGCGTGATGCTTGGGGGTTGCAGCGGCGGGGATTTCGGTCGCACCCGCAAGGATTTTCTCAGTGACGATATGCATCGCTGGATCGGCGGCGAGGCGACGGCAAGCGTCGGCCTGCGTCCGTCGCAATTCCAGCTTACCGATAACGAACGGCTGCTTCGCGATCTGGCCTATCCGCTGATCGAGCCGCCGCATTCGCGCCCCGCCTGGAAGAGCGTGTTCGGCGATTACGCTCCGCTTCCCTCGCCATGGCGGCAGACGCCGGTGTTTGATCGCACCGCCTACGGACGCCAGTTGATCGACGAGCCGCACCGCTCGCATTCGTCGCGATATGCGCAGCTGATGGAAGATGTGCGCGACGACATCACCCGGTTCGAACCGTTTTTCTCCGATGCCGTGCGCGTGATCGAACTCGACAAGAAACGTAACGCCAGTCTCGCGCACATCTCGGAACTGTCGCCGGGCGAACGCGCCGACGCGGTCGCCCGCATGCAGGAGAATTCCCTGATCGTGCAGTGGGTGCAGCAATGCCTGGAGCGGAGAATCTCGTCCTATCGCTGGGCGCTGGACCGGCTGGTGATCCACGCGCCTGACAATATGGCGGCCGACGCCGACCGATTGATCGGCGAACTTGCCGCGCAGACCGCTAACCCGCCGGTCGCGGCGCGGCCGGTGATCGGACATGCGCTGAGCGTGCGCAGCTAGGATCGCCGCCATCCTCGAAAGGTATCGCTTGGTCGCAGGTTGAGGATTGCGGCGAACATGTAAATCGGCCGCACTCCTAGACGACGCTATCGCCTCGCTGGCGGCGCTTCGGCCTGCTTTGCCGGCGGTTCGGTCTGCACCTTGCAGCTCGATGCGGCGAGAGAGGCCTCGGCCTGCGGCATCAGGCCGGGCTCCGGCGCGAGGGCTTTCAACACGATTAACCCGGTTATGGTAGGCGAATCGATGATCAACCGATCGGCCGCTGTCACGTCCTCGTCTTCCGGCAATTCGGTGTGTTGAGCCTCGGTCATGAGATCGAGTTCGATCACCTTGCGTCCGGCGGACCGGTCGTTGATGGCGTAATAGGCGACTTCGTTGCGCGTGTAGAACGACACCGAGGTATAGGCCTGACTGACGGGCACCGCGAGTTTGATCGGGCCACCGGACAGATCGTACCGGCAAATCGCGATCGCGAACGCCGGATCCATGAACGGCATCGGAGCGTTGTTCGGATCGGCCTGCGGAAGCGCGGTAACGGCGTTGAGCTTTGTCATCGGCGTGAGACGCGAATAGGCGTCCTGGGTCGCAATGCGCGGCAACGCCAGAACGCTGACCAGGTGCACGACGCCGCCCAGCAGCACGCCTGCGATAATCGTGAACAGCAAGCGGATCATGGGCACCCCACGGTCGCAATGGAAGGCATCGGCGCATCGCGCTGCGTTCGCGTCGCCACGCCAACCGGCGTATCGTAAAGCCGCAGCATCAGCGCGTAACGCTCGATTCCGCCGGTGGGGAGCCAATTTCCGGCGCGCGATCTCGACGCCACCCGTATCTCAAACGCGCCGTCCACTCCGCGAATGATTTCCTGGCTGGTGAAGCCGTAACGTTGCAGCGAATTCGCAACAAGGCGTCCATTTGAATCGAAGAGCGTCAGCGTCCAGAACCGCGCTGCGGGTGTGACGCCGCTGACGACTACGTCGCACCGCCCATCGAGCGGTCGCTTGCGGTTGTCCGTCGTCGCCGAGAAGGCCACGCCATCGCCTGTGCCGACCGGTAACTCGCCGCTGCGCGCAATCGACGCGCGTGAATACGGATCTACATCGGCGGTGCCGGTCTTGGGCCGGGCAGTCCAGGCGCCGATTGTGAGCGTGCCGAGATCGGTACCGCGCGTCGCCGTCATCCATGTCGCGCCGAGGCCAACGACGGTGGCGAGGATCAGCGCCAGCAGGGTGATGAATATCAGCCGCACGGGCTAGTGCTCCGATTCCGAAGTTCGCCAACGATCGCGGCGCCCTCTGATGCGAACTTCGGAATCAAAGGGAGCTCTAGCAGATTGATGGTTCCCAGTGCGGGTTTAAATTTGAAGTTCCCAGGAGGTTGCCGCAAAACTGATGGGAACTCTAAATTCTGGATCATGATCCGCTTAGATTGAATCGGATCATGATCTCATCTCTTTGTTTAAGCATGATCTTTTCGGAAAACCGGTTCCCACTTTTCCGGATCATTCACTAGAGTTCTTGTGCGGCACGGGCGCGGCCGCGTTGTCTGGTATTGCCGCCGCAAAGCTGTCCGGGAATGCCACGGAGTTAGACGAGACCGGCTTACCGGGCTTCACCGGATCGCCAGAGGAGGTTTTTCCCGCGGCTTTGCCGGCCTCGTCGAGCATCTTTTCCACGCGCACCAGAATATCCGCGCCGCGCTTGGTGAGGATCGGTGGTGGTCCCGGCTTGATATCAGGAGGTTTCGGCGCCCCGCTGGCCGCGACAGATGCCGTGGTCGCGGGAGGCGGTAATTTTGTTCCCGCGCCGATGCCCGCGATCTCCTTGATCTCGACGCCCTGATGGGCCGCGACCATGATGTCGTGCCAGGTCTGCGCCGGCAGCGAGCCGCCGGTCATGCGGTTGGTCGGCGAGTAATCGTCATTGCCGTACCAGACCGCGCAGGTGAAGTTGCCGGTATATCCGACGAACCACGCGTCGCGATACGCGTTGGTGGTGCCGGTCTTGCCGGCGGTCGGAATGCCGTCGAGCGCCGCGCGGCGCGCGGTACCTTCGCTGACGACGTGGCTCATCATGCCCGCCATGTCTGATGCGACCGATGCCGGAATGGCTTGCAGCGGTTTCTTGCCTTCGCGGTCGAAGCGCCAGACCGGATCGCCGGCGCCGGTGCGAACTTCCAGCACCGCATGCGGAGTGACCGATTTGCCCTTGTTGGGGAACGTCGCATAGGCCACGGCGTGCTCGAGCACGGTGACTTCGTCGGCGCCGATCGGCAGCGACGGCGTATCCGGCAGCGGCGCCTTGATGCCGAAGCGGCGCGCAACCTCCACGATCTTGGCGCGGCCGGCCTTCGGTCCGCCCTTGCCGCCGATGGCAATCGACAGTTTTACCGGAACGACGTTGATCGAGCGGGTGATCGCCTGCGTCAGCGTCACCGCGCCGGAATAGGAGTGGCCGTAATTCTGCGGACACCAGTTGCCGATGCAGACCGGG
>Ga0208989_10000045_pt1 | contig 23354 bp, 27 predicted proteins | sample MedBloCAOM3_M1_FD_187852 | JGI IMG/M metagenome (GOLD analysis project Ga0208989, IMG submission 187852) | Forest soil microbial communities from El Dorado National Forest, California, USA - Mediterranean Blodgett CA OM3_M1 (SPAdes) (version 2) | ecosystem: Environmental > Terrestrial > Soil >...
GCCTTCGATGACACCCGCCACACGATGTTTGCCAGGTCGTCCGCTATCAAGAGTGCGCCGGAGCGGTCGACTGCCAGTCCAACCGGCCTTCCGCGCGCGTTATTGTTCGCATCGAGGAAGCCGGTGACGACGTCCTGCGCCTGGCCGCTGGGCCGTCCGCCGCTGAACGGCACGAAAACAACCTTGTAGCCGTTGAGAGGGCTGCGATCCCAACTGCCGTGTTCGCTTACGAACGCACCGCCGCGGTAGCCGGCGGGAAGGTCCGTGCCTCCGTACATCACGACTCCCAATGGCGCCACGTGAGAGCTCAAGGCGTAGTCCGGCGCAATCGCCGTGGCCACCAGGTCGGGGCGCTGCGGCTGGACCCGCGGGTCCAGATGCTGGCCGTAATAGCTATAGGGCCAGCCGTAGAACCCGCCGTCCCGCACCGAGGTCAGGTAATCCGGAACCAGGTCGGGCCCGATCTCATCGCGTTCGTTGACGACGGCCCAGAGCCGGCGGGTCTCAGGCTCCCACGCAAGGCCGGTGGGATTGCGCAGGCCACTGGCGAAGATGCGATGGGCGCCCGATGCCCGGTCGACCTCCCAGACAGCCGCGCGTTCATATTCGGCCAGGATTCCGTTTTCCGTGATGTTGCTGTTCGATCCAACCCCGACATAGAGCTTGGAGCCATCCGGGCTGGCCACCAGACTTTTTGTCCAGTGATGATCGATCGGTCCGCCGGGAAGGTCCGTGAGCTTGGTGCCTGGCGCCGTGATGCTGGTCTGCCCTTCCTGATAAGGATAGCGGACGATGGCGTCGGTGTTCGCCACGTAAAAATCCTGGCCAACCAAGGCGACGCCAAAGGGCGAATTGAGGTGGTCCAGGAAGACCGTTCGTTCATCGAAAGTGCCATCGCCCTTGGTATCGCGCAGCAGCGTGATGCGGTTTCCGCCCTTGCCAGCGGCACCGGCGAGCCACTGCACCCAGCCAGTCACCAGATCCTTGGGGCGGTTGATCGGCGCCTTCGGACCATTGCCCTCGACCACCAGCACGTCCCCGTTGGGAAGGACGTAGAGGGTCCTTGGATGCTCGAAGCCGGTGGCCAATGCCTGGACCTGAAGTCCCTGCGGCACCGTCGGCGTTTCCTTTCCCCACGACACGACTTTTGCGATCCGTATCGGCGGAATCAGATACTGCTGCAGCGGGGGCAGCACGGGATTGGCACCGATCTGAACCTTCGGATCGCCGGCATTGTCATAACAGCCGGCGAGTCCCAAGCCGGCGATGGCGACGACGGCCAGACGCGGCAGTGTCGCTGAATGTGCAATCTTGAGGACACGCATCATAGGTCTGCTCCCTCGCGACGGCGAGCTATCAGGGCTCGACCCGCCCAGCCCGCGATCAACAGAATGACGACGACGAGCGCCGAAAGCGTCAAGCCCGTTGGTACCACCGCGGTGTAACCGTCACGGCTGTGAACGAACGCATTCAGCAGCGAGAGCAAAACGGCGAGCACGTAGCCAACCGCGTGAGGCCAGGCCAGCGTACGGCTCCGTTTGCCGCGTACAACGTCGATCACGAAAACGATGACCGCAAAGCCCGCCGTGATCAGGCCGGCCGTGATCAGCCAGTCGGAGAACGTCTCCCACAGCACAGCGGCGGTCTGCCAATAGGCCAGATCGGTGACAAAAGCGGCCGTGAAATAGGCGATGGGAAACGACAGAAGTATCGGACGAATCGGCTCTCCACTGAAGGGCAGGTCCATCCGGTCGGGCGTGTTGCGGCCGGGGCTATGGATTGTCATTGCAATACCGTTCGGTTACCCAAGGTCCGTGCCAAGTATAGCCATGGAAAGATGGAGCGGACCATTACACGAAGGTTCATCCGTACGTTCCATTGGGTTGAGAAGAGCATACCTAGGTTTGGGATCGGCCAGCTGAGCGTTGGCGAGTGATGGCGGCGGTGATGGCAACACCGCACCTCGTTCGGCGGCCGGCCGCCCGATGCAGTCGCATAAAACGGCAAGAATAACGCAAGAGCAGCAATCCCCGGCAAGCGGCGCCTCGCTCGGTGTTCCATACATGCCGCATTCGAACGGAGGACGCCCGATGACAGAGCCAACCGACGTCGAAAATGATCTCGCCCTGCCATCGCGCCGGCGGTTTCTGCGCGAAGGTGGTGCATTGGTGGGCGGAGCCGTCATGGCGGGCGGTCTCGCCGGCAGCGAAGCGCTGGCGGCCGGCGATAACGCCGACAACCTGCCGCCCAACGTCCCGGAATGGATGAAGACGCCCGGCGATCCGATGGGAAGCCAGCCTTATGGAACGCCTTCGCCGTTCGAGAAGGGTGTCGTCAAGAATATCCCGCAGGATCTGCCGCAATATCTATCCGCGTCTGGGCGGACGCCGCTGCAGGATCTCGATGGCATCATCACGCCAAACGGACTGTTCTACGAACGTCATCATGGCGGGGTGCCCGCGATCGATCCGGCGCAGCATCGACTGATGATGCATGGCCTGGTCGATAGGCCGCTGCTCTTCACCATGGATGACATCCGGCGCTTTCCTTCGGAATCGCACATCTATTTTCTCGAGTGCTCCGGCAATCCCCCCTACACGAAGCCCTACGGCAAGACGGCATCCGACCTTGTCGGTCTCTTGAGTTGTGCCGAATGGACCGGGGTGCGCCTGAAGCTCGTTTTGCAGGAAGCAGGATTGCAGCCGGACGCGAAGTGGATCGTCGCCGAAGGCGCCGATTCCGCTGCGATGACGCGCAGCATTCCGATCAAAAAATGTCTCGAAGACGCGATGCTGGTTTACAGTCAGAACGGCGAACGGCTGCGCCCGCAGCAAGGCTATCCGCTGCGGCTGCTGTTGCCAGGTTTTGAGGGCAACATGAGCGTAAAGTGGCTGCGCCGTCTGCGCGTCGCTGCGGAGCCGACTTACTCACGCGAAGAAACATCCAAATATACCGACCTGATGCCGGACGGGTCGGCGCGCGAGTTCACGTTCTACATGGAAGCCAAATCCATCATCACGCGACCCTCGGGCGGCCAGCGGCTGGGCGCCATAGGCTTTCACGAGATCAGCGGTATCGCCTGGAGCGGACATGGCAAGGTCAAGCGGGTCGACGTCTCGGTCGATGACGGCAAGAGCTGGCAGGAAGCGCAGCTGCAAGAGCCGGTGCTGACGCGGGCACTGACCCGCTTCAGGCTCCCCTGGCAATGGGACGGCAAACCGGCTGTGATTCAAAGTCGCGCAACGGATGAGACCGGTTACGTCCAGCCGACATTGGCCGAGCTTCTCGCGGTGCGCGGCGATAATTATTTCTATCACAACAACGCCATTTGGCCCTGGCGCATCGCAGCGGATGGCGAGGTATCCAATGCCAACGCGTGAGTTCCATATTGCGGTGCTCGCCGTGTTTGCGCTGGCATCCGCTACGCGTGCACAGGAGCAAAGCCCCTACGGCATCGGTCGATCAGCGACGCCGACGGAGATCGCGGGCTGGAATATCGATATCGATCGCGACGGCAATAACCTTCCGCCGGGAAGCGGCAGCGTCAGTCGCGGGCGGGAGGTGTTCAAACAGCAATGCTCGGCCTGTCACGGTGCAAAAGGCGAAGGCGGGCTTGGCGACAAGTTGGTGGGCGGGCAGGGCACGCTGCCAACACCAAAGCCGATCAGGACGGTCGGCAGTTACTGGCCGTACGCCCCGACACTGTTCGACTATATCCGCCGCGCCATGCCGCAGAACGCGCCGCAATCGCTAAGCAACGAGGATGTCTATGCGGTGTCCGCCTACATCCTCCAACTGAACGGACTGCTTCCAGTGGATGCGGCGCTCGACGCCAAGACGCTGAGTGCGATCAAGATGCCGAACCGGAGCATGTTCGTCGGCGATCCCCGTCCTGACGTGAAAAACCCGGCATGCATGACGGGGTGTTGAGGAACAAGTAAACGAGCCTCGTCGGGTCCGCCAATATTACAGGCCTGGATCATATTTGAGTCGCTTGGTTAAGCGCATGAGCGCGAGGAGTGATTTCGTGAGGAACTCGCGCGTGGGCTGATCGAGCAGGCGTCCCTGGCCATCGAACTTGCTTGCTGCGCCACCGACCAGCACCTCCAGGCCCGGTACGACGTGGACGTTGAGGACCGACAGCACCTGGCGAAGCTGATAGTTGGCCAGCGCGGTGCCGAGAACGCCAGGACCGGCGCCCATGACCGCGGCGGGCTTGCCGTCCAGCGGTTGCGCAGGTGGGCGGGACACCCAATCGATGGCGTTCTTGAGCACGCCGGGAAAAGAGCGATTATATTCCGGCGTGGCGAAGATCAGCGCGTCCGCGGCCCTCACGCGATCCCGGAGAGTAGCCACCACGGGCGGATAACCAGCGACGCGGATATCGTCGTCGTAAGGCGGGATAGAGGCCAGATCCGCATAAAGCTGAATCGACATTCCCTCTGGCGCCAGTTCCTGGGCCGCGTGCAGCAACGCGGTATTGAAGGCGGCCTTTCGCAAGCTGCCAGAAATCGCCAACACCTCGATTGTTTCGTCACTCATTATTTGGCGTCTAGCACGATCGTCAGGAATGGCTTTGGCCGTATTGCCGAAAGTGGCGCCGTTTTGCGCTGATCGCTGCCTGCTACTCGCTGGGGAATCTCTGACGCGGCTGCGGCATGCCGTCCGTGCGTCGGGCGCGACTTCGAAGCCGCCCCACCCTCGCAAATCGAAAAATCCGACAACAACTTCGGCAATCCAGAACAAGCGTCAAATCGAGTCCATCCATAGGTTCCTCAACATGTTCATCCCACCGAAAGGAGAAACGTCATGGCCTGGAAAACACCTCGTATCGTCGAAATCGCTGTCGGCATGGAAATCAACACCTACGCCTGTGCCGACCTGTAATCTTCGCGGCGTCGCGGCCACGTCACAGTCAAGGAGGCTCGCCTTGAAGGCCGTCGTCCTGGGAGCCGCCGCCGGTGGCGGCTTGCCGCAGTGGAACTCGAACGTCGAAGCTTGTCGCCGGGCGGCGATCCCCGTCCCGACATGAAAAACCCGACATGCATGACGGGTTGTTGAGGAAGAGACTGGCCGGGTCCGCTAATAGCACTCCCTCGGATATCAAGTACTGCAACGCACCGGCCAAGTCGTACTCGAGCCTGTATCCGGTGAACGAGGGAATGCCAGCGTCCGACGCCGCCACCTTGAGCCGGTGCGATAGCGACCCGCAAGCAACGACTGCCGCGCTCGAGAGGAAGCTGAAGGACAAGAAGATGGAGTTGCCGCCCAACGACAGGGTCGCGCAGCCGCCGGGTTCAACCCGCAATACGCAGTAGCGGCAACGTCGCGCTTGAACCGACGTCGTCGCCGCTTCACGGGTGCGGAAAGACGGACCTCGAGTCCTTTACATCGTGCAATCCGGGAATCCGATCGAAGGAGAGACTTGTTGGTGGCGTTGCTGGGCCCATATCGCAATCATCCAACACGCCATCACGGCCATGAGGCCCACCATGACAACGATGAAACGCACCCTCCTCGCTCTTACCCTGATCGCCGCCGCCGGCGCGGCGCATGCGCAACGCGGCCACATCGGCGATGGCGGCCGGATGCCGGAGACCATGTTTCCAGGCGCCCAGCCAGTGCCGTCTATGCCGGAGCCAATGAGGAGTGCACCCCTGGAACGTTATCCCAACACCGAATCACTCTCTCGGGATAGGATCGAATCGCAGGGCTATAGCGTAAACGACATGACGCAGCAGAACGACGGCTCGTGGCTAGCCGGCGCCAGTCGGGATGCTGTGCCGACGCGGCCTCAAGGTGTGCCGACCAAGGTCACGGTCTTCCCCGACGGCAGGACGGTCGAAGAACACGAGTAGCGGATTTCGATCATGTCGCGCATGTCAAAGGGGCTGCCGACAAGTCGGACGTCAATCCTCATGACGCGCCGGTCTCGCTGATCGTCGACCACAACGAAATCGACAAGCTGGCCCGCGAGTTCGAGCGCCCCGCAATACTGCATACTGCGGCTGAAGAACATGCCGGCGACATACCGTCGTCTGCCGCTTCCCGCGCTGCATACGATAGTATAGGTCGACCAACCATGCGTAGAACGGATGCCGCTCTCCAAATGATGTGAACTTTGGCTGCAATCTCCACAGGAGGCAGGCGACGCTAGGTCATTTGGCACAACGTACCGTCGGAATCGCCTTTGATCGAATGTTCATCCTGATTTCGGTGCAGCGCGACGTCGCCGCACCGATAGATCCGACCGAGGGTCCGCCGCCGGCGAGCCGCCGCTGCACGCCACTTCAGAAATGGCGGATGAAGCGGGTCACGGACCATGTCGAAGCTCATTTGTCCCGTCGCATCACCTTGGTAGACATGGCGGCAGCCGCCGGCCTCACCCGCATGCACTTCGCTGCCCAGTTCCGCACAGCCACGGGCTTGCGGCCACACGACTTCGTCCTGCAACGACGGGTCGAGCGCGCCCAGGGGTCGCTGCGCAATCCCGAACTGGCGCTGGTGGATGTCGCGCTAAGCGTCGGCTTTCAGACTCAGGCCCATTTCACCACGGTCTTCAAGCGCTTTGCCGGCGGGACGCCGCACCGTTGGCGCCGCCTAGCGTCAGGACACCATGCTTCGGAATACGACAGCGCGCCTGACCCAGGCGTGGAACGGGTCGGCGCCGAAATGCATCAGGATGGTTAGGAAGTGGATAAGCCAAGGAGGGTGCGAGGCCGACGCAACAGCGCGAACAGCGCTGGATCGACGCCGACAGGCGGGGATAGATGCACGCTGCCGACCAATGAGATGGATATTCGCCCGCCGACAGTATTGTCCAGCCGACCAGCGGCAGCGGCGAACATCAGAGCATAGACCAAGAGATGCGAGGCAGGCCGGCTGGTTGACTGGCAGCGCCTGCGCCCATCCTAAGAGACGAAGGTGAACCTGGATCGGGATCAAGCCAGGATCAGGATGCCGTGTCTCCGATACCGACACCATGACGATACCGATGAATAGCAGCGACCATGTCGGATCCGAAGCGCGGTTTGCATAGCTCACCATTGGCTTGGGTCAGGCTGCGCACGATGCAATGGACACGAGGCGGCCGCGGGCGCGCATAGGGTTGACCGCCCCGGCCGAGAACCGGCGGTCACGGGAACGGTGCCGGATTTAAAGATCTAGGCTTTGAACAGCGCCGTTCCGTTGCCGTTGGTCTAGAAAGCGCCTGTGATGCAAAGGCTTTTGGCATGGGCGCGGCGGAAAGCGGAATAGAGGAGACGCCAGCCGGGCAGGGATGGTCATGGGGTGATGCCAGTCATAGGCCGGACCTGCTCAGTGCGGCGTCGAGGCATCGGATGATCATTTGGCTGTCGACGGGTTTGCTGAAGAATCCCGCAGCGCCTGCCGCCTCGGCGCGTTTGCGGATCCTGTCCGCGGGAAAGGCGCTGATGAAGATGATCGGCAGGCCCTGATGCCGGGCAAGGAGCACGTCCTGCAGCTCCAGCCCGCTCATTCCTGGCATCTGGACGTCGGCGATCAGGCACGACGTTTCCTGCAGGCGAGGCGAAGCGAGGAAAGCTTCGGCTGAGTCAAACTCGCAGGCCTGGTAGCCGAGCGAGCGGACGAGACTGCTCATTGCCTCACGGACGGATTTGTCGTCGTCGACAATAGAGATGATGGCAGCTCTCGACACAGGGCGGCCTCCAGTAACGGTCGCGATTTCGAGGCGAACCGCTCGATAAATGGGGCGACAAGCTGGCAGGTTGCCGTCGCCTGCGATCACACGTTCAAGACGGATGCTCCTTATGATGCAGCCCCAGGCTTTCGGCCATCCTTACAAGGTCGGCCAGGGTGTTTGCCTTCATCTTCCGCATCGTCTGGCCGCGATGGATCTTGACCGTGATCTCGCTGAGGCCAAGCTGGGCAGCCGCCTGCTTGTTTGTCAGCCCGGAGGTGACGAGCGCCATCACCTCGCGTTCGCGCGTGGTGAGCAACGCATACGTCGAGCGCAGAGTCGTCACGGCACCTTCGGCTTTCTGGGCCTGTTGGTCGCGCTGGATGGCGGCCGTCACCGCATCCAGCATATCCTGCTCGCGGAACGGCTTTGCCAGAAAGTCGACGGCACCTGCCTTCATGGCGCGCACCGACATCGGGATGTCGCCATGGCCGGTCATGAAGATGATCGGCGTGCGGATGTTGGCCTCGAGGAGCTGGCCCTGGAAGTCGAGGCCGCTCACGCCCGGCAGCCTTATGTCGAGCACCAGGCAGCCTACGCCGTCCGGCGGCTTGCGTTGCAGGAATTCGCCCGCCGAGCCAAAGAGCTCGACATGCAGGCCGACCGAGCGGAACAGGCTGCTCAATGCTTTGCGTATCGACGGATCGTCATCAACGACGAAGACGATCGGCTCGACCTTGACCGCACTTCGGGCCTGTGCGACGCCGCTCAAGTGCTCCCGGCCCTGTGAGGCAGGGCGAACTGGAAGGTCATTCCCGGGCCTGTGTTGTTCGATGCCCATATGCGTCCTCCACGAGATTCGATGATCGAACGGCAGATCGACAGTCCCATGCCCATGCCGCCGGTTTTGGTCGTGAAAAAAGCATTGAACAGGCGATTCAGATCGGACGGATCGATGCCGATGCCGGAATCCCGGACCGCGACGACGACCTCGCCGGCCTGGGTGAACGATCGGACCACGAGATGGCGTGACCGGTCGGTCACGGCTGCCATTGCCTGCACACCATTGACGATCAGATTGATGACGACCTGCTGCAGTTCGACCCGGTCTGCGACGACCGGCGGCAGGCCGGATGCGAGATCGAGCTGCAGCGCGGCACGATGATTGTGGATCTCGCGCTGAACCAGGGCAACGCCCTCGGCGATGACCTCGTTCAGGTCGAGGCGCATGGTCTGCGCAGGCGCTTTCCTGACGAGCGCCCGCAGGCGCTCGACCACGTGGCTGGCGCGTTTGCCGTCGCGGACCATGCGCTCGATCGCGCTGCACGCCTCGCTGAGCTCCGGTTCGCCGCGGTCCAGCCAGCGCAGCGCGGCTTCGCCGTTGGCGACGATGCCGGCTAGCGGCTGGTTGACCTCGTGGGCGATCGAGGCGCTCATCTCGCCCAGTGTGGCCACGCGGGCGGCATGGGCAAGTGCTGTTTGCGAGGTGTGCAGGGCCTCCTGCGCCTCACGAGTTTCGGAGACGTCTATCAGCGCGCCGACGATCTCGTCATCGCCCGCCTCAAACCGCACTCGATGGGCACGAATGTGGAGATACCGCGTTGTGCCGGCCGGCGTCAGCCAGCGAAACTCATAGTCGTATTCCAACTCGCCCCGTCGGATCCGCTCGAGTTCGTGCTGCACGATCGCCAGATCGTCCTTGTGTACCCGCTGCAGAAGCATATCGATCGGCGGTGCGCCGGTTGGCCCAGCTTCCATCATTCGGCAGCCTTCCTTCGACCAGAAGATCTCGCCGGTGGCGAGTTTCCAACTGAAGGTGCCGGTGCGGCTGAGCCGCTGGGCTTCGTCGAGGTAGGCCTGGACGCGCCGGCGTTCTGCGTTCTCGGCCCGCAGCGCGTCGTTGAGACGCGCCTGCTCCTGGAGCGCACCTTGCAATTGGTCGCGCGCTTGCCGGAGCGATTCCTCGTTGCGTCTTTGCGCGGCGCTGAGCGCGACCACGAAGATCGCGGTGACGCCGAACAGAGCGATACGGGGAATGTCGCTAGAAGCGATTGTGAAGGAGTCGGAATCGACAAAGAAATAGGTGAACGATACGAGAGCCGTGACGGTCGCCAGCAGACTGGGACCCAAGCCGCCGAACCATGCGGCGAACATGATCGCACACAAAAACAGCGACACGTATGCCGGGGTATGCAGGAATCCGTCCAGCAGCAGCCCAGCGGCCAGCGCCGCCGTCACCGACAGCATCGCAACAGCATAGGCGAGGATCGTGGCGGACTGAGGTCGCCACGCAGGACTGGACGTCGTCATCATGTTGCCTGTGCAAGACTAGCGACGATGGCGCCTGCCCGAGAAGTATACCTTGGTATGTGAATCACCGAAGCCTGTCGCAAGCGTCGGCTGACGTCTGTCGATGCGGAGTCGCCGGGCGACTTGGGTGGGGCAGCGGGGAAGTCGCCCGGCGAGCAGGCGTGGCTGATCGGGGGGAGGTCCACGCCCGCAGGGAGTGATCAACAGCTCGTTTCCGCAGGGACGATCCTGGCTGAAACTCAGGGGGGAGGTCTTTTCAAAGCGGCAACGCGCTTTCGAGTTCGCACGCCCGCGGCGAGCTCGACGGCTCATACCATCGTATGACTGCACCCAACCAACACTCACGACGGTGAAACTGCCAATACCTGCTCGTCGACAGCGCTGGCGCCGAGTGACGGCAGCAGGACGCGTGCACGTCGCCTCGTCGAGAACAGCGGCGCCCATGCCCGCAGAATCACATTCGCGCTGTTGCCGCAGAAGAAGGCTCGGTGACAAAGACCTCGATCGGCAGAGGGTGGTCGATCACATAGCTGCCGAAGTTCGAGTTGTGGCTGTCTGGTTGCAAGCTTTGGTCCGCACCCTTGGCGCGAGCCAAAAGTGTATACCGACCGGGTTGCGTCGGCGTGATCCAGTCGTATTTCCAGCGTCGCCAGGCGTGCCGGTTTATGGGGTCGAGGAAGTCGCCGTGGACCCACGATGCGCCGCCATCAACGCTGACCCAGATCTCCGTTACAACGGTGTCCCCCGCCCATGCGGCGCCGAAAATCGTATAGGAGCGACCAGGCTCGAGCGTCTCATACACGCGAGGGCGCGCGATTTGGGCTTTCAACTTCATCTCGGCGAGGGGCCGGCGAACGGGTGTTCCGGCGGAATCGTCCCAGTAGCCATAGTCGGATGTCTGCCAGTAGCCTTGGAAGGGTTGCGTGGTCGCAATGATGTCGGTCAGCCACTTTACCGACGCCATACCATAGTGGCCCGGCACGATGGCGCGCAGCGGATAGCCATGATCGAGCGTAAGATCCTGTCCGTTCATCGAATAGGCGATCAGCACGTCGGACTCCAGTGCCCGCTTCCTCGGGATGCTGCGGGCATAGGAGATTGTGCCCGGCGGCTTCGGCTCCTCCTTCGGTACGCCGCGATCGGCGCCTTCGAGCACGAGTTCGCAGGCCTCATCGGCCAGCCCGGCCCGTTCGAGCAGCACGGAAAGCGGAACGCCGGTCCATTCGGCGTTGCCGACCGCCCCGAGTTCCCACTGTGCGCCTGGCGCCGGTGGCACCAGGAACACGCGGCTGTTGCCGGCGCATTCCAGCGTGGCAACGCACGTCCGTGAAGGCATGGCGCGGACATCGGCGTAGCTCAGGCTCAGTTCGCGGCGCACGGCTCCCCGTATCGACAGCCGATAGGTAACAGGATTCAGCTCCGGCGCGGGGAAATGGCTGCGTATGTAGAAGAGCTCGGAGGGCGTGATGAAATCGTCGAGCTGATCGAACGGCATTTCAAGATTGTTCGGGTCCTTCTGCCGAATGATCAAGCCGACTGGGCGCATGGCAGTCTCGGACAGATTTGGGGTTTTGACATCCATCGCAAAATTCTCCGATCTGGGAGGTGGGTTGGCTTGCGGGCGCGAACCTACTGGAGCCGGAGATAGATCCACTACGACAAGGCGGTGACTGCTGCCTCGGCCACCGCCTGGTCCTGCGCACCGCTCCCGCCGCTGACGCCAATGGCGCCAGCGATCTGGCCGTTCACCCTGATCGGGATGCCGCCCGCGAAGATCATCACCCGGCCATGGTTCGATGCGTTGATGCCGAAGAACTGGTCACCGGGCTGGCTGTTGCGGCCAAGCTCCAGTGTCGTGATATCGAAGGCCCTTGCGGTGAAGGCCTTGTTGATGGCGATATCGATGCTGCCAAGCCATGCTCCGTCCATGCGCATGAAAGCCATGAGATTGGCGCCGGCATCGACAACCGCGATATTCATCGGCTGGCCGATCTTTTTCGCCTTCTCGATCACCGCTTCAATGATCATCTGCGTCTTAGCCAGTGTCAGCATGACAGTCGAACTCCTACTCGAGGATAGTCAAGGCGCCTTCGCCAACAAGCCGTGTGGGTCGAGCACGAATTTGGCGGCGATGCCTTTGTCGAACGCGGCGTAGCCCTTCGGCGCATCCTCGAGGCTGATGGCTTTGGCATTGACGATCGTCGCGATCGGCAGGCGGTCGGCCAGCAGCGCGATCATGAGCTGACGATTGTAGCGCAGGACGGGCGTCTGGCCGGTGTGGAAGGAGTTCGACTTCGACCAGCCAAGGCCCAGGCGAAGACTGAGGCTGCCGGTCTTGGCGGCTTTATCGTGGGCGCCGGGATCCTCGGTGACATACAATCCCGGTATGCCGATTGCGCCCGCCGGACGGATGATCTCCATCGCCTGGTTCAGCACGATGGCGGGCTGATCGCCACCGTCGTGGCCCTTGGCTTCGAAACCCACGGCATCGATGACCGAATCCACCGTGGGCTCGCCGACGATCGCGGCCACCTGCTCGCCGAGGCGGTCATGCTTGGTGAGATCGATCGGGACGAAGCCGACCTTTCTGGCGTGGCGCAGCCGCGCCTCGTTCATGTCGCCGATCATGATCACGGCCGCGCCCAGGAGTTGGGCGGAGGCGGCCGCCGCGAGCCCGACGGGACCGGCACCGGCGACATAGACCGTCGAGCCCGGCTTGACGCCCGCGGTCAAGGCTCCGTGGAAGCCGGTCGGCAGGATGTCCGTCAGCATGGTGAGGTCCATGATCTTGGACAGGGCCTTGTCCTTGTCCGGGAACTTGAGCAGATTGAAGTCCGCATAGGGCACCATGACGTAGCGGGCCTGGCCGCCGATCCAGCCGCCCATGTCGACATAGCCGTAGGCGCCGCCGGCGCGACCCGGGTTGACCGTCAGGCAGACGCCGGTATTCGTCTCCCGGCAGCAGCGGCATCGTCCACAGGCGACGTTGAACGGCACCGACACGAGATCGCCCAGCTCGATCATCTCGACATCCGAGCCCTTCTCGATCACCTCGCCGGTGATCTCGTGGCCGAGCACCATGCCTGGCGGCGCGCTCGTGCGACCGCGGACCATGTGCTGGTCGGATCCGCAGATATTGGTCGAAACGACCTTCAGGATCACGCCATGCTCGATCTTGCGACCTTGCGGATTCTCGAACTTGGGATCGGCGATATCCTGAACTTGGACTTCGCCTGGCTTGGTGTAGACGACGCCGCGATTCTTGCTCATGGATGGACCTCTTCTTGCAGGGGCAGAACGATTACGAGCCGAGCACGTGGAAGAAGTTTGGATACATTCGGACCGTTGCTTGTGCCGAATTGCCCGCCCTTGGTTGTTGTTGTCGTGAAGCTCGCCCGTCGAAACGTCTGACCGTTGGTCCAATTGGACCATGTCTCAAGGTTTCGATGGTCGAAAGTCCTGATCCGGATATGGCGACGCTTTCGGCACCTGTATGACAACGGCGCCGTGGTCGGTGCTTTGATGGCAAGCGTTGCAGGTCGCCGTAAGTTGTGCATAGGTCTCGGCAAACTTCGCGGCATCGCCAGCTTTGATTGCCGCCGCCACGTCCTCCATCGGCGCCTTAATGGTCCCGCTGATCAAATCGGCCGTGTTCATCGACCTGTACGTCGGTACCGCGCGTGCCACCCTGTCAAAAGCGCTTTGCAGCTCGCGAAATTCATAAGCGGCGTAGGTCCAATTTCGCTCCTGTCCAGCCAATCCGAGCTTTGTGTGGCGTGGTTGAATGGCAATCGTCATCAGGTCGCCGAAACTCGGCCGATAAGCTTCCGGTAGCGCGGCTTCCGAACTGGCCGACGTTTGAGCATTGCCCAAGTCAAATAGTGCGAGCGTCATCGCGCCGGCAAGAAGCGCGAGCGGCATGCCAATTCTGAACAACGCTGTGCTCCTCTCTATGCCGCGAGGCTGCGCGTCGGCGGCGCCATGAACTCGGGGCCGATGGGATTGGTTATCGTTTCGCCCAGGATGCGGTCGATTTCCGTCCGGGCGGCGGCATCGAGCCGCCAACCAGCTATCTGGTCGACCGGCTGCAGTTGTTCAGGACGGCGTGCGCCCCAGAGCGCCGTCGTGACGCCCTGGTCGAGCATCCACCGGATCGCCAGATGAATGACGCGCTTGTCGAAGCATCCCCGGGCTAGGCGGTCGAGCCGCCGCACGGCGGTCAGATATTCGGTGAAGCGAGGCTTGCGAAACTTCGGGTCGCTGCGGCGCAGATCGTCGCCGACGAATGTTGTGTCCGGGCGCATCCGTCCGGACAGGAGGCCACGGCACAACGCGCCGTAGCCGAAGGTCGCGATCTTGTTTTTGCGGCAATAGGGCAGCAGGTCGGCCTCGATGCCGCGTTCGAACAAGTTGTAGGGCGACTGCAGCACATGCAGGGGCGCGACGCGACGGAACCGGTCCATTTGATTGACAGAGAAATTGCTTACCCCGATGGCTCCGATCTTTCCCTGAATGAACAGCGTGTGCATCGCCTCGGCGGTTTCCTCCATCGTCACCAGCGGATCGGGCCAGTGAACCTGGTAGATGTCGATGTGATCGGTTCGCAGCCGGCGCAACGAATCGTCTACTTCGCGCAAGATGCGCGCACGGCTGGCATTGCGGAAAACGCTGCCATGCTGCCATTCAAGGCCGGTCTTGGTGGCGATGATGACGCGCGAGCGCAAGTGCCCTTCGGCGATTGCCTTACCGACAATTTCCTCGGAGCGGCCGAAACCGTAGACGGGCGCGGTATCGATCACGTTGATGCCGTGTTCGAGCGCTGCCCGGATGGTTGAAATGGACTCGTCTTCATCGGTTCCACCCCACATCCATCCGCCGATGGCCCAGGTGCCGAGCGCAACCGGCGACACTTTGAGCGCGGTACCGGGAATGGTGGCTAGTTCCCCGGCCATTCCGGGTGTGTCGACTTGGCTAGCCATGGTCTTTACTCCTTGTTCCGAGCGAGATGTTGCGAGGTCTTCATCACGAAAGCGCTGGCTTGATGCCCGCTTCCTCGGCAGCGATCAGGCTGAGGGCCGTCCAGTCGAGATCGGCATAGCCGCGGGCGATTCCGGTGATGAGACGATCTCGCACGATGCTCACGGAGGGCATCGGGGCTCGTGCGTGCTCGGCTTCGGCAAGCGCCAGTCGGACGTCCTTGAGCGCCAAGGGCAGAGCGAAGCCCGGCGCGTAGCTTTGAGCGACGATCCTGTTGCCGTAGATCCTATGGGCGCGCCCACCGAACATCGTGTTGGTGAGGACGTCGACGAAAAGCTTCGGGTCGAGGCCGCGCTTGCGGAGCAGGGCGGCGGTTTCGCCGAGCATCTCCAGCGTCGTGACCATCATCATGTTCCCGAGCAGCTTGACGAGATTGGCCTGCGCTGGATCGGCGCCGACAATGAAGATCTGTTGTCCGAGATTGCCGAAGAGCGGCCGGCAGCGCTCGACATCGGCCGGAACCCCGGCCACAACGATGAACAGCTGGCGTGCCGTGGCGGCATCCGGATTTCCGAACACCGGTGCGGCGACGTAACCCTGCCCGTGACGCGCATGCTCCTTCGCAAGATGGGACGCAGTGGCTGTGCCGATCGTGCTCATCGAAAGATGAATTGCGCCGGGCTCCAATCCGACGGCGAACCCTTCAATACCGGAGCCCGCTCGCCCAAACGCGACGTCGAGGACGGCGTCGTCGTCCGGCAGCATGCTGATGACGAGCTCGCAGTCGAATAAATCAGTGATATCGGTTGTGGGCTTGAGACCCAGTGATGCGAGCTTGTCCATGCGGTCGTGATGACGGACATAGCCGATTACCTGACGTCCGGCGGCGGTTAGGTTTGCCGCCATGGCCGTCCCCATGCGCCCCAGGCCGACAAAGCCGATCTTGCCCTGCACCGGCGTCGCGGGCGTGGGTGCTTCGTGATTGGCGACGAAGACGCGAGACTTGTCGGTCAAGGAATGCCTCCTGATCAGATGACGGTGGCGGTTTCGTGCGTTCGGATCTCTCGATCCGCGTCGGCGCATCATCTCGTGACGCGCGGATGCGGCGCTTCCTGAAGCTTGCGGCCTTTGGGGTGATCTTGCGCAGAACCCGCCACGCGCGCGGTGCAGATTTGCGACCGCGGCGTTGGCGGCGGAGACGATCGCGGCGATCAGCGCAAAGCACCGCCAGTTTCGGCAATACCGCCAAAGCCGTTTTCAAGGTCTGTCTCTACTTTGATGGCATGGCATCAAGGAACCCTCTCCCGAAGCGCGCGCCTGCCTCTGTCTGCGTCGCGGACCATGCCGTCGAGGCCACGCGTCGAGACATGCTGGTCATACCGTTCCTTGCGGCGCTGCCGCTCACGCTGCTCGACGCGGCAGCGCGTGCTGGCCAGGTCGATGCGGCCGAGACGGCGATCACGCCTTCCGACGCCATCAAGTGGAGTGCCTGGAGCGGCGGTCCGCCGCATAGCGGGGAGGTAGCGACCTTGTATGGCGGCCTGGACACGCCCGGGCCGTACCTCGTCCTGATGAAGTGGAATCCCGGCTACATGAGTGCGCCGCATTCCTACGCCACCGATCGCCTCTCCCTGGTTCTGTCAGGCACATGGTGGGTGAACAGCGGCGCGGACTTCGATCCGGACAATGCCGTTCCGGTTTCCGCCGGCGGCTTCGTCCGGCGCTTTGCCCGCACCCCGCACTATGACGGCGTGAAGCGCGGGGCGAAGGAACCCGCGGTGATCGCCCTGTTTGGGATCGCACCGGTGAAGTTCGAGTTGGTCGATCCAGGCAGGCCTGCCTGGCGGCAGGTCTGATTCAGCGGATCAGGAGACGCAAATGAGCGGACGTGGGCTTACCAGATGGGTCATGGGACTTTGCGTCGTGCTGGCAGCCGGGTCTGCCTGGGCCGACAGCAGTGCCTTCGTCGGCCGGTGGCACTTGAATCGGGCGCAATCCATCCTGCCTCCCGGTGAACCCGCGCCGAACGATGTCATCGCCGAGATTTCGCGTGCGGACAGCACGCACGTGAGGTGGTCGCTCACCGTCGTCGCTGCGCAGGGCCAGACCAGCGTGGAGACATTCGACGCCGTGGCCAACGGCGAGTTCTACCCCATCAACAGCGATACGACGGCGGCTTTCAGCCTGAACGGGAACCGCCTTCAGTCGACGTTCAAGGGGCCGAGCGGGCAGACGGACACCCTGACCTGCACCCTGTCGGCCGACCAAAGGAAGATGACCTGCAAGGGTGCGTTGAGCGACGGCGACGGCCGAACGACGAACTACGTCGACGTCTACGACAGGATGTAGGCCGGCGATGGCGAAACGGCCATGGAGAATCGACGAACTCGAGCACCGGAGATTGCGATGAGTCGCGGCAGAATGGCGACGGCACTGCCCCTGCTGATCGGTATCGGCCTCCTGCTGTCCGCTTGCGTGGAGAGCGTTGGCTACAGCGCTCCCGTGTCCGGCTATGCCGCCTATCCGGCCTATGGCTCGTCCTATTGGGGGTGGGGCGGCTGGCACCACGGTTGGGATCATGGTCACTGGGATGGTCATGCCGAAGTGGCCCACGTGCATGGTGGTTGGGGCCACGGTCTGGCGGGACATGGTGGCTTCGGCGGACATGGCGGCGGCGGACATGGCGGCGGCGGTGGACATGGCGGCGGTGGTGGCGGCCATCGCTGACGGTACCGACTGGGATCGGCAGCGTTCCCTGCGAACACGCAGGCGCGCTCGCCCGTTCAGGGCCTTGCCGCCCGGCCGCCGCTTTCGCGCTGCCCGATATCTTGAAGACCCCTAAACGAAGGAGAGCCTTATGACAGACCGCACGCCACCCATGACCCACGCCACTGGGATGCCCGTGGTCGACAACACGAACATCCAGACGGCGGGCCCGCGCGGCCCGGCGCTGCTGCAGGACGTGTGGCTGATCGAGAAGCTCGCGCATTTCGACCGCGAGGTGATCCCCGAGCGCCGCATGCATGCCAAGGGCTGGGGCGCCCATGGCACTTTCACCGTCACCAACGACATCACCCGCTACACCAAGGCGAAGATTTTCTCCGAGGTCGGCAAGCAGACCTCTCTGCTCGCCCGCTTCTCGACGGTGGCGGGCGAGCGCGGCGCGGCCGATGCCGAGCGCGACATCCGCGGCTTTGCCGTGAAGTTCTATACCGACGAAGGCAACTGGGACATCGTCGGCAACAACACGCCGGTCTTCTTCTTCCGCGATCCGCTGCGCTTCTCGGACCTCAACCACGCGATCAAGCGCGATCCGCGCACCGGCCTGCGCTCGGCTGACAGCAACTGGGATTTCTGGTCTCTCCTGCCGGAGGCGCTGCATCAGGTGACCATCGTCATGTCCGACCGTGGCATCCCGAAATCCTTTCGCCACATGCACGGCTTCGGCAGCCACGCCTACTCGATGATCGACGCCGCCAACCAGCGCGTCTGGGCAAAATTCCACTTCCGCTCCCAGCAAGGCATCGAAAATCTCACCGATCAGGAGGCCGCTGCAGTTGTTGCCAGCGATCGCGAGAGTAACGGGCGCGATCTCTTCGAGGCGATCGAAGGCGGCAACTTCCCGAAGTGGACGCTGTCGATCCAGGTGATGAGCGAGGCGCAGGCCCGCACCCACCGGCACAATCCCTTCGACCTGACCAAGGTTTGGCCGAAGGCCGACTATCCGCTGATCGAAGTCGGCGTGATGGAACTCAACCGCTGGCCAGACAATTTCTTCGCCGAGATCGAGCAGGCCGCTTTCTCACCGGCCAACGTCGTTCCCGGCATCGGATTCTCGCCCGACAAGATGCTGCAGGGCCGGCTCTTCTCCTATGGCGATACGCAGCGCTATCGGCTTGGTGTCAACTTCAACCATATTCCCGTGAACGCGCCGAAATGCCCGTTCCATAGCTATCACCGGGACGGCGCGATGCGGACCGACGGCAATCTCGGCGCGACGCCGACCTACTGGCCCAACAGCAAGGGAGCATGGATGGACCGCGACCCCGCGCTGATGGAGCCGCCGCTGCCGATCGAGGGTGACGCGACCTGGTGGGACCATCGCGTCGACGACGATCACTATGAGCAGCCCGGCATCCTGTTCAGGAAGATGAGCCGCGAGCAGCAGCGGCTCCTGTTCGAGAACACGGCCCGCGCCATGGCCGGCGCGCGCCTCGAGGTCATGCAGCGCCACGTCGCCAACTGCACCAAGGCCGATCCCACCTACGGCGCGGGCGTCGCGGGCGCCTTGGGCCTGGCGCTCGACCGGGCCGCCGAATGACTGGTTTTTCCCGCGAGCAAGGAGCCGTGGCATGAGCACGACCACCGCCAGCGAACACGATCGCGCGCACTACTCTGCCAGCGCGATTCGCAGCATCGACATCCCCGACAGCAAGCTCTGCCGGCGGATCACCGAGCTCGTCCGCGATACCGAGTCGGACCTGCTCTTCAATCATTCGAGCCGAGTCTATTGCTTCGCTGCGCTGTCCGGTCTGCGGCGCGGCCTGCCGTTCGACCGCGAGCTGCTCTATGCCGGGGCCATGTTCCATGACATGGGCCTCACGCCGCGACACAGCAGCCGGACCGAGCGATTCGAAGTCGACGGCGCCAACGTCGCGCGCGACTTCCTCAGGGCCCACCACATCGCGCCGGGCGACATCGACCTCGTGTGGACCGCGATCGCGCTGCACACGACACCCGGCATTCCCGTGCACATGCATCCGGTCGTGGCCCTGCTCACCGCCGGCGTCGAGATGGACGTGCTCGGCATCGCCTACGACGAGCACCCGGATGCCGTGCGCGAGGCTGTGGTCGCGGCCTTTCCCCGCACGCCCCATTTCAAGGAAGACATCATCCGGGCCTTCTACGACGGCATAAAGCACAAGCCGAACACGACGTTCGGCAACGTCAAAGCCGACGTGCTAGCCGACAAGGACCCGCACTTCCATCGCGGCAATTTCTGCAGCGTGATCCGCGGCTCGCGCTGGAAAGGCTGAGGGCGCAGCGGCGGGCAATCGTCGATGATCAAGAGGCCCAGTCGTGAAGAATTTCTCGGAATTGACGGAACAAGAGCTGCTGGCGCTCGCCGTATCCTTGGAGGAAGAAGACAATCGGACCTACAGCGACTTCGCCGCAGCCTTGCGCGATGCCTATCCGGCGACGGCAAGGCTGTTCAGCGCAATGGCCGACGAGGAGGACCGGCATCGTCACCGCCTGCTCGATCTGTACCGCCAAAAGTTCGGCGAACACATCCCTTTTATCCGTCGCCAGGACGTGAGGGGATTCGTAGAGCGAAAGTCGGTGTGGCTGTTGCGCCCGCTTGGTCTCGACACGGTGCGTGTGCAGGCCGAGCTGATGGAAGCGGAGAGCAGGCGGTTTTATGCGCGGGCGGCTCGCCATTCGTCCGATGCGTCCATCCGTCAGCTGTTGGGTGATCTCGCGGCCGAGGAGAAGCGCCACGAAGAGAAGGCGATCCAGCTCGAATCCCGATTCGTCACGGCCGAGATGGACAGGGAGGAGCATCAATCGGAGCGGCGGCTGTTCCTGCTGCAGATCGTGCAACCGGGTCTTGCGGGTCTCATGGACGGTTCGGTTTCCACTCTGGCGCCGCTGTTCGCCGCTGCCTTGGCGACGAAAGACAGTTCGCAGACACTCCTCGTGGGGCTCGCCGCCGCGATTGGCGCGGGTATCTCGATGGGCTTCGCAGAGGCTCTGTCCGATAACGGCTCGCTCACCGGGCGCGGCAGTCCCGTCTTGCGCGGCGCCGTCTGCGGTCTCATGACGATGCTCGGCGGCCTTGGCCACGCGCTGCCCTATCTCATCGCGAATTTCTGGACAGCGACGACAATCGCTGTCGGCGTCGTCGCCGTCGAGCTTGCCGTCATCGCCTTCATCCGCAATCGCTGGATGGATACGCCGATACTGTCTGCGGCGCTCCAGGTGGTCGTGGGAGGCCTGCTTGTCTTCGGCACCGGAGTTGTGATCGGCAGTTCCTAGCATGGCCGCCGCGGAGCTTTCGACTTCCATCAGCACAACGTTGATGAAAGTTCGCGAGAGGGCTTGCCCGTGGGACTGAGACGTCGAGGCTTCATCAAGCTCACCGCTGCCGGTCTGGCGACGTGGACGCTGGGCGCTATCGGATTTGGCGCAGCCAGCGAAGCCTTGGCGGCTGCCGTTCGGCCGTTCAAGCTCACAGCCACGACCGAGACCCGCAACACCTGCACCTATTGCTCGGTCGCCTGCGGCGTCCTGATCTACAGCCTTTGCGACCGCGCGAAGAACGCGAGACCAGGCGCACGACATGGCGGTGGACCCGTTCGCGGACGACTTTGCGACACTGGGCCTGGATGTTCTGGTTGCCGAGGCAGGTTGGTCACGCTACGCGCCGAATCCGTTGTTGCTCGTCGGGTAGAGCGGCCCGGGCTCGCCCGCATTCGAATTCAGGTTTTCGGTGCAGACGCCGGACGTGACATGCATTTGAACAAAGCGCTCATTGCGGTCTCATGGCGATAGCTCAACAATTCCGTTCGCTCAAAATGGGCCGTCTTGCCAAGACGTTTGCAATACCGCTCGGCAAACGGTCGGCCCTCCGTCTCGTTTTCCACATTCGCAATGTTCACTGACAGCCCGTCACCGTAGGTCCGCCGCATATCCGAACTGCGGAAAAGGCCGTCTTCTCCCCGCGAGCATGCGCTGAGCCAGAAGGCCATGAGGCCGACCAGAAATGCCATGGCCAATCGCATGCCACCCTCATGTCGATGAAGTGTGATCACTGGGGCATGATTTCCGGCTTGTCGTTGGGAAATTTTGCGATCGTCGCCACGTCGACATTGAGGTGCTGGGCGACCAGCGCCGGCGGCGTGCGCGCCAACCAGTCGGACAGGGAGATATCGGCAAAGTACGAGCTCCGAAACACTTCGAGGACCACCATATCGGTGTCGCCGACATTCTCCATGTAGTGGCCGAGGTTACGCTTGACGTAACCGATGTCTCCCGGGTTGAAGTCCATGGTAAGCGCGTTCGGTCCGGTGTTGAACACCGTCATGCGCCCCTTGCCCTTGATCCAATACTGCCATTCGTCGGCATTGGGGTGCCAATGCATCTCTCGCATGCCGCCTGGATGCACGGTCACCAGGGCGGCAGCGATCGTCTTCGAGACCTTGAAGTTGTTGCTGTCGGCGATCCGCACCTCGCCGCCCTTGGTCTGGCGGGTCGGCTTCATCGAGGCCAGGGAGAAGGTGAACGGGTACGGCGGAGAACCTTCGGGGCCACGCACAGCGGCACGATCGACCTCCAGGCTGTCAGGCAGCTTGCCCTGGAAGATGTAGAGATCCTGCAGCGGAATCTTCGCGAAGGTGTCGGCGGGAAGGCCAAAGTTCTTCGCAAGGACCTGAGGAGGCGTATGGGCCAACCAGTCGGTCACCAGCAGCGTATTGAACTCCGAGGCTTTGCCGTCGTCGAAGCAGATGACGAACTCGCATCCATCGGGTCCCAGCCCCTGCAGCGAATGCGGCAGGCCGGCGGGGAAATACCAGAGGTCACCCTCCTTGACGTCGGAGACATAGGTCCGGCCCAGCTCATCGAGAACAGTGATCCGGCAATTGCCATAGGTCATGTACGCCCACTCGGACGCGAGATGCCAGTGCAGCTCGCGGATGCCGCCGGCCGTCAGCCGCATGTTGACGCCGGAGATCTCCTCCGCGATCGCGAAGTCGGCCTGTATGACCTGGCGGGCCCAGCCACCGTTCTGAATGCGCTTGGACGCATTGTTAAACGAGGCCCAGGGCAGCGGCATGCTGCCGACGTCGGTCGCCGGCGGCGATTGCGGCGAGGGAAACTGGCTTGCAAGCGCCGGATTCTGCGGACCGGGATCGGTGATGCTTGCCGGGTTGTCCTTTGCGTTGATTGCGCCTTGCGGCGGCAGGTCGGGATTACCGAAGGACTGAGCACGCGCCTGCACTGCAGCGGCGACGAGCGAACCTCCGGCAGTCACTGCCAGAAGGTTGCGACGTGACATGGGATCCATGACGATCTCTCCAGCTTTGCCGTCTTGCGATAGCCGGATATAGGCTCGGTCGCTCGCGCCCGTTTTGGGGGAATTGCCCCGATCGACTGGCGATTGCCGCCAAATTTAGAGAGCAATTGTTCGGGCGATCACAGGACGGCCCGCAATTGCCGCAATCCTAGATAGGTAAGAGCAAAGCACGGCAAGACTGCGAGAATGAACTCTCTCTAACGTAGTGGCCTGTATCCGAGCGGCGCCTCGCTTCGGAGGTGATCGTGGTCACGCCCTTACGAAGGAAAGAGAGATGGACACAATCTCCGGACGCCGACCTCTCGAGGGCGCTGCAGTCGGGGGCGCCGCCGC
>Ga0208989_10000046_pt1 | contig 23279 bp, 23 predicted proteins | sample MedBloCAOM3_M1_FD_187852 | JGI IMG/M metagenome (GOLD analysis project Ga0208989, IMG submission 187852) | Forest soil microbial communities from El Dorado National Forest, California, USA - Mediterranean Blodgett CA OM3_M1 (SPAdes) (version 2) | ecosystem: Environmental > Terrestrial > Soil >...
CGCCGCCGGCAGCCGCGCCGGCACAGCAACAGATGACCTCGGACGGCAAGCCCTGCGGCGCGGTCGCCTACTCGAACGCGGAGCAGAAGCACGTCGGTATTCCCTGCAATGCGCCGACACAGCAAACCTCCGACGGCAAGCCCTGCGGCCCGGTCGCCTACTCGAACGCGGAGCAGAAGCACGTCGGTATTCCCTGCCCGACCAAGTAGTTCGGGAACCCAAGACCAAATGATCGGGCGCCGCGAGCCATCGCGGCGCCCGAACTTTTTCGGCTTGCCGGAAGTCTAGAGGGCCTTGCCGCCCTGGGCCGTGCAGCTCGCGACGTCGGTGGTCTCGGTCCAGCCCTGACCCTTGCAGGCATTCTGGCCCTTGCAGGACGACGAGCCCATCTTGCAGGCGCTCTGGCCTTTGCACGCATTGACGCCGCTGCACTTCACGCCATCGGCGTGCGCGGCGGTGGCGAACGAGCCGGCAGCGAAGATCGCGGCGGCCGCTGCGAAAACGGTACGCTTGGTCATGAGTCGCTCCCTTATGTCGGCGCAGCGGCGATGCGCCGATGCGGCAGGACGAACCTGCATCCCAACTACGCGCATTGCCAAGACGCCGATCAGTTCCGAAAGGTCACGCTTTGGTGAAATGAAGAGGGCGCTGCGTAGCTCGCAGCGCCCTGCCTGGCACTTCGATGGATCGCGACGACTACTGCACGACCTTGCCGCCCTGGGCGGTACAGCTCGCGACGTCCGTCGTCTCGGTCCAACCCTGGCCCTTGCAGGCGTTCTGGCCCTTGCAGGACGACGAGGCGGTCTTGCAGGCACTCGTGCCCTTGCACGAATTGGCGCCGCTGCACTTCACGCCATCGGCGTGCGCGGCGGTGGCGAACGAGCCGGCGGCGAAGATCGCGGTCGCCGTGGCGATGAGGGTTTTTCTGGTCACTAAATCTCTCCCTAAATGGATCCCAAGTGGGGGCAACTGGCTTCCCACAGGCGAACCATGACTCCTGCCTCAGCCCCCGGGAAGTCGGCGCCTGGCAATGAAGCGTGAACTTCCGATCACCCCTGCGTGAAGCGGGCCGGCGAAAGCGCCGCCTCGCTCACGCCCAAGCCGGCGATATCGCCGGGCATGCCGCGGCCCAGCGCCAGGCTCGCCGCGAGCCGCCCTGCGGACTCGCCCGTCTGGATGCCATAGCCGCCCTGGCCCGCCAGCCAGAACAAGCCCTCGACCGCGGGGTCGTAGCCCACGACCAGGTTCTTGTCGGCGACGAAGCTCCTGAGGCCCGCCCATTTGTTCTTGATGCGTCGGATTTGCAGCGTCGTCGCCGTCTCGATGCGCTCGACGGCGATGGCGATGTCCATCTCCTCCGGCTGGGCGTCGCAGGGCGGCGACGGCGTCTCGTCGGCCGGCGAGGCGAGGAACTGGCCGACCTCGGGCTTGAAGTACCAGGTCTCGTCGAAGTCGATGACCATTGGCAGATGCACAAGATCAAGATCTGGCGGCGCGTCGAAGGTGAAGGCGGTGCGGCGCTTGGGGATCAATCCGACCGGCCTGGCGCCGGCTAACCCGGCCAAGACGTCTGCCCACGCGCCCGCGGCGTTGACGACGGTCTTTGTGGAGAGGCTCTCGCCATCGCGCAGGCCGATCTTCCACTGTCCGTCCTTGCGTTCGAGCGTCGTGATCTCGGCATCGAGTCGCAGCACGGCGCCGGCCGCCCGCGCGCCGCGCAGAAAGCCACCATGGATCGCCGCCACGTCCATGTCGTCGGCCTCGGGCTCGAAGATCGCGCCGCCCGCCGCCGTCTCGGGCTTGAGCAAAGGCTGCAAGCGGAGCGTCTCGCCGGGATCGAGCCAGCGCACGCTCGGCACCAGGCGGGCATAGTCGGCGGCGGCCTTCTGCAGCGCCGCCTGCTGGTCGGCGCGGCCGGCGATCAGCGCGCCGCGCGGCGTGAGCAGGGGATGGTCGGCGAAGCCCGGGGGCGGCTTGCGATAAAAGCGACCCGACGACACGGTGATGGCGCGGATCTCCGCGCTGCCGTAGGTCTCCGAATGCAGCGCCGCCGAGCGGCCGGTCGTGTGATAGGCGGCAACGTGCTCGCGCTCCAGCACGATCACCCGGGCGTGGGGCGCGAGATGGTAGGCAGCGGAAACCCCGGCGATGCCGGCGCCGACGATGGCGAAATCGAAATCCTGCATGGCCGGCACATTGCAAGGTCGTCCGGCAGCCTGCAATAGTCGACGCCGCCATGAACATCGCCCACCTGCTGCTGGGATCGGCCCGGGAATTCCGCGATCTGCCGGCGCTCGCCCGCGGGACCGCGCCCCATCTCACCTATCGCGACCTGTGGCGCAAGGTCTCGGTGATGAGCATGCATTTGCGCGGACGCTTCGGCCTGGAGCGCGGCGATCGCGTGGCTTTCGCCATGTCCAACGGTGTCGAGTCGATCGAGGTGATGTACGCGATCTGGCATGCCGGCCTCTGCGCGGTGCCGATGAACGCCAAGCTGCACGCAAGGGAGTTCGCCTTCATCCTGGAGAATTCGGGCGCGAAGCTCTGCTTCGTCACGCCCGATCTCGCCGCGACCATCGCCGAGGCGGCCAAGGAGGCGCCCTGGCTCAAGGAGATCGTCGACGTCACGACACGGTCCTACAGCTTCATGGAAGTGGGCGATCCCATCGCCCTGACGGAAGCGGAGCCCACCGATCTGGCGTGGCTCTTCTATACGTCCGGCACCACCGGCCGGCCCAAGGGCGCCATGCTCACGCATCGCAATCTCCTGGCGATGACGCTCAACTACTTCGCCGATGTCGACCGCCCGCCGCCCGGCGGCTCGATCGTGCATGCCGCCCCCATCAGCCACGGCGCGGGCCTGTGGAACTTCGCCCTGCTGGCGCGCGGCTCGGTGCAGGTCTTTCCCGAGAGCGGCAAGTACGAGGTGCCGGAGACCGTTGAGCTGATGAACCGCTGGCCCGACTGCAGCATCTTCCTGGCGCCCACCATGGTGAAGCGCCTGATCGAGCATGGCAGCGTGTCGGAGCTGCGGCCCGATTCGTTGCGGCTGATCACCTATGGCGGCTCGCCGATGTACGTCTCCGACCTCAAGCACGCCCTCGATCTTTTAGGCAACAAGCTGGTGCAGATTTACGGCCAGGGCGAGAGCCCAATGACCATCACTCATCTCAGCCGCGAGATGCATGCCGATCGCCAGCATCCGCGCTGGGAGCAGCGGCTGGCCTCGGCCGGGCGTCCCGACTCCTGCGTGGCGGTGCGCGTGGTCGACGAGGAGGGGCGTTCGCTTGGCGCAGACGAAGTCGGCGAGATCATCGTCAAGGGCGACACGGTGATGTCCGGCTACTGGAACAATCCCGAGGCTACGGCGAAGTCGCTGCGCGACGGCTGGCTGTGGACCGGCGATGTCGGCGCCTTCGACGAGGAAGGGCTGCTGACCTTGAAGGACCGCTCCAAGGACATGATCATCTCCGGCGGCTCCAACATCTATCCGCGCGAGATCGAGGACGTGCTGAACCTTCACCCTGCCGTCGCCGAATGCTCGGTGGTGGGCCGGCCGCATCCCGAATGGGGCGAGGAGGTCGTGGCCTTCGTGGTGGCGCGCGGCGGCAAGGCGCTGGCGCCGGCCGAGCTCGACCAGCTCTGCCTCGACAATATCGCGCGCTTCAAGCGGCCCAAGGACTACAAGTTCATCGAGGCGCTGCCCAAGAACAACTACGGCAAGATTCTCAAGACGGAGCTCAGGAAGCTGCTTTAGGACTCACGGCACTCAACGCGCGACAACGGCGATGTATCCCACCCTTCGAGACGCATCGCTTCGCGATGCTCCTCAGGGTGAGGTAGTGTGAGGCTACGAATACGAGGAGGAGGAAAAGACATGGCCAGCATGATCGACTTCAAGCGTCCCGACGGCTCGACCTGCAGGGGCTATCTGGCCGAAGCGGGCAAGGACAAGCCGGGCATCGTCGTGATCCAGGAATGGTGGGGGCTGAACGACCAGATCAAGGGCGTGGCCGACCGCTTCGCATCAGCGGGCTACAACGCGCTGGCGCCCGACCTCTACAAGGGCCGCGTGACGCAGAAGCCCGACGAGGCCAACCACATGATGAGCGGGCTCGACTTCGTCGGCGCCTCCGACCAGGACATCGCCGGCGCGGCAAAACACCTGGCCGGCATGAGCCGCAAGGTGGGCGTGATGGGCTTCTGCCTGGGCGGCGCCCTCACCGTCGCGGTCGCCGCGCGCGTTTCGGGCATTGCTTGCGCTGTGCCATTCTACGGCGTGCCGCCGGGCCAGCTCGCCGATCCGGCCAAGATCAGGATTCCCCTCCAGGGCCACTTCGCCAACACCGACGACTGGTGCACGCCGCAGGTCGTGAACGACTTCGAGAAGGCGATGACCACCGGCGGCAACAAGCCGGAGATCTATCGCTATAACGCGGCGCATGCCTTCGCCAACGAGAAGAGCCCGGCCTACGACGCGCCCTCGGCCAAGCAGGCCTGGGAACGCATGATGCCGTTCCTGGCCAAGCACCTCTGAAATCTTCCGGACCTCGGCGCATTCACATGCGCCTTGGGGCGTCCCGCCCGCATCAGGGAGCTGAGCGGGCGGGACGCCCGCGCTCCGTATGAAGCATCCTGCCGTCGGTCTCGCCATTGTCGGGCTGGGCGCTTCGCTCGCCCCGCTCGACATCGCCGTCAACGTGGCGTTGCCGGCGATCACCGCGCACTTCCGGCTGGCGCTGGGCGACGTGCAGTGGCTCGTCATCTGCTACGTGCTGGTCTACGGCTCGTTGATGCTGGTGTGCGGCAAGCTGGGCGACCTGTTTGGCCATCGCCTGATCTTCCGCATCGGCCTTGTCGTGTCGGCGATCGGATGCGCCGCCTGCGCCGCCGCGCCGGACTGGCCGCTCTTCCTGTGGGCGCGCGCCAGCCAGGGGATCGGCACCGCACTGGCGCTGTCCTGCACGCCGGCGCTCGCCACGTCGCTGTTTCCCGAAAGCGGGCGGACCCGGGCGCTGGCGGGCTTCGCCAGCACCATGGCGATCGCCGCCGCCGTCGGCCCATTCCTGGGCGGCGCCCTGGTCGAGTTGTGGGGCTGGCCGGCGGTCTACTGGATACGGGTGCCGATCGCCCTGGTGACGCTTGCCTTGTCGGGCCTGCTGCCCTCGCCCAAGCCGGACTCGCGGCCGTTCGATGCGCCCGGCGCGGTCCTGCTCGCCCTCTGCATGAGCACGCTCCTGCTGTCGCTGGTGCTGTCGCAGCGCCGGGACGTCCCGGGCATCTGGGCCGCCGCCTTGTTCGCCGTCGCGCTCGGCGTGCTTTTCATCTATGTCCGCCGCGCCAACCGCGTGCCCGAGCCGATCATCCGGCCCGGCCTGTTCGCCGATACAGCTTTCGTCGTGCCCAACGTCATGAACGTGCTGGCCAACCTGGCGGGCTTTTCCATCCTGCTGCTCACGCCCTACTACCTGGTGAACGTCCTGAAGCTGTCGGCCCTGATGAGCGGGCTGGTGCTGGCGCTTGCCTTCGCCGGCAGCCTGACGGGCGCGCCGCTCTCGGCCTTCTTCGTGCGGCGCATCGGTCAGCGGCCGACGGCGTTCGCCGGCGTGGCGCTGGTCGGTTTTGGCCTGCTGCCGCTCGGCTTCACCGGCGCGGCGACGCCGATCGTGGCGGTGGCGCTGCTGCTGATCGTCGAGGGTGTCGGGCAGGGCCTGCTCACGGTGGCCTACACCGACATCGTGACGGGCACGCTCTCGCCGCGCGACCGCGGCGTTGCCGGCAGCCTCGCCTTGCTCACCCGTACGCTGGGCATCGTAAGCGGCGCCTCGGTGCTGACGGCGCTGCAGGCGCGCGGCGCGGGTGACCTGGCGGGCCTCGACGGCTTCCTCGCCGGCTACCGCTATGCCTTCCTCGCGGCCGGTGGCGGCCTGCTGGCTGCCCTGGCACTGTCGCTCGCCGTTCCGCGCGCGTGGTCCAGGCGGTAAGGTGGGGGCATGCTCGCGATCCGCTTGGTGAAGACGGCAATGGTGGCCTCGGCCGCCCTGTTCGCGCTCCTGGTCGCCTACAACAACCTGGCCGACTACAATTCGAACTACGAATTCGTGCGTCACACGCTCAGCATGGACACGACCTTCCCCGACAATGCGCTCAAGGGCCGGGCGATCACGTCGTCCGCCCTATGGGCGCTCGCCTATTGGTCGATCATCCTGGCCGAGGCGGCGACCGGCTTGGTGCTGGCCTTTGGGGCGTTTCGCTTGATGCTCGCCTTGCGGGCGCCGGCAGCGGTGTTCGCCGCCGCCAAGCCGTATGTCGTGATCGGCGTCGGTCTCGGCTTTCTGGTGTGGTTCACGGGCTTCATGGTCGTGGGCGGCGAATGGTTCCTGATGTGGCAGTCCAAGACGTGGAACGGCCAGCAGGCGGCGTTTCGCTTCTACATGACCCTGCTTGCCGTTGGCATATTCGTCAGTCTGCGCGATGGAGAACCCGACACATGATTTCGAAGCGCGCCTTTTTGACTTCCGCCGGTGGCCTGATCTGCGTCGCCGTCAGCCGTCCTGCTCCCGGGCAGGTGCCGGCGATTTCCATGGCCCGGCATGAACAGTTCATGCAGCTTGCCATCGACGAGGCTCGCAAGAATCCGGTCTATCCCTTCGGCGCCGTCATGGTGCGGCAGGAGACCGGCGAGGTGATGGCGCGAGGCGTGAACAGGTCATTGGACAATCCGACCTTTCACGGCGAGATCGACTGCATGGACGACTATGTCCGGCGGAGCGGCAATCAGGGATGGAGCCCGCTTGTGCTCTACACGACGGGCGAGCCCTGTTCGATGTGCATGAGCGCGCTCGTCTGGGCGGGCATCGGCGGGGTCGTGTTCGGTTCATCGATCGACGGCATACGGCGGGCAGGAATCGACCAGATCAATATCACTGCCAAGACGGTCATCGATGCGTCGCCGTTCTACAAGGGCACGCTGTTGGGCGGCGTGCTGCAGGCCGAGACCGATCGGCTGTTCATGGAACGCAAGAAAAGCTGATCACTGCAGCTTGATGTCGCCCTTCTGGATGATGGTGCCGAACATCTTCGTCTCGGCGGCGATGCGATCGCGGAAGTCGGCCGGCGCGAGATAGGTCACGCGGCAGCCGCCCTTGTGCAGCCTGTCGATCACGTCGGGCGAACGCGCCGCCTCGGCGATCGCCTTGTCGAGCTTCGCCACGACCTCGGGCGACGTGCCGGTGGGCGCCAGGATACCGAACCACGAATCGCCGCCATCCTTGCCGTAACCCTGCTCGCGCAGGGTCGGAACGTCGGGAAAATCTGGATGCCGGACCTCGGCGAGCATGGCCAGCCCTACGAGCTTGCCCGCCTTGACGTGCGGCAGGCACGTCTGGTCGAACTGCGCCTGAACCTCGCCCGCCACCAGGGCGTTGGTGGCCGGCGCGCTGCCGCGATAGGGCACGTGGGTCATCTTGATGCCGGCCTCGAGGCTCAGCATCTCGCCGAACAGGTGGGTGATGGTGGCGAGCCCCGAGGAGCCGAAGTTGATCTTGCCCGGGTTGGCCCGGGCGTAGGTCACGAACTCGGCGACGGTTCGCGCCGGCACCGAGGGATGGATGGCAAAGACGCCCCACGACGTGCACATGCGCGATACCGGGATGAAGTCCTTCTCCGGATCGAACGGGATCGGCTGGAGATGGCGGGTGATGCATTGCATCGCCGTCGTCGTGGTGAGGAAGGTGTGATTGTCGATGGGCTGGTTCTTGACGAACTCCGCGCCGATCATGCCCGAGGCGCCGGCCTTGTTGTCGAATATCATGGGCTGGCCCAGGCCAGGTACTGCGCTCGCCATGACGATGCGGGTCGAGACGTCGGACGGTCCGCCGGGCGGGTAGGGGATTACCATGCGCAGCGGCTTGGTCGGCCAGTCCTGGGCTGCGACGGGCGCTGCAAGGGCGGCGAGCGCGGAGGCGGTGAAAGCGCGGCGACGCATGATATCCTCCCAAGACTTGTTTTGATGTTTGTAGCACTGACAGCGGTCAGCGACGACCGAGGCGATGCAGCGAACGGTGCGGCCGGTTCAATTGCTTGGCGAGGGACCCGCCATTCATGAGGAATCGTAACTTGATCGTCGTAGGTGAGCGGTGCCACGCTACCCGCGCTTGCAGCGGAACCGTGCGGCTTGGCGGCGACTTCTGGACGGAGGGCGTAGCGGTGGAACTGAAGCGTCGCGGCTTTATCAAGCTCACCGGCGCCGGCCTGGCGGGGTCGACGCTTGGCGCCCTTGGATTTGGTTTGTCCGGCGAAGCGCTGGCGGCTTCCGTCCGACAGTTCAAGCTCGCGGCCACGACCGAGACGCGTAACACCTGCACCTACTGCTCGGTCGCCTGCGGCATCATCATCCACAGCCTTGGCGACCGCGCCAAGAACGCCAGGTCCGACATCATTCATATCGAGGGCGACCCGGATCATCCGGTGAATCGCGGCACGCTCTGCCCGAAAGGATCGGCGCTGCTCGACATCGTTCATGCGCCCACCCGGCTGAAGGCCCCGATGTACCGGGCGCCCGGCAGCAACCAGTTCAAGCAGGTCCCCTGGGACTTCGCGCTGGACCGTATCGCCACGCTGATGAAGCAGGACCGCGACGCGAACTTCATCGCCAGGAATGCGGCGGGAACCACGGTCAACCGCTGGATCAGCACCGGCATGCTGGCGGCCTCCGCGTCGTCCAGCGAGACCGCGTTCCTGACATGGAAGGTCGCGCGTGCCATGGGCATGGTGGTCTTCGACAATCAGGCCAGGGTTTGACACGGACCGACGGTGGCCAGTCTGGCCCCCACCTTCGGTCGTGGCGCGATGACCAACACCTGGCAGGACATCAAGAACGCCAATGTCGTGCTGTGCATGGGCGGCAATCCGGCCGAAGCGCATCCCTGCGGCTTCAAGTGGGTGATCGAAGCCAAGATCGAGAACCAGGCCAAGCTGGTGGTGGTCGACCCGCGCTTCACCCGCACCGCGTCGGTCGCCGACCTCTACGCCCCGATCCGTCCCGGGACCGACATCGCCTTCCTGAGCGGCCTGATCCGCTTCCTGCTGGAGAAGGGCGCGATCCAGCACGAGTATGTGCGGGCCTATACCAGCGCCAGCCTGATCGTGAAGGAAGGCTTCGGCTTCGAGGACGGCTTGTTCACCGGCTACGACGAGCAGGCCCGCGACTACGACATGTCGAGCTGGGACTACGAGCTCGACGAGCAGGGCCATGCCCGGATCGACGACACGTGGCAGCATCCGCGGTGCGTGATCAACCTGCTGCGCAAGCACGTCGAGCGCTACACGCCCGAGATGGTGTCGCGCATCTGCGGCACGCCGCAGGACAAGTACCTGCAGGTCTGCGCGCTGATCGCGACCACCGCGGCACCCGACAAGGCCTTGGCCAGCCTGTTTGCGCTGGGCTGGACGCAGCATTCGGTGGGTTCGCAGAACATCCGCACCATGGCGATCGTCCAGCTCCTGCTGGGCAATATCGGCGTGGCGGGCGGCGGCATGAATGCGCTGCGCGGCCATTCCAACATCCAGGGCCTGACCGATGTCGGCCTCCTGTCGGCCCAGATCCCCGGTTATCTGACGCTGCCGAAGGACGACGAGACGACCTTCGAGGAATACACGAAGACGCGGCAGTACAAGCCGCTGCGTCCCGGCCAGACGAGCTACTGGCAGAACTATCGGAAGTTCATCGTCAGCTTCCAGAAGGCCATCTATGGCGACGCGGCCCGCGCCGACAACGACTGGGCCTATGACTGGCTGCCCAAGCTCGACAATGACGGCTACGACATCCTGCGTGCCTTCGAGATGATGTCGAACGGCGAGATAAACGGTTACATCTGCCAGGGCTTCAACCCGCAGCAGGCGTTTCCCGACAGGGGCAAGATTCGCCGCGCACTGGGCAGGCTGAAATTCCTTGTCACGATGGATCCGCTGGACACCGAGACCTCGCGCTTCTGGCAGGATTTTGGGCCGCAGAATCCGTCCGACCCAGCCACGATCCAGACCGAAGTTTTCCAATTGCCGACGACCTGCTTCGCCGAAGAAAACGGCTCGCTGGTCAACTCGTCGCGCTGGCTGCAGTGGCACTGGAAGGCGGCCGAGGGGCCGGGCGAAGCCCGCTCCGATATCTGGATCATGTCCGGGATCTTCCATCGCCTGCGCGAGATGTATCGCAAGCAAGGCGGCGCGTTCCCCGATCCGATCCTGAACCTTGCCTGGAACTACACGGACCCGACCAACCCGGATCCGGAAGAGCTGGCCAAGGACATGAACGGCCGCGCGCTGGTGGATCTCAAGGACGAAAGCGGGGCGCTCGCGCTGCGCGCCGGCCAGCTGCTGGACGGCTTCGCCCAGTTGCGCGACGACGGCACGACCTCGTCAGGCTGCTGGATCTTCTCGGGATGCTACACCGAGCAGGGCAACCAGATGGCGCGGCGCGATGCGACGGACCCGCGTGAGCAGGGCATCGCGCCGAACTGGGCGTGGGCCTGGCCGGCCAACCGGCGGATCCTGTACAACCGCGCCAGCGCCGACCCGGCCGGCAACCCCTGGAACCCGGCCAAGCCGATCATTCAATGGAACGGCAGCCGGTGGGTCGGCATCGACGTCCCTGACTATGCGCCGACCACCAAGCCCGCCGATGCGGTGGGTCCGTTCATCATGAACGCCGAAGGCGTCGGGCGTCTGTTCGCCCTCGACCAGATGGCGGAAGGCCCGTTCCCGGAGCATTACGAGCCGTTCGAATCGCCGGTGCCGAACGTCCTTCATCCGAAGGTTCCGACGAATCCGGTGGCGCGGGTATTTGTCAACGACCGGGCAGCGTTCGGGACCGCGCAGAACTTCCCCTATGTCGCGACGACCTACCGGCTGACCGAGCATTTCCACTTCTGGACCAAGCACGCCCTCATCAATGCGATCCTGCAGCCCGAGGAGTTCATCGAGATCGGCGAAGTCCTGGCCAGGGAGAAGGGAATCGAGCAGGGTGGATGGGTACGACTGTCCTCGAAGCGCGGCGTGATCGTGTGCAAGGCCTACGTGACCAAGCGCATCCGCCCGCTCGTGGTGAACGGCAAGCCCACGCATGTGATCGGCGTGCCGCTCCATTGGGGCTTCACCGGCCAGGCGCGCAAGGGCTACGGCGCCAACACGCTGACGCCGTCGGTCGGCGACGCCAACACCCAGACACCGGAGTTCAAGGCATTCCTGGTCAATGTCGAGAAGACCGGCGCGCCCGCGCCTGAGAGGGCAGCCGATGTCTGACCTGCAGTCCCAGGATTATATTCGCATCTCGGCATCGACCCTGACGCCGCCGTCCGCCCGCAATCACGAGCAGGAAGTGGCGAAGCTGATCGACGTCAGCCGCTGCATCGGCTGCAAGGCCTGCCAGTCCGCCTGCATGGAATGGAACAACCTGCGAGGGGAGGTCGGGCATTTCGAGGGATCCTACGACAATCCCATGGACCTCGATCCAAGCACCTGGACCTTGATGCGGTTCACCGAATGGGAGAACGAGCAGGGCAACCTGGAATGGCTGATCCGCAAGGACGGCTGCATGCACTGCGAGGATCCCGGCTGCCTGAAGGCCTGTCCGGCGCCGGGCGCGATCGTGCAGTACGCCAACGGCATCGTCGACTTCATCAGCGAGAATTGCATCGGCTGTGGCTACTGCGTCAAAGGATGCCCGTTCGACATCCCGCGCATCAGCCCGGTCGATCACAAATCGTACAAATGCACCTTGTGCTCCGACCGGGTCGGCGTCGGGCTGGAGCCGGCCTGCGTCAAGGCGTGCCCGACCGGGGCGATCATGTTCGGCTCGAAGGCCGACATGACGTCGTGGGCGGGCGAGCGCGTCGTCGACCTCCAGTCGCGCGGCTTCCACAATGCCGGGCTGTACGATCCCCCGGGCGTGGGCGGCACGCATGTGATGTACGTCCTGCATCACGCCGATCGGCCGTCCCTCTATGCCGGTCTGCCCGATGCGCCGCGTATCAGTCCCTTCGTCGAGGCGTGGAAGGGGATCCTGAAGCCGCTGGCGCTGGCCGGCATCGCCTTCACGGCTCTGGCCGGGTTCCTCCACTGGATCGTCGTCGGGCCCAACGAGGTGCAGCCGGAAGACGAAGCGGAGGGACAACGCGTTCTGCGCGACGCGGGAGGTCCGGAATGACGTATCCAAGGGGAACGCTGATCCGCAATACCACCGCGACTCGCATCAACCACTGGATCACCGCCGGCTGCTTCGTGCTGCTGCTGCTGTCCGGTCTTTCGATGTTCCATCCCTTGCTGTTCTGGCTCTCCGGATTGTTCGGCGGAGGCCAGTGGACGCGGGCGGTCCATCCCTGGATCGGGGTCGTGCTGCTGCTGAGCTACGTCGGCATGATCGTGCAGTTCTGGCGCGACAACCTGTGGAACAGGGATGATGTCGCCTGGATGCGTGCCATCGACCGCGTGCTGGTGAACCAGGAGGAGGGCGTTCCCGAGATCGGCCGCTTCAATGCTGGCCAGAAGTTCGTCTTCTGGTCGATGGCGCTCCTGGTCCCGGTGTTGTTCTTCACCGGCATCGTGATCTGGGAGGTCTATTTTTCGTCCTATACGACGATCGAGCAGCAGAGGATCGCCGTCCTGATCCATTGCCTGGCGGCCGCGGCGGCGATCATCATCTGGATCATCCATGTCTACGCGGCGATCTGGATCCGAGGCTCGGTGCGGACGATGACACAGGGCTATGTCACGCCAGGCTGGGCCTGGCGGCATCATCGCAAGTGGCTGCGGCGCCTGGCGGCGACCGGCTCCGCCGGGCCGCGGCCGGGTGTCGGCGACGACGGGCGGCACGCATGAGGCAGGGCCAGGTCGCGCCGCAGGGCAAGTGGACGGGCAATCAGCAGGGCGGCGTGAAGGCGCCGGAGGCGCTGATCCTGCCCGACCCCTCCACGAGGTTTGCCCGTACGGCCGCGCGGTTGAACGCCTTGTCGGCCGGTCATCCGATGGCCGAGTGGCTGTGCTTCATGGCGCGGCTGGCGGAAGCCCAGCACGCCGTCGCCGGCACGATGGCTGCCATCGCTGGTCCGACGCAGGCCGCGGTGGAACAGGCGGTGGCCGCGCGCCTGCCGGTGCTGGCTGCGGACTTGCGTCGGCGGGACCCGATATGGCGCGAGGGCCTCGCCCTGTTACTCGACGGTGCCATCGTCGGGGTCGTCCCTGCGCCGGCGCAGCGGGCCATGGCGAGCCTGCGCGCCCGTGGGGTCGAAGCGCTGGAAGCGCTGGCCGATGACTTTCTCCACGGTGGCGTGGACATCGCCGATGCCGGTGCCGCGCTCTTCGTGGCGGCGGCCTTGCAGGTCTATTTCACCCGTCTGGCCGCTTCCTTGCCTGCGCCGTCCTTGCGTCTGCTGCCCCAGCGCGGACTATGTCCCTGTTGCGGCTCGACGCCGGTCGCCGGCGTGATCACTGAACGCAGCCGGACGCAGGGCGCGCGCTACCTGCATTGCTCGCTCTGCGCCACCGCCTGGAACCACGTCCGCGCCGTTTGCATCACCTGCGGTCAGTCGGGTGGCGTGGCGCTGAAGGAAGTCGAGGGCGGTTCCGGCGCGGTCAAGGCGGAGACCTGCAACGATTGCCACACCTATTCGAAGATGCTTTATCAAGCGCGGGATATGAATGTCGACCCGTTCGCAGACGACCTGGCAACGCTGGGCCTCGACATCCTGGTTGCCGAGGCCGGCTGGTCGCGCCACGCGCCGAATCCTTTGCTGCTCGTGGACTAGATCCACGCGCTCGGTGTGCTTGCAAGAATGGCTGCTCTTGGGCTCAGAGGCGGTAGTAGCGTTCCACTGCATTTCGCGGCAGGTCAGGCACCGCTCTCGTTTGGCCGAGTCGTTTTTCACGCTGCCTTCGAGGCGGCCACGCGGCTCGCCGAGCGCAGCACCTGGCCCAGGATGGACAGGCCCTGATCGATCTGCGCGTCGGTCGAAACCATGGGGGGAACAAGGCGAATGACGTTCATGCGGCCATGACTGCCGCGCGCCTGCACCAGCAGACCCTCGGTCTGGCATTGCGCCACCACGGCGCGCGCGAGCGCGTCGGCCGGCACGCGGCTCCCGCGGTCCTGCACGAGCTCCACGCCGTACAGGACGCCGCGGCCGCGGATGTCGCCGATCGCCTCGACGTCCTTCGCCATCGCTTCGAGCTGCGCCTGCATGCGCCTGCCGATGGCGGCTGCACGCTCGACGAGCTTTTCCTCCTGGACGATGTCGATGCTGGCGACGCCTGCGGCGCAGACGATCGGATCGCAGGCGTGCGAGCGTGTCGCGAAGTAGCCGTTGCCGACGGCCTGATCGGCGATCGCCGCCGTCGTGCAGACCGCGCTGACCGGCAGGCCGGCGCCAAAATGCTTGGAGACGGTCATGATGTCCGGCACGACGTCCTCGTGCAGATGGCCCCACATCTTGCCGGTCTTGCCCAGCCCGGTCTGTGATTCGTCCATGATCAGCAGCATGCCGCGATCGTGCGCCATCTTGGCGAGCGCCTTCACGTAGCCGGGCGGCGGCACGATGATGCCGCCCGCGCTCAGCACCGGCTCGAGGATGACAGCCGCCGGCTTGGCCGTGAAATTGGCGTCGGCGATCTCGAAGCTCGTCTGCAGGCACTTCTCGACGAAGTCGTTCCCGCCGGCGAGCGGACTGCGATAGGCATAAGGCGTGAGGATGGCCGAGGTGCCGGGAGCGGCCAGCCCGTGCTTGCTGCGGCCCCAGCCAAAGGTGAGTGAACGCGTGACGAACGAGGTGGAGCCGTGCAGCGCCATGTCGAGCGCCAGCACGTCGACCCCACCCGTCGCCTTGCGCGCGAGGTCGATGGCAGCCTCGATGGCGTCGCTGCCGCTCACCAGGAAGAGCGTCTTCTGCAGCGGCGGCGTCAGGATCTCGCCCAGCCGGCGATGCAACTCGAGCCGGTCGACGTTGAGGAACGTCTTGCTCGAATGGCTGATGGTTTCAAGGCTGCGCTTGACCGCTTCGACGTAGCGCGGGTGGTTGTGGCCGAGCGCGGCGGCCATCTGGCCCGAGCCGAAATCGAGGTAGCGCTTGCCTGTGGTGTCGATGACCTCGATGCCCTCGGCGCGCTCGATGATCGGCCGGTTCTCGAGCCCGGCCATGTAGGCGCCGCTCGGCGTCGGAATCATCCACTGGTCCGCAATCGCCTTCGCCGTCTTGGCGTCCATCATTTCCTCCGCTGATCCTCTGGACAGGATGCAAACGCTACCGCAATATCGTCAAGTGTAAATTGTCTACAATTTAACGGTTCGGCAATGGGCATTGCGAGCAGGATACGGGTAGCGGCGGGCGAAGCGGGCAGCGTTGAGGCGTTGCCCGAGACGATCCCTTACTTCCTGGCTGACCGGATCAAGGCCGGCATCATCCGCTGGCGTTATGCGCCGGGCAGCAGTCTGCGCGAGACGGAGCTGGCGGCCGAGTATGGCAGCAGCCGCGGCCCGGTGCGCGAGGCTTTGCGCATCCTCGAGCTGCAGGGCCTCGTGGTCCACGCGCCGCGGCGTGGCTTCAAGGTGAAGGAATATACCGCCGACGACCTGCGTCACCTCTATCGCCTGCGTGCCCAGCTCGAGGGCGAGGTGATCAACGCCTTGTCGGACAAGGATGTGGAATCGCTCACCGATGCGCTCGACCGAACCAACGAAGCCATGCGCGGCTTTGCCCGCAAGCGCGACCTCGAAGGCTATTTCTCGGCCAATATCGAGTTCCACCAGCTCATGATCGAGAGCACGCAGAGCTCGGTGCTGCGGACCATCATGAACCAGATCAACGCCATGTCGCTGCCGATCCGCTTCATCCTCCTGCTCGACGAGTTCTCCGGGCGCGCCGCGTACCAGTACCATCAGCAGATCACTGCAGCGATTCGCGACCGGAATTTTCGCCTCGCGCGCCGCCTCACCATGGACCACATCACGGCGAACCTTGTCCGCGTCGTCGATGTCTATGCTGCGGCACTCAGCCGGCAGGAGCGCTGAGGAGTATGGACGCGCGCCTGGACGAGCGCCTGGCCGGGGGCGGACGGTTGTCGGGGCGTCTCAGCCGGCTGCCGCCCTCTGGAACGCTGGCTGTGGGAGAGAAGGTGCGGGCGCTGCGGGCGTCCGGACGCAGCATCTTCAACCTTTCCGGCGGCGCGCCCGATCCCGGACCGCCGGTCGGCCTCGCGCTGCCGGCCATCGCTCCGGGCGAGAACAGTCTTGGCGATCCGTGGGGCGAACTCACCTTGCGCAAGAGCTTCGCCGACCGGTTGGCGCGCCGATACAACGTCGTTCGCGGCGCCGACCGCGAGATGGTGGTGACCATCGGCGCCAAGCAGGGGCTCTACTTCGCCTTGCTCGCCCTTCTCGAGCCTGGCGACGAGGTGATCGTCATCGATCCCTGCTGGGTGACCTACGCGCCGTCGGTCGAGCTGGCCGGTGGGCGCGCGATACCCGTGCCGCTCGCCGCACCGGACAACCGCCTGGACACGGAGGCGATTGCGGCGGCAATCACCGGGCGCACGCGCGTCGTCCTGATCAACACGCCGCACAATCCGACGGGACGCGTCTTCAGCGAAGCCGAATTGTCGGCCTTGGCCCATCTGGTCAAGGAGCGCGATCTCTGGCTGATGTGCGACGAGAGCTTCGATCTCTTCGTGTTCGATGGCCGCACGCATCTCAGCCCTGGCGCGTTCGACACTATCCGCGACCGGACGATCCTGCTCTACAGCTTCTCGAAAGCCTTCGCGCTGCCGAGTTACCGCATCGGCATGCTGGTCGGCCCGGAGCCGGTGTGCAGCCTCGTGGCCAATTGCACGCAGCAGCTGATCTCGTCGGTGGCCCTGGCCTCGCAGAAAGTGGCGCACGCCGCCCTGCAGAAGGAAACGGAATGGGCGCCCTTCCTGCGCCGGACCTACCAGGACAAGCGCGATGCCTGCCTCGCGCTCCTGAAGCAGGACGCGCGCGTCGATGCCGGCGCGCCGCAGGGCACCTTCTATCTCTTCCCCAACATCGAACGCACCGGCTGGAGCAGCGAACGGCTGGCGACGCGTCTGCTCGACGCGGCGGGAGTCGCGGTGACTTCCGGCGCAGTCTTCGGTGGCGCGGGCGAAGGCCATATCCGCCTCAATCTAGTCGGGCCGCTGCCTGCCCTCCTCGAGGGAACAAAGGCGCTGCTGCGGAGCCTGCCAGGATGACGGGGGCATCCGCGCCGCTTCTCGAGATCAGCGGGCTTGGCAAGAGCTTCGGCACGCTCGAGGTGCTGAAGTCGGTCAACCTCACCATCGGCGCCGGCGAAGTCGTCACGGTCTGCGGCGCCAGCGGCTCGGGCAAGAGCACGCTGCTGCGCTGCATCAACGGCCTGGAGACTCCCGACGGCGGCAGCATCCGTTTCCGCGGCGAACACGTACCGACGACGAAGTCGGGATTGCGCGAGCTGCGCCGCCATATCGGCATGGTGTTCCAGTCGTTCAACTTGTTCCCCCATCTCACGGCCGCGCAGAACATTTTGCTCGGGCCGAAGAAGATCCTGCGCAAGAGCACGGCCGAAGCCCATGAGATCGCGCACAGCCTGCTGGAACGGGTGGGACTGACCGACAAGGCCGATGCATTTCCGGATTTCCTCTCCGGCGGACAGCAGCAGCGCGTCGCCATCGCGCGCGCGCTCGCCATGCAGCCGTCGCTCATGCTGTTCGACGAGCCGACCTCGGCGCTCGATCCGGAAATGGTCAAGGAAGTGCTCGACGTCATGCACAAGCTTGCTGATCAAGGCATGACGATGATCATCGTCAGCCACGAAATGAACTTCGCGCGCGAGGTCGCCGACCAGGTGGCCTTCATGCATGCAGGCTCGATCGTCGAGACCGCGTCGCCGGCGGATTTTTTCCAGGCGCCGCAGAGCGAGGAGGCGCGGAGGTTCGTACGCACCGTCCTCGGTCAACAAATGTCAGTCGCAGGGAGAGCAGGATGAAGAGACGCCAATTTACTGCAGCAACGGCCCTTGGCGTCGCCTTCGCGTCAGGCCCGTTCCTGGCGGAGACCGCGCGGGCCGAGACACCTTCGACGCTCGAAGGGGTCAAGCAGCGCGGCGTCCTGCGCGCCGGCGTGCGCCAGGACGTGCCGGGCTTCGGCATCGTCGACGAGAAGGGCGGGACGGTCGGCTTCGACATCGATATCGCCACCGAGCTGGCCAAGCGCCTGGGCGTGAAGATCGAGCTCGTGCCGGTGACCGCGGCCACGCGCATTCCCCTGCTGCAGCAGGGCCGCATCGACCTGATCGCTGCAACGCTGACGCACTACCGTGAGCGCGACCGGGTCATCGACTTCTCCATCGGCTATTTCTGGACAGGGCAGAAGCTGATGGTGAAGAAATCGAGCAATATCCAGTCGTTCGCCGACATGGCGGGCAAACGCGCCGGCACCACGGTCGGCGCGCTGGCGCTCAAGAACCTTGCGGCGGCGCAGCCCAAGGCGGTGGGACAGACCTTTGAAGGCTATCCCGAAGCCTTCCTCGCCATGCAGCGTGGCCTGGTCGATGCGGTGGTGGCCGACGTGATCATTCTTGCCGGCCTGCGCGCCAACGCCCCCAATCCCGGCGACTATGTGATCGTGGGCGAATCGCTGGGTGGCGGCGACTACGCCATCGGCGTGCGCGAAAACGACTCCAAATGGCGCGACGCGATCAACTTTGCGCTGCAGGACATGTGGCGTGACGGCACCTGGGACAAGATCTACGGCCGCTGGGTCGGCCCGGGCACACCGCTCAATCTCGCCAAGTCGGAAATCGGCTTCTCGATGGAGCTGTGGGACTGACCACTCAAACGGGACAGACGCGATGTACCAATTCGACTGGAGCATCCTTCTTGGCGAAAGCGGCCGCCTGCTGCTTCGCGGCGCCGAGGTCACGATCGAGTTGGCGGCGCTCGCACTGGTTCTCGCGCTTATTCTCGGCTTCCTCTTTGGCGTGCTGCGCTGGTCTGCGATCGGGCTGCTGAAGCCGATCTGCTGGCTCTATGTCGAGTTCCTGCGCAACACGCCGCCTCTGGTCCAGATCCTGTTCTGGTATTTTTCCGCGACCGTCATCCTGCCCAACAGCGTCATCCTGACGCTGCGTGACTATGGCTTCCAGTTTATCGCGGCGACATTCGCGCTCGGCCTCTATCATAGCGGCTTCATCGCCGAGATCGTGCGCGGTGGATTGAACGCCATCCCGCGCGGCCAGTATGAGGCCGCACAGGCGATCGGGTTCAGCTTTCCGCAGACGATCCGCTACATCCTGTTGCCACAGCTGCTGCGCATCACCGCGCCGACTCTCACCAACGAAGCGGTCAGTCTGGTCAAGAATACCTCGCTGGCGCTGGCGATCGGCGTGACCGAAATCACCTATCAGGCGCGCTACATCGACTACACCAGCTTCCGCGGCGTCGAAGCACTGCTGGCGGTGACGGCCTTCTACCTGATCCTGTGCCTGGCGATCGCCGGACTGGGACATGGGCTGCAGCGATGGCTGTCGCGCCACCGGCGGGCGGCGGCATGAACTGGGAACTCGTCTTCACCGCCAACAATGTCCGGCGCCTGCTGATCGGCGACTATCCCGAAGCCCTGGGCGGCGTGGCGCTGACGCTCGTGCTCTCGGTGATCGCGATCGTCCTGGCCACATTGCTCGGGTTTCTCATCGGCTACATGCGTTTCGCCGGCGGCCGGCCGCTGCGCTGGGCGGCCGCCGGCTATGTCGAACTCCTGCGCAACATCCCGCTCCTGGTCCTGATCTTCTGGGCATATTTTGCGCCGCCTTATTTCGGCTATGAGCCGACCAAGTTCACCAGCGTCCTGGTGGCGCTGGTCCTGTTCAACGCGGCCTATATCGCCGAGGTCGTGCGCAGCGGCCTGCTCTCGGTATCGGCCGGGCAGACCGAGGCCGCGCGCGCGATGGGGATGTCGCCGCTGCAGCAGGCGCTCTATGTCATGCTCCCGATCGCCGCCTACAACACGATTCCGGCGCTGACCGGCCGCTACATCACCTTGCTCAAGGGCACCTCGCTGGCGTTCCTCATCGGTTTGTCCGAGGTCACCGAGATCGGCAGGCAGATCAACAACCGCCTGCTGACGGCGCCCGTCGAGATCTACGCGACACTGCTCGTGATCTATTTCTGCCTCAATCGGTCGTTGAGCGGAGGTATGCGGCTCTTCGAAGACCGGCGCAGGTTCAATCGGATTTTCTGCTTCTTTGCGCGATGAGCGTCTGATGGCCGAGGTCAACTGCTCGCGGACATGTGGCCGGCAGGGCCAGTGCGGCTCGAGCGCCGCCGTGGGCCATGACCGAGCGGTTGAGGCAGGTCGGCGAAGTGGCGCTCTATGAGCTCCTGGAAGCCGACGGCCGCTGCAGACATGGGGCGGCCCTTCAGGCGCATGATGGCCAGGGTTCCGTTGAACTCCTGCGGGTCGATGGGCCGAGAGGCCAGCGCCGCATCATTGGGGAGCGACGTGCTGGCAAGAATGGTGACGCCCACGCCGCTGCGCACGAACTGCGCCAGGGCGCTATAGGTATTCACGGTGATGGTGTAGTTCAGCCGGAAGCCGGCATTCGCCGCCGCGCCGTCAAAGATCCGCCTCTGGTTCGAGGACGGTGGCATGGAAACCAACGGTTCGCCCTTGAGGTCGCCGAGGCTGACTTTCTCGCACTGGGCGAAGCGGTGGCTTTTGTGGAAGACGACATGATAGCAGGTCCGGCACAGTCTCTCGACCAGCAGATCGTCATGCGGTTCGCTGAGTGCCGCTATGCCGAAGTCCACTTGTCCCGAGCGGATCAACCCGATCGTGTTGCTCTGTATTCCTTCGTGGATATGCAGAATGACGTTGGGGTTAACGCGCTTGTACTTGATGATCAGAGCGGCGAGCATGTTGGTCGCGAAGGCCATCGGACACGCGATGGCAAGATGTCCACGTGTCTGGTCCCTGAGTTCGCGAATGGCGTTGGAGCCGAGCTCCAGGTCGTGAAGGAGCCGTTCCGCCAGGGGGACAAACTCGGCGCCCGCGCTGGTCAGGGAGACCTGCCGTGTGGTGCGCTCAAAAAGGGCGCTTCCCAGCTCCTCCTCGGCCGAGCGGATCATGCGCGACAGGCCGGGCTGCGACAGATGCAACTCCGACGCCGCTGCGACGAAGCTCGAATATTTTGCCACCGCCGCGACGGCCATCAATTGCCGAACCGACAGGTTCGGAATTTGCGATAACGGTGGACGCTTCATGGCGCGACCTGACGCTTGAGGAGATACATGCGGAAACGGCATTAATAGCGCGCAACAGAAATGATTTGATATAAAAAAGGGCGCCGCATAGCGTCGGGCAGTTGCACTGCGAACCAGCCGGAGTCGGCAATATGCGGAAAGCTCTTGGCGCCATCGCCGCTTCTCTTGTCCTGCTGCTGAGCTCGGCCGTGCAGGCGCAGAACTACCCGACCAAGCCGGTTAAGCTCGTGGTGCCCTTCGCGCCCGGCGGCAGTGTCGACATTGTCGCTCGCATCGTGGGGCAGCAGCTGAGCGAGGACCTGGGTCAGTCGATCGTCGTGGAGAACCGCGCCGGCGCGGGCGGCAATATCGGCTTCGAGGCCGTGGCCAAGGCCAAGCCCGACGGCTACACCCTGGCGATGGCCAGCTCGACGATGGCCGTGAATGTCAGCCTTTATCGTACGATCGGCTACGATCCATTGAAGGACTTCGCGCCGATCTCCCTGATCGCGCTGCAGCCCAACGTGCTGATGGTCAATCCGTCGCTGCCGGTGAAATCCGTGGCTGAACTGATCGCCTATGCCAAGGCCAATCCGGGCGCGCTCAACTTCGGCTCTTCGGGGATCGGCGCCTCGCAGCATCTGGCCGCCGAACTGTTCAAGAGCCGCACCGGCGCGGACATGGTCCATGTTGCCTACAAGGGCGGTGGCCCGGCCATGGCCGATCTGGTGGCCGGACGAGTCCAGCTCATGTTCGAGACCATTCCGAACTCGATCTCCTACATCCAGTCGGGACAGCTCCGCGCGCTCGCCGTCACCGTGGACGAGCGCTCCAAGCAGCTGCCCGACGTGCCGACCATGTCGGAGGCGGGCGTGAAGGGCTATGTATCCCGCGGCTGGCTGGGCGTGATGGCGCCGGCTGGCACGCCCCAACCAATCATCGACAAGCTGAACGCTGCCGTGCTCAAGGCGGTCGCGACGCCGACGGTGACCAAGCGGCTGACCGAGCTTGGTCTTGAGATCAAAACCTCCACGCCCGCGGAGTTCAGCGCCTTCATCGCCAGCGAGGTCAAGGATTTCCGCACCCTCATCACGGACGCGAAGATCCCCATGGAATAACGCCCCAGGGATTGATCCTCGTCTCGAGCGCGCAAGGCGCAGGGCCGGCGTGCTGCCCGTCCTTCGTGCCTGATCGGAAAAACACAATGAAAGCGGAGGTCTCGTCGTGGGCGTGATGGGTTATGAGCTTGTGGCGCGTGCGCTCCAGCAGCAGGGCGTCGACACATTCTTCTTCATCATGGGGGCGCCCATGTCGTCGGCTGAGAAGGCTGCGATCGATCGCGGCATCCGCGGCATCGATGTGCGCCACGAGCAGGCTGCCGCCATGATGGCCCATGCCTATAGCCGCATCCGGAACCGTCCCGGCGTCTGCATGGCCTGCTCGGGCCCCGGTACGCTGAATTTCGGTACCGGCCTCGCCACCGCCCTTATGGACTGTGTGCCCGTGGTCGCTCTGGGCGGCGCCAGCCCCATCGGCGAGTATGGTCGCGGCGCATTTCAGGAATTCGACCAGCTCGCTGCGATGCGTCCCCTGGTGAAATGGGCCGACCGGATCTACGAGGCCCGGCGCATCCCCGAGCTGGTCAACCTCGCATTCCGGCAGGCACTCTCCGGCAAGCCCGGCCCGGTCTATCTCGACTGTCCGAGCGACGTCCTCTACGCCGAAGTCGACGAGGCCGAGGTGGTGTGGCCGGTCGTTCCGCCGGAAGGACACCGCACCCGCCCCTTCGGCGATGCGGCACTGGTCGAGAAGGCTGTGCAACTGCTGTCTGGCGCCCAGCGGCCCGTCGTCATCTCGGGCAGCGGCGTGCTGTGGTCGGATGCGTCGCAAGCGCTCACGCGCTGGATCGACCATGCCGGCCTGCCCCTCTACACGACCCCGCAAGGCAGGGGCGTCGTGCCTGAAGACCATCCCGACATGTTCCCCAATGCCCGGTCCACCGC
>Ga0208989_10000047_pt1 | contig 23258 bp, 27 predicted proteins | sample MedBloCAOM3_M1_FD_187852 | JGI IMG/M metagenome (GOLD analysis project Ga0208989, IMG submission 187852) | Forest soil microbial communities from El Dorado National Forest, California, USA - Mediterranean Blodgett CA OM3_M1 (SPAdes) (version 2) | ecosystem: Environmental > Terrestrial > Soil >...
CTTTGCGGGCGAATACCTTGCTGCATTGGTCCGCACTCGTGGCCCACGCCCCGGTGAGCTCGAACGCGTTCACCTCCTGCGGTGATAGCGGGGCGGAGCCTGCCGCGATTGCCGTAGCGAGGACCAGGTTTCGAAGCACACTCATCGCCTTCCCCCTCGAACCTGTCAGTGACCGCTGAGCACCAGTGTCTTGATCGGCAGGAGCAGCGCCTGGATCCGCAGCAGCAATGCATGCACCAGTCCCACGCCGTCGATGACGTGCAGCACAATGCGCTGACCGGTGCTGGTGTCCTTCGCCGAAATCGTTTCGTGGTTGCTGGTATAGGCGTTGACGATGCAGCTGCTGCCGGCCGTCACCCCTTCGAGACCGCCCTTGTAGAGCGGCTCCAAAAATACGAGGATCGTGCCCGGTCTTGCAACATTCTGCGCTTCGACCAGTTGCTCGCCTCCGCGGAACTGACCGGCGGCGATGTAGTCCTGAACCGTGGTAACGACCATCGGGATGATCACCCAGGGCCTTGAGATGCAGGTCGCCTCCGCCACCATTCCTTCCTTCATGACTTGAGCCTCAATCTGGCCGAACCCCGCCTGCAGCACCCGCTGGCCAGCGCCCTCCGGGATGAGAATCCCCGCAGGCCGCATGAGTGGATTGACAACATCGCCTATGCGCAGCGCGAACTGCTCGACCCGACCGGTAACCCCGGCGCGGACAAAGGTCTTGTCCATATCCACCTGTGCCTGTGCCAACGCCGCTTCGGCGCTCGCCTTTTCCGCCGGCAAGAGCGTCGAAACCCGTGTGATCGCGGATTGCTTGGTTGCCGCAGCGACATCGATTCCGGCTTGGCGCTGATCCACCAGTACCTGCAGCTTTTCTATGTCGCGTTGTGGCACGATCCCGGGATTGCGACGCTGCAGTTCACTTTTCACATCCAATTCGTCTTTCGCTTGCTGATGCGCGCTCTTCGCTTCCTGGATCTGGGCTTCCGCCTTTGTGACGTCGGCTTCCGCGGCTACCGCCGCCGCATCGACTTCAGCGATCTTGCGCCTAGCCGTTTCAAGCGCCGCCTGCTGTTTCGAACTATCCAGCATGAAGATCACGTCTCCCTTCGAGACCGGCGCACTGAAGCCGACGTTGACTTCCGCCACACGCCCTGACGCCTCTGGAAGAATCGGAACCGTCCTGAAGAACAAGGTGGCGCTGGTGGTCGAGGGATGAAAATAAAAGATCATCGTTATCAGCGAGATCGTAAGCATCAGACATCCGATGATGCCCCATCTGAGCTCGTACCAGACCGAATAGAACGTGATCTCCTTGCCAAACCGCTTGTCCTGGACATAGCGGCGGTAGAGATAATCGGGGAGGATCGTCACAAGGGAGCAAATCATTAGCTCAAACATGGCCGCCTCCCGCCTTCTTTGCGATGCTCGCCTCCTTCTTTGCAATCTCGGGCGGAACGGACGCGGGAGCCAAGCTGGTCTCCTGCTCCGCTTCAGAACCGGCATCCGGCATGGTGTCTGCGATCTTCTCGACCGACCCCGCGATGCTGCGCAACGGTGTGCCGAAATCGGGGATATCGATCATGGCAAGCAGCAGTCCTGCAACCCAGAACAGGTGGATATGCGTAAAGAGCGCCAGCAGGCCCAAAATGGCTACAATCTCGAACTGCAGTTTCTCCGACTTGTGCGCCATGCGCTCCGGCAAGCTATGCAACCGCAAATATAGCGTGCCAACCCAGATCAGGGCCGCAACCAGAAAGACGCCCATCACCACCATCAGGACATCGGTTCCGCTCCCGGGGGCGAGATAGAAGGGCAGATGATGCGGGCCCATCGGATGAATCGTCTCGTTCAACTCTCTCTCCTTGAAACAACCTTGGCCGCTAGAGACTCGTGGGCAGAGTGCCTACCCCCGGTGCGGATTTGCTTGATTTGGATCAAGGGAACGATGTCGACCTCACCTAGCCTTATGGCAACGCTGAAACAGAACAGCCACTCAGGAGCCCTCAGCCATGCCCCCCAGCATCGATGACCTGATTCCCAATGCAAAGCAGATCCAGCAGGAAGCGGCCCTCAAGGAGGCCGAAAAGGCGGACGAATACGTGCGTCTTGCCGCTGCGGTCGAATCCGAGAAACGCGCCCTGATCGAGCGGCTCAGTCGTCCGTCAGGCAAATCCGAGGAGGAAAAGATCAAGCTCGCCTCCACCGTCATTCAGCGGGCAGTGCGAAACGGAATGTCGGAGGTGCAGGTATATCGGTTCCCCAACTCGCTGTGCACCGACAAGGGCCGCGCCATCAACCAGCAGGAGCCAGGCTGGGAGAACACGCTTACGGGGATTCCAAAGGAAATATTTCAGCTGTGGGCCGACTACCTGAAACCGCGGGGCTATGGCATCAGCTACCAGATCATCAATTTCCCGGGAGGCCTGCCGGGCGACATCGCCATCACCATTGCCTGGGGAGACTGACGGCAATCGGCGGAGTTTGACCTGAAGCAACGAAAGGGTGAGCATGTCAGCCGACACGCCCGCGCCACGGATGAAACGCAAGGCCTATGAGAAGGAGCTGGGAAAGCTCCAGGTCGAGCTTTGCCACCTCCAGGAATGGGTGAAGGCGAACAAGCTCCGGGTCATCGTCCTATTTGAAGGCCGGGATGCCGCCGGCAAGGGCGGCACGATCAAGGCGATCACGGAAAAGGTCAGTCCGCGCGTGTTTCGCGTTGCCGCCTTGCCCGCGCCGTCGGATCGCGAGAAGACGCAGCTATTCCTTCAGCGCTACATGGAGCATTTTCCAGGTGCAGGCGAGATCGTGATCTTTGACCGGAGCTGGTACAACCGCGCCGGCGTGGAATATGTGATGGGATTCTGTACGCCGGCTGAGCACAAGCGATTCCTTTCGCTCTGTCCTCAGATGGAGAAATACATCATCGAGGGCGGCATCATCCTGATCAAGCTTTGGCTCGAGGTCGGGATGGACGAGCAGGAGCGCCGCTTCAAGGCGAGAATTGACGATCCGCTGCGGCAATGGAAGCTGAGCCCGATGGATACGGAATCCTACCGACGATGGTACGAATATTCAGAGGCGCGGGACCTGATGCTGAAGGCGACCAGCACGAAACAATCGCCATGGTACATCATTCGCTCCGACGACAAGCGCCGGGCACGGCTGAACTGCATCGCGCATCTGCTGGAATTGATCCCGCACAAACGCATGAATAAGGACAAGATCAAGCTACCGAAGCGTCCCGCCAAGGGACGCTATGACGACCAGGCGGGCCTGCGCGGGATGGACTTCGTCGAAGAACGGTACTGACGAAAATCGAGGAGAGATCATTGATCAGGCCGCGCAGGTAGCGCGGCCTGATCGTCTCGTGTTCACTTCAACCGTATCGTGACCCCACCGACGGCGGCGGACACTTCGGCGCCGACCTTGGGGCCGCTGAGTTGCAGGATCACGCCGTTGCCGTTCTGCAGCTGAACGGCTCCGGCGCCCGCAGCAACGGCGCCTCCTGCTCCGCCCGCCGCGTAAGAGCCTTCGATCGAAGCCGGTCCCTTCAAATTGAGGGCTCGCCCGACAAACTTGGTGGTCGAGGCCCCGATCGTGAAGCCGACGCTCATGCCCGATACGGTGAACGGATAGCGGTTGCCTCGCAAGATCAGCACGCCCTCCCCGCCGCCGACTCCGACGATGAACCCGCCCTTGGTGAAGACGACTGCGACCTGGCCGGTTTCAGCTCGGGATGGCGTACTGATGCCAGCCACGCCCACCGCCAGGGCAACCAGGGCAACGCTTATGACAAATTTTTTCATGACGTTTTTCCTCTGAGGAGACACGATGCGACGACCACCCATTGGGCTAGGAGCATGGCGAAATACCTAAACACACGGTGAGCAGAATGCCGGACACGGCATAGGCGAAGGCTCGTCGGATCATGCCCCCCTGCCCGCCCACTCCTTTGATCCAAGTCAAGGGTCGCACTCTCTCGATACGAACTCGCCAAGCTGCGGCGAATGCTGCGCTTCGCAATGCAATAGGCGTGAGGGATATCTGGCGGTCGCCGATTGTCAGCTGGGCTTCACGGTCCAGGCGGTCGTTGCTGGTGGAGACCGGATCGCTCTCTGGCATTGCCCTCGCCCAGCACGCTGTCGAGCGTCCGGAGCCACTCGCCACTGTCCGTCTTCTCCGCCAGCCCTTCCGCCCGTAGCAGATCACGCAACTGTGCATGGGCGCCGACGATGCAGAACGCCACATGACGCGACGCCAGCTCATCATGGAGATCGAGCAACATCCGCGCCCCGGCCAGATCGATGTAGGGGGATGCCGAGAGATCGCAGGCAACCAGCCTAACGTCGGACGAGTTTCGCAGCGCCTTCAAAACCGTCTCCAGAATCGTCTCGGCATTGATGTAGAGCAGCGAGGCTTCAGGCCGGAATGCGATGACACCGACCAGCGGCTCCACGCCCTCGTGCCTGGCGCTGTCGGAATAGCGGCCGGTTCCGGGAAGCCGCCCCAGAAACGCGATGTTGGGCTGCGACGCGCGGCCAAGCAGCAGGAAGATGGATGCAAGGGCGGCAAGCAGGACGCCTTGCAGGATTCCGAGCAGCAGCACGGACACAAGCGCGATAGCCGCGGCATAGAAATCGATCCGGCTGACCCTCCACATGCGAAGCAACGCGCGGACATCGACCAGCTTGTAAACGGCGACGAAGACGATGCCAGCCAACACCGCCTTTGGAAGGTTGGTCAGCAACCCTGTAAAGAAAAGCAGGCAGAGCGCGAGGGCAAAAGAACAAACCACCAATGCCAGGGGCGTGCGCGCTCCCGCCGCATCATTGACGGCGGATTGCGACAAGCCGCCGGCGACGGGATAGCCATGGCCAAACGCAACCGCAAGGTTGGCGGCCCCCAGCCCAAGAAATTCCTGCCGGACATCCAAGCTGTATCCATGCTTCGCGGCGAAACTCCGGGCAGCCGAAACACCTTCTATATAGGCCAGCAGTAGACATCCGGCGGCGACGGGAAAGAGCTCCTGGAATTCCAACATCCCGAATAAGGGTACCTCGAGAGCCGGAAGTCCTTCCGGGATGATCCCGGTAACAGGTACGCCCAGTGCCGGAAGGCCGAACAAGGTTGCCGCGAGGATTGATAACGCCACCACGGCGAGTCCGACGGGCCTGCCCGATAGAAATCGCTCGCCGAGGAGCAAGAGCAGCACCGCCGCGAGTCCAATTGCCAGTACCAGCAGATTGATGTCTCCGACCTGACCTGCAAGTCGGATCGCCCGGTCGAAGAAGTTGTGCCCGCCGCCGGCCACGCCGAACAGGTTCGGCAACTGACTCATTATGATTGTGAGCCCGGCCCCCGCCTTGAAGCCGACGAGAATGCTGTCGCTGACCAAACGGACGAGAATGCTAAGCTTGAAAAGCCAGGCAATCAGGCAAAGCAGCGCCATAGCGCATGCCGAAAGACTGGCGATCTGTGCGAATCGTATCGCGTCTCCTCCGGCCAGGGATCCGACGGTGCCGGCGATCATGAGCGAGATCGCGGAGGTCGGGCCGACCGCCAACTGGCGCGACGATCCAAGGAGAGCATAACCTATGCCGCCAAGCATATAGCCGTAAATGCCGACCTGCGGCGGCAACCCAGCAAGACCTGCATAGGCCAGTGACACCGGGATCGCATAGGCGGCGAGCGTCACGCCGGCGATCGCATCATGGCGCAACCAGGACGGTTTATATTCGGCAAGCCACGTCAACGGCGGAAAAATCCGTGTCCAGCCCGTTCGCTGAAACGAGCGCAACTTCATAGGGGTTCCTCGTTGGGATGTATCTCGCAGCGAAACAAGGCGGTCAGCAAGGCCATCGCCGGCAGGCCATGAACGAGGTCGGGGATGTCAAGACGCAAGCTGTCGCGGATTCAAGACGGCCATAGGCGACGCCTCGAGCCCGAGGCGGATTGATCTGGATCAAGCTTTCGACGAGCTCCTGGGAATCAAATCGATGCACGATAGAACCGCGCGCCGGGGGGAATGCGACCATGGACACGGTCCAGGTGGGCCATCTCCACCGCTCCGAAAATCCTTCTGCTGCTTGCGGCATCCATCGTCATCAGAAGCCCGTTCTCGGCGTCGCCGTGCCCCACGCAGTCGGCAACGTTGTTCTTGACCGTGTCGGCCCGATCATCGTTGCCTGCGCCTTTGTTGGTTGAGTTTGCTCAGGTCGCCACATCGAGGGAGGCATAACATGTGTCAGCCGAGCTTACGCGCCTTGATCACTACGTTACTGCTGCTCTTCGCAAGTCTGATCACGCCGTCGCGCGCGGACGATCAGGCCGCGTCGCGCCTTATCCAGGAGGAGATCTGGGCGCTACCGCTGCCGATTCCAATGTTCGCCTACCTGGTGCGGCCGGTCGGCGACGGGCCGTTCCCGCTTGTGATCATGAATCATGGCGTTTCGCTGAACCCGACTGACCGCGGTTTCTTTCCGCTCGTGGAATTCCGCGATGCGGCCAAGTGGTTTGCCAAACGCGGCTACCTCGTGGTGGCCCCTGTCGGCACCGGATATGGTGCAGCGGCCATCGACATCCCTGAGCATGGTCTCTACGGCCCGTTCTTCTCAAAAGTCGGAAAGTGCAGCAACCCCAATTTCCGCGCTCCAGGCCTGGCGGTTGCACAAGTTGATCTCTGGATCATCGACTACATGACCGCCGAAAAGCGCATCGTGCCGAAGGATGTCATCGTCGTCGGGCAATCCGCCGGCGGATGGGCCTCGATCGCGCTTTCTAGCCTGAACCCACCCCAGGTGAAGGCCATCATCACCTTTGCCGCCGGCCGTGGCGGCCGCGTCGACGGCAAGCCAAACAACAATTGCGCACCGGACAGATTGGTGGAAGCGACCCGCGAATTCGGCCGCACATCGCGTGTGCCGATGCTTTGGATCTATATCGAAAACGATACCTTCTTCGGCCCTGCCCTGTCCAAACGCATGCATGAGGCCTTCATCGCGGCAGGCGGCAAGGCCGAATACCGTCTCGTGCCGCCGTTCGGCAACGAGGGGCATTTCTTCATCGGCTCTCCCGACGCCATCCCGATCTGGTCGCCGTTCGTGACGAAATTTCTCGACGAACAGGGATAGGAAACGGCCCAAACTTGGAGGCATAACCATGTCAGCCTCACGTCGCATCGAACCCCGCCGCGGAAACAATTATGCGATCTCTACTTTCGCAGCCCTCTTGATGGCTGCGGTCGCGAGCGCTGCATCCAATCAGTCGGTTGCATCGCAACAGAACTCGACCGCCGCGCCGAAACCAGCGGGCACCGAAATTGCGCCCCGCGGGCAGCGAGAGGTAAAGGACATCGCTTATGGCGACTGGAAAAAACTGTGCTTCAAGCCAGGCGCCGCAAAAATGATTTGCCGGACTTCGATCACCGGCACGTTCGCGACCGGTCAGATGGCGGTCCGCGTCGATATCATCGAGCGTGAAGGCGACGCCACAGCACGGCTGCAGGTGTTCTCCCCCGTCGGCATGTATCTGCCGAGGCCGGCAAAGGTTACGATCGACCAAGGCAAGCCCCATAGCGTGCCTTATACCTGGTGCCTCACCAACGCCTGCATCGCGGGCAGCGTGGCAGACCCGAACATGGTCAAGGAAATGGCTTCTGGGCAGACGCTGCGACTGGAATTCGTGGATTCGAGCCTCTTGACGCTCACGACGTCGCTGCCGCTTGGCCTGTTCGCCTCAGCACACAAGGGCGCGCCTGCGCAGACGTTTGAACAGGACATTGATGAATGAGCCGACGATCGCCTAAGCGGCGTTGGCGTGCACTCTTTCAATGGGTTCGATGAGCGACGATGCGGCAAAAGGCTTGGTCAGGTAGGCGATACAACCCGACTCGATTGCGGCCGCGCGGTTCGCTTTGCTGTCGTTGCCGGTGATATAGATGACCGGCAGGCTTACCCCGCTATCCGCGAGGCGCCCGCACAGCTCGATGCCGGATTCTCCATTCAAGTTGATGTCCACGATGAAGCAAAACGCCTTGCCGAAATCGCCATAAGTGAGCAGCGCAATGGCCGACTCGAACAATATTGAATGGAAGCCGTGAACTCTCAGCAGCCGCTCGATGCCTGTGCGCATTGACGGGTCATCGTCCACGACAAAAACGGACCTGCGGGTTGGCACGATGTTGCTCTACCCAGCGGTTCAACGATTCTCTTCATTGCGCACCCATTCTGGCACATCGTCACAAGGTCTTCATATTGTCCTTACGTGCATGGTCGTTCGGGAACCGAACTCAGTTGCGGAACATCGATCACCTGCTTGAATCCCGGCTCGGATCCAGCACGCCAAGCCGTTCCGCGTTCGAAACCAGTTCGGCAAGCGAGTGCACCTGCATCTTCTCCATCACCTGGTGGCGATGGGCTTTCACGGTGCGCTCGGTTGTTCCCAGTTCATGGGCGATCTGCTTGTTGATCTTGCCACGGACGATCAGGTTGAAAACCTGTCGCTCGCGCGGCGTCAGGGTCGCTACGAGCCCGCAAAGGGAATTGAACTCGCTCCGTTGACGGCGTGCGGCCTCGTAGCGCGCCATGGCGCGCTCGATCGCGTCGATCAGTTGTTCCGACGATGCCGGCTTGGTCAGGAAATCCTCGGCACCCGCCTTGATGGCCCGCACGGTTGTCGGCGTATCGGCATATCCGGTAACGAAGACGATCGGCAGGATCGAACCGCGCTCGATGAGGCGGTTTTGCAATTCGAGGCCGCTCAATCCCGGCATCTGCACGTCGAGCAGGATACATCCAGGCGTTTCGCCGTCCGGCAGACGATCCAGCAATTGTTGGGCCAATGAATAGGTTTCGACGTCATAGCCCGCCGATCTCAGCCGGCGTTCGACCGCCGTCCGATAAGAAGCATCGTCATCTATCACGTGAACAAGGCCAGGCAATTGCCTCTCCTAGCCGTTAAATCAAAACAATCGAGATATCTCTGATCGATCACCCTCAATCGCTAAAAAAGGCTCCTCACCCTCAAGATCGCGCCTGACGCTCACGCGGCGACCAGCCACTTGTTGGAACAACAATTGTATGAAAGCCTCTGTAATCAGAACATTCAAGCGACGGACCAAACGTCGCAGTGCCAGAACCCGTTTTCCGCTCGGCCGACCTGTCCTTTGGTACAATGAACCACAATACAATAGTTAAGTATGCTTCCTTCGTCGAAGATGCACTTGCAATGGTAGCGGGAGAGCGACGGCACATTCCGCTCGATGAATTGCTTCCAAGAGTTAAGTTAAAGAAATCCAACGACCAGTTCAGGAGTTGGCCCATGTTCCTCCGCATCAGGACCGATCCGGCCCCCCGTCCCACCTCTCTCGGCGAACTCGGAATAGCGAGTGAATCCAATCCAAAAGTCCGTTTAAACGAATTTACCTACAAAAAAGGAACCGAAATCTACGGCGAAAAGGAGCCTGCGGACTACGTCTATCAGGTCAAGATTGGTGCAGTACGAAGTTACAAGCTGCTTTCGGACGGTCGTCGCCAGATCGGTGCGTTTCACCTCGTCGGCGACATCTTCGGATTGGAAAACGGAAGCGAGCATCGGTTTACGGCGGAGGCGATCGTCAACACCACGGTGCGCCTGATCAAGCGGCGCAGCCTTGAGATGGCGGCTGAGAGCGATGCGCTGGTCTCGCGAAACCTGCTCAGCATGACCACGAGCAACCTGCAGCACGCGGAAGACCACATGCTTCTGCTCGGCCGCAAGACTTCGCTGGAGCGGGTCGCCGCCTTTCTGATCGAGATGGACCGACGGCTGACGGCAGCCGGCATCATGCCACTGCCGATGTCCCGGCGCGACATCGCCGACTATCTGGGGATAACGCTGGAAACCGTGTCCCGCGCACTGTCGCGGCTGCATGGACTCGACATCATCGGATTTATCGGCAGCAATCAACGCCAGATCGTCCTTCTGGACCACCGGCACCTCGTTAGCCTCGATCTGAATAACTGAACCCCTGCGTCACCTTCGACGCGAAATATTCGAGCGTCTTGCGAAGCACCTCAAACAAGAGGGCTGTTGACCAACCGAACATCAGGATGCCGTTCATCGCGGTCATGGGTCCACTTAGGCGCCACGTTTGCACCGGCGTGATATCGCCGTAACCCAGTGTGGTGTAATTGACGAAGGCGAAATAGAGCAAATCGCTGTCGGCAGGCGCTGCACCAACGATCGCATAGGCTACCGCCCAAACAAAAACCTCTAGCGTGTGCGCCACCATCAGGGCCACGGCGGTCGCGACCATCACGGCCATCAAGTACGATCTCGGCCGCTCGGTGTTCCGCACCCTCGCGGAGCGAGCAATGCCGACCGCGCCAAGGGTCACCAGCGCATGGATCATAATGTTGATCACGCTGACGACGCAGCCCATCAGGAATTGAAGCGCCATCGCCCTCTCTTGCTTGATAGGACCGGCAGAAGGGCCATCGAGCGCCTCTGTCGACCTTGCAACCGACTTCAGTTCTTTGGGGCAAAGGCCCCGTCGCTGCCTTCAGAGCAGAATTGCCCATGCTTTTACTATAGTCGGCCGGCGATCGCATTGGTCCTGGAAAAACTCGGACTGGATCTTGACTGCTTCCTGCATGGACGGAAGCGCGATCGAAGGCGTCGGAGTTACCAATTCTCTTACCGAATAACGGGAAGCCTTGATGCAAATCAAAGGAACGCTGGTGGTCCTCCTCAACATCACGGTCACTTCCGTCCTTTCCGTGACCGCTGGCTCACTGGAGTTCAAATCATGAGGGCTGTTTGCATCGAAGAAGCCGTCGCGATGATACCGGCCGGGGCAAGCATCATGGTTGGCGGATTCATGGGTGTCGGAACACCGGAACGCCTGCTCGACGAAGTCGTCAGGCAGCAAAAGTCGGGACTTTCGGTCATCAGCAACGACGCCGCGGTACCCGGGAAAGGCGTTGGCAAGCTGTTCGATGCGACTCTCGTCTCGCACCTGACCGCAACCCACATCGGCCTCAACCCAAAGGCACAGCAGCAGATGCTGGCCAACCAGATCTCCGTCGATCTCATACCCCAGGGGACCTTTGTCGAGCGCATTCGGGCAGCTGGTTGCGGTCTCGGAGGCGTGCTCACGCCAACCGGCGTCGGCACATCTGTTGCCGAAGGCAAACGCCAGATCGAGGTCGACGGATCGAAATTTCTGCTCGAAACCGCGCTGCGGGCTCAGTTCGCCCTGGTTCACGCCTTTCTGGCAGATTACCTCGGCAACCTCACCTATGCGCTGACCGCACGCAACTTCAATCCAATCATGGCGATGGCGGCCGACACGGTGATCGTAACGGCGGAACACATCGTGCCCATTGGCGTCATCGCACCCGACCATGTCGTTACCCCGGCACCGCTGGTCGACTACCTCATTACGAACGGGTGAACCATGGATGCACAGACGATTATCGCCCGGCGTGTCGCGCTGGAGCTCCATACCGGCGACCTCGTGAACCTGGGGATCGGCATTCCGACGCTGGTTGCCAACTACGTTCCGGTTGACGTCAAGGTGTTCTTTCAGTCGGAAAACGGTTTGATCGGTACCGGCCCGATACCGGAGCAAGGTATGGCTCATCCGCTTCTGACGGATGCGGGTGGCCACCCGATCAGCGCCCTGCCCGGCGCCAGCACCTTCGACAGCGCCATGTCATTCGGGTTGATCCGCGGCGGCCATGTCGATGTGACCGTCCTCGGCGGCCTGCAGGTCGACGCGCATGGACTTCTCGCCAACTGGATGATCCCCGGCAAGATGGTGCCGGGAATGGGCGGAGCGATGGACCTCGTCAGCGGCGCCAAGCGGGTCATCGTCGCGATGCAGCACGCCGCGAAGGGTAAATCAAAGGTCGTAGCCAAATGCACTCTGCCACTAACGTCGACAAGGCCGGTGAGTTTGGTCGTGACGGACATGGCTGTCATTGCTTTCCCCGAGGGTAGAGCGACCCTGCTGGAAACTGCACCGAATGTCAGCATCGCCGAAGTCATGGCCGTAACGGAAGCCGAGCTCGTCATTCCTGACACCGTCCCGGAAATGAAGGTCTGACCAGGTAACGAATATGCGGATATTCAGCGACTTCAACGAAATCAAATCCGCCATCGGCACCGAGATCGGCGCGAGCGACTGGATCGAAGTCTCGCAGAAAAGAATCAACCAGTTCGCGGAAGCGACCTGCGACGAGCAGTGGATCCATGTCGACCAGGAGCGCGCGAAGAAGGAGTTGCCAGATGGCACCACCATCGCCCACGGGCTGTTGTCGCTCGCGCTCGCGCCGCTCTTCATTCGATCGGTGATGGGCCTGAAGGGTCTGCGCAATACCCTGAACTACGGCGCTGACAGGATAAGGTACCTCGCACCGGTTCCGGCGGGCTCGAAGCTGCGCGGCCGTCTCACTATCTCCGAAACGCAGGACGTGCCGCCGAATGGCCTGCGCGTGAACTATCATCTCGTGATCGAGATCGAGGGCGGCAAGCGCCCCGTTTGCGTCGCCGAGTTGATCGCCCTGCACTATCGCTAGACGGCGCCGGAGCGCGTTGATCGCGCTCAATCGATGATGTGATAACCGCCGTCGATATAGAGGACACCACCCGTAATGAGCTTGGCGCCGTCGAGCGCCAGAAATGCGGTTGCGTTGCCGACGTCGTCAATGCTGACGAGACTGCGCGCCGGCGCCTTCGATTGCGCCTTGTCCATCAGTTCGTCGAATTCGGGAATCCCCGACGCTGCGCGCGTGGCGAGCGGCCCCGGCGAGATCGCGTGAACACGGATGCCCTTCGGGCCCAGTTCCGCAGCCATGTAGCGAACGGCTGCTTCAAGCGCCGCCTTCGCCACGCCCATTACATTGTAATTCTCGACCACCATCTGGCTGCCGTAATAGGTCATGGTAAACATGGATCCGCCATTCTTCATCAATGGCTCGGCCAGATGGGCCATTCGCATGAACGACCAGCACGAGACATCCATCGTCTTGAGAAAGCCGTCGCGGCCGACGTCCACCACGCGTCCGTGGAGCGCCTCCTTCGGAGAGAAGGCGATCGAGTGCAGCAGAAAATCGAGCTGCCCCCATTCCTTCTCGATCCGTTCGAACACCTGCTCCGTCTGGCCCTCGACCATGACATCCAGCGGCATGAAGATCGGCGCCTCCAATGCCTTTGCAAGCGGCTCGACGTGCTTTTTCGCGCGGTCATTCAGATAGGTCACGGCGAGATCAGCCCCGAGCGCACGAAAAGCCTTGGCGCACCCCCAGGCGATCGACTGGTCGTTGGCGATGCCGACGATCAGGCCCTTCTTGCCCTTCAGGGCGACCTTGGTATCCGGGAATACGGGAATCATGACACCCTCTCATGTCTGGCACTCGACGATGGCGTGTTCAACAGCAGCGACAATGTATGCTGCGCGATCATCAACTCCTCGTCGGTCGGTATGACGTAGACCGGAATACGGCTGTCGGAACGGGATATCAGGCGCGCGTGGCGGGAATTCTCGGCCTCGTCGAGCGCAACACCAAGCCATCCCAGTCGATCGACGATGCGCGCCCGGATACGTACCGAGTTTTCCCCCATACCGGCTGTAAAGACGAAAGCGTCCAGCCCCTGCAACGCGGCCGCAAGCATGCCGGCGTTGAGGCCTATCCGATAGACGAAATACTCGACCGCCAGTATGGCGCCGGGGTCGTCGCTCGTTTCCAGCTCCCGCATGTCGTTGCTGACGCCGGATAGTCCCTTCAATCCACAATCGCGGTAGAGGAAGCTCTGCACGTTGGAGGCCGACATTCCTTTTTCGGAGATCAGGTAGAGCACGACGCCGGGGTCGATTTGCCCGGACCGCGTTCCCATCGCCAGCCCGTCGAGCGCGGTAAACCCCATCGTGCTTTCGACGCTGCGCCCCTCCTTGAGGGCGCACATGGAAGCCCCGCTGCCGAGATGCGCAACGATCACCCTGCCTCTGGCGATCTCGGGCGCGACCTGGTGCATGGCTCGCGCGATGTACTCATACGACAAGCCGTGAAATCCGTAGCGCCGGACCCCTTCAGCATGGAGCTTGCGCGGAATGGCGTAATGATCGGCCAACGCGCCATGGCTGCGGTGAAAGGCGGTATCAAAGCAGGCGACCTGCGGAAGAGCTGGAAAATTGGCCAGAAGCGACCGGATCGGGGCCAGGTTATGCGGCTGATGAAGCGGGGCCAGCGCGACGAACCGCTCCAACCGGGCTACGACGCCGTGGTCGATCAGCACCGGCCGGTCATAGTCCGGACCGCCATGAACGACGCGATGACCGACGGCTATCGGGCTGATGCGAAGTTCGTCCCGCAGCCATCCGCCTGCGATGCTCATCGCGGTCGGAACGTCCGGAACCGATTCGATCGAATAGGCGCGGTCGACCAGTGGATCGCTGTCCGCACCGCTCGCCCGCAGGCGAGGGCGACTGCCAATGCCATCCATTTGGCCCTTGATCAGCCGCCGTAGCTTCCCCTCTCCCTCGACTGAAAAGATCTGGAACTTGACGCTTGAGGAGCCAGCATTGACGACGAGGATCGTATCCATGGCAATCACGCGGCAACATTTGGAGCATGCTGGCGCCTTGCATGCGCATAGAGTGCCGCCACCGCACAGGAAGCCATCCGTGCGCGCGCCGAGTCCGCACGCGACGTCAGAACGACGGGCACCCGGGCGCCGAGCACGATGCCGGCACCATCTGCTTTGGCGAAATAGGCGAGATTCTTCGCCAGCATATTGCCAGCCTCGAGGTCGGGAACGAGCAGTATCTGTGCCCGGCCGGCGACCTTGGATTCGATTCCCTTGATCCGTGCCGCTTCCACATCGATGGCGTTGTCGAACGCAAGCGGTCCGTCGAGCACGCCGCCCGTGATCTGTCCGCGATCGGCCATCTTGCAGAGCGCCGCCGCCTCGATCGTGGACGGGATCTTGGAGGTGACGGTTTCGACCGCCGACAGGATCGCCACACGCGGTAACTTGCCAAAGCCGGCTTGCGTATAAAGATCAATGGCGTTCTGGATGATGTCTCGCTTGGCATCGAGATCAGGAAAGATGTTGATCGCCGCGTCCGTTACAAACAGGGTCTCGGCATAGGCAGGCACATCCATTACAAACACATGGCTGATCCGCCGGTCGGTCCGCAGGCCGCCAACCTTCGCCGTGACGCTGCGCATCAGCTCGTCGGTGTGTAGGCTGCCCTTCATCAGCATCTCGCCTTTGGCGGCATGGATGAGTTCAACGCTCTTGGCGGCCGCTTCTTCGCTGTGCGCGGCATCGACGATCTCGAAGCCGGAGAGGTCGAGGCCGTATTTACTAGCCGTCTCACTGATTTTCTTTTCGGGTCCGACCAATACCGGCCGGATGATCCCTGCTGCCGCACTATCGACGACGCCGCGCAATGAGGTTTCATCGCAGGGATGCACGATAATGGTCGGCGCCGGCGGCACCGCTTGGGCCGCCGCGATCAGACGGTCATATTTGCTGGCTGAGGGCGTTTCGACTGAATTGGCTGGCATGACGGTCATGGTGTCGCTCCGGATCCTTTTGGATCAGGCGCGCCGTTCACCGACCGGGCTTTGATCTAGGTCAATGGTTCGGCTCATCCTGTCTTCACCAATCCCAGCCTGACGCCCATCCGACATCGACGCTCCGGCTGCATTGAAATGCAATGCGTATCCGAAGCTCCTGTCGCTGGGGGGCGGCTTCGCCTGGGAGATGTTGTCTCTTTGGCTTGACATAGATCAAACATCGGAGAGCCCGCGCTACAATACTTGGGTTGTCTCGGGCACGAATTGATCGCCGCGTCCGTTACAAGCAGGGTCCGGCATAGGCCGGCATATCCATTACGAACACATGGCTGATCCGCCGGAACGCTGCGCAGGGGCGCGGCATTCACGGTACCGCTGCGGGGCTCTCCAACCGGCGTTACGATGCCTTTGCCTTGGGATCGAAAGGGGCGACGTTCGAAGCGTTATTCGAAACTTCGTTCGCATCGACGCCGAACAGCTCGGCAACACGCTTGAGACGCTTGGCGACCTCACCCGAGATCGCGGCGCTTGCGGACAGCACTTCCCGAATTGCCGTGAATGCCGCGTGGCGCTCGCTTGCATTATCAGGCAATAGCCTCGGTATCGCAGCTAGTGCTCGCTCCTGGTCCAGCAAAAGCATGAAGAATTGCTCGCGCACCAGCATCTTGAACTCGGTCAGCGTCAGTCGCGTACTGGTGTCCTTGCGGCGAACATTGCGCAGCGCTTCAAGGCTTCGCTCGTCCACCATCCCCCTCGCCGACCCGACATACAGAAGGCCGCGAATGGCCGCTTCGCGAAGGCCGCCTTCGCTGATCCTGGATCTCAACTCGGCGATCCGCCTGTGGAGCATTTCGCGGTGTGAAGCAGACATCTCCTGCCGGCGCGATGGGGTAGATTGCGGATCGATTCCGACAGCCGCTTGCACCGCCGGCGAGCCGTAAACCGCAAGGAAGGTCGCCTCGCTGAGCGCCTCCTGCGAATCCCGCCAACTGTCCATCGCATTGACGATCTGCTTGGAGACCTGCTCCTGAAAGGCTAGGAAGGGATTGTCCGTCGAGACCTGCTTGCGATCCTCGCTCACCTGCTCCGCCAGCGACTTCACCGCGGACATGAACGGATTCTGGCTGCTGAACGCTTCATATTGGAGCCGAAGCGGATGCAGATTGCGCATCATCTCCGCCATCTGCGGCCTCACCATGCCCTTGATCCACGGCTGGACGAACTTCCGGTATGCGGCGAGATTGATTTCCGATACGCGCTTGGCAGCGGCAAACCGCCGCTCATCCTCGGGCGAATTGCCGCCCATGGCACGGATGTCGTCGAGCGTCCGTGCCTCGCAGCGCATTACCCACTGACCGACGACGAGATCAGAACTCGCGGTCTCCTCGTCCTTGGCCTCGAACGTGGCTTCATAGAGCCCCGGCGGCAGCACGTCGATCAGATCGATATTGCTGGAGAATTCCGCGTGCTCTTTCTTGGCGACGCCGCCGGACACGAATATGCCGAGATGGCCGATACTTTCGTGGACCGTGTAGACAATCGTCTGCCCATAGGCCCTGATCTCATTGATGTCGGCATAGCAATCGAGGATCCAGTTCAGCGCCTGTTGCGGCGGGGTGACATTGTCGCCCTCGGAGCAGAACACCACAATCGGCGACCTGATGTTGCGCAAGTCCACCTTTTGGCCGTCGGACATCTCGATCTTGCCGGCGGCGAGATTGTTTCCGACAAAGAGCTCGTCGACGATGAACTGGATTTCCCCGGCATTCAGATTGACGTGCCCGCCCCACCAGCGTTCGAATTCGAGGTATCGCTTGGCCTCGGTATCGACCTTTGAGTAGACGTTGTACTGCTTGGTCCACAGCGTATTCGAAGGATTCTGGTTCTCGAAATTCTGCACGAGCCAGGCGCCATCGAACTTGCCGGCTCCAAGATCACTGGTTAGTGCCGTCAGCCAACTTCCTCCAAGCAGACCACCCGAATAACGCATCGGATATTTGCCATGCACGCCCTCCCAATAGGCAAGCGGCGCGCCTGCGACGATGACGGGTCCAAACAGTTCCGGCCGCAGCGATGCGAGGATCATGATGGCCCAGCCGGCCTGGCAGTTTCCGATCACGCAAGGCTTGCCGTCGGCCTCCGGATGGCGACTGATGACTTTCTCGATGAACACCGCTTCGGCGCGCGCGATACGCTCGATCGTTTGTCCGGGCATCGGCTCCGGCAGGAAGCCGATGAAATAGCAGGGATGGCCCGCCTTCATTGCGACGCCGATTTCGCTGTCCGCCTTAAACCCCCCGATTCCCGGACCATGGCCGGCGCGCGGATCGACCACGATGAACGGTCGCCGGTTCAGATCAATTTCGACGTCTTTGGGTGGAATGATCCGCACCAGCGCATAATTCACCGGTTCATCCAGCTTGCGGCCGTCGATGATCAGCTCGGCGGTATATTGCAGGACATGAGGTGCCGTTTGCGCGACGTGTTCCCGGTACTGATCGCCACGTTGACGCAAGACGTCCAGGAACAGGACACTGCGCTGGCCCGCATCCATCATGTACTCTACGGCCGAAGCGACAAGCCCTGACATGGGACCGCCCGGCAGCGTTGTATTGTTCATCGACATGACTCGACCTCGCTCTCTTGTGGTTCATTCAAGGACCCTCCGCAGCCTCGAACGTTGATTTAGGTCAACGTTCGACAGTCAGCAGGGCAACGACTCCGCCTTGGCGCGATCAGTGCGTATCCAGGCCACCATCAACTCCCAGGCGAGGGAAAGAATGATCGGCCCGATAAAGAGACCGACAATTCCGTGCGCGAGCGTTCCTCCGATCACCCCGACGAAGATGACGAGTGTCGGCGTTGTCAGATTGCGTCCCATGACGAGCGGCTTCAAGATGTTGTCGAGTACGCCGACAATGCCCAGGAACAGCGTCAGCAGGAGCGCGGTGGTGAAATCCTTGTCTGTCCAGATCCAGATGATCACCGGAAACAGGACGATTGCCGCGCCGATCTGCACGATTGTCAGGATCAAAACTGCGAAGGCTAATAGCCCGGCGCTGGGAACGCCCGCCAACTTGAAGCTGATACCGGCCAGCAAGGACTGAATGATTGCGACGCCGATGACACCCTGGGATACCGCGCGGATAGTCGCCCCTCCCAACTCCAGGAAATGCTCGCTCTGCTCGGGCACAATGCGATAGAGAAAGCCCCTGCCCGCGGCCGCGAGCTGCGAGCCGTGGGGAAAGAGAAAGCCAGCCAGAGCCACAGACATCAGAAATTTGAGCGTTCCAACGCCGGCATTGCCCGCGAGGGCGAGCATGGTTCCGGCCAACGGCTTGAGATGGGGAGCCACCTCGCGCAAGGCCGCTCGAAGGTTGCTGGATGCTTGAGTCCAGAGTTCGTAAAGCTGCGGACCGATGAGCGGCCAATTCTTGACGCCCTCGGGCGGAGATGGAACCACCAGGCTACCAGAGCCCAGATTTCCAGCGAACTCCCTCAATCCATCCAGGGCACTCAAGCCAAGCCAGGTCGCTGGCCCGATGACGATCGCGAGATTGATAAGGGTGAGAATTGCCGCCGCGAGCCTTGGGCGACCGCCGAGAAGTCGGGAAAGGAGATCAAAGACGGGATAGAGCGCAACGGCGAGTACGATGCTCCAGGCCAGGATCGGCACAAAGGGACGGATCAGAACGAACGTCCAGTAGATCAGGAAAGCGAGCAATCCGATCCGGATCGCAAGCTGGATGACGTCGTCTCCGGGCAAATACTGGCGAAGGGTTTTCAACGACGCGCCTTCATCTGGGAGCGGGCATGCTGTCACCAAATTACCGGCCGCTCACGCGCAATAGTCTTGATCCAGATCAAGCGACCGCAGCCCGGCACGGGCCTCATCTGACGACCCGATCGATCCCGCTGCTCTTGTTTGCCGACCCATGAGGCCCAATGTCCGAGGCTATCGACTACGCCGCTCGCGAGCTTCTCAGCGACGGCTGCCAGATCGAAATCCGCGCGCTCCGGCGGGAGGATGAGGCTGACATGCTCGCTGCGGTCGGAAAGACCAGCGCACAATCGCTGCAGCGCCGCTTCTTCGTCATGAAGCGCCACTTCTCGGACAAGGAGCGCGCCTTCTTCATGGACGTCGATTTCAAAAATCATGTCGCGATTGTCGCGCTTACAGATGAAGCCGGCCGCAAGGTCATCGTCGGCGGCGGCCGGTACATTGTTTTCGAGCCGGGGCGGGCCGAGATGGCATTTGTCGTCATCGATATATGGCAGGGCCGCGGCGTCGGCTCGATCCTGATGCGTCATCTCATCAAGATCGCAAGCGACGCCGGATTGAAGGAACTGATGGCAGAAGTCCTGCCCGAAAACGCCGCGATGATAAAAGTATTCGGAAAGTTCGGCTTCAGCCCCGCCCCACGCCGAGATCCCCAGACACTCCATCTGGTACGAAAGCTCGCCTAGAAAACACTTTCAGCGCGGAAGTGATGGTGATTTCCGGCTGCCCCGCCTGATCACCTGAAACTGACTCCGAAAGCACTTGTCGCGCCCGGAGCGCGCCGCGTCTTGAGATGTTGCGGAAGATACGGCGCTTGGTTCCACCTCCGGCACCCTGGTTCGGGTCTACCTCAGTCCCAAGAGCGAGCGCCGATAGCCGCTATTCCGGGCCTCATTCCTGCATGCGAAGCTGCCGGTATATCCCGACGCGTAGCGCCTCTGACCTTTCAGGTAATAGCGCCCTCTTCCGAAATCGAGCCAGACAATCGTATCCTCGGGGCAATGGCGTTGCGCCTGGGATTCATAGCGGAACGGCGTAAGGCTCTGCGCCATCGCGCTGTGCGACGTACACGAAATAACGGCCAAAAACGTAGCGGAACAGCCGTAGGACCTTATCCGCATTTGGTGCCTACTTCGTCAACCCAAGACTGGTACACCGCGGCACCCATTATCCCGATATTGAGCACACCATGCCGTTCAGCCACGCGTGCCAGGGCGCGACGACATCACACCGGCCCGTGCGATCCCGGCGGGACCATATAGAGGGTCATGGCGAATATGACATAGATGAATAACAGCAGAGCGCCAATGAACCATGCCGAACGACCGCTATTCGTAACGAAGGTCGCCGTCACGGTAGCAATCATCACCATCGTCACCGCACCCGGCCAAAACTGCAGGTCCATTGGTTTGGGCCCGACGACGTAGCTCAGGAGCACAAGCACCGGTGCAACGAACAGTGCGATCTGGGAAGCACTTCCGAGCGCTATGCTGACGCTCATATCGAGGCGGTTCTTGCGCGCGGCAGAAAATGCCACGGCCATTTCAGCCGCAGCACCGACGAGGGCTACGATGATGAACCCGACGAAAGCCGGGCTCATCCCCAGCGTCGCCGCCGCGTGTTGCACCGACTCAACGAAGATTTCGCTCACCAACGCCACCAGCACTGTGACAACGAGGAGTGTTCCAACCGCAAGGTTGATCGGCCACTTCGCCTCGGCCGTCTCGCCGTGGTCTTCGCCCGCAAAGAGTTCCTTGTGCGTCTTTAACGAGAACAGCAGGCTCAATCCGTATGCCACGATAAGCAAGATCGCCAGGGCGGCGCTGAAATTCTGAGCCATCACCTCGCCCCGCGCCAAATCGAGTTCGGAGACCGCCGCCGGGGCTAGCAGCGCAATCGTCGCCATTAACAGCAGCGCCGAATGCATCCTTCCCCCGGCGCGATTGTATTCCTGAACGTGGTGCCGGAGCCCGCCCAGCAGAAAAGACGCTCCCAGCATGAAAAGCGAATTAGTAACGATAGCGCCGGCGATCGATGCCTTTACCAGCATGTACTCCCCGGCGTGGAGCGCAGTCACTGCGATGATCAACTCCGTCAGATTTCCTAGCGTCGCATTAAGCAACCCACCCATTGCATCACCCGTCTTTTCGGAGACGGCTTCGGTTGCGTGACTAAGAAGGGCGGCAAGCGGAACGATTGCGAGGACTGCGAGCACGAACAGCAGCGTGTGGGCCGCAGGTACAATCCTTGCCGCGATCAGCACGGCTGGCACAAATATCAGCATCCAGAGCAACGGAGTATATCGGATTTCCCTTAGCAGAGGGTTCATGGTATTGGTCGCTCCTCGGAATCATTGGGCCGTCCGATAACCTCCGGCTCCTCTCCCGCCTGGCGATCCCAGCGGGCGTCGGGCGTAAAACAAATCACCGCACGCACATTCTCGTTGATCTAGATCAACAGACGCCTGCGCCGGATCTGAAGCACTGGAAGCAAGCTTCGCGATCAGCCGAGATAGTTTCAGGCCGTCGCGTCAGTTCTGCTGGTAGCAGGCGCCCCTACGAGGTTGCCAAGGGGCTGAACACGTTTCGCTTGGATATGAGGTTTGCCATGGCCGAAACACCCAAACTCTCTGTCGAGAAAGCTCTGGAAAAACTGCGCGGCGCCGATGCGCCGAAATCCAGGAACGCGCGGCGCACCGAGGAGATGGACGCCCTTGATGACGAGATCAAGCGCATGAAAGCGCAAAGACTTCGCCTAGACCGGCACCAACGTTCGACCAAGAGTGATTGAAATTATCATTGATTTCCGCTGGTGGTCCGGTCGTGCTCCCGCCCGAAGCAAGCGATGCTGCACCAAAGGCAAGGAGCACGCCATGGTAGAAACGCTCAAGAATTCGAACGCCTTGTCGGCGTCCTCATCAGCAAGAATTCGCTCCATTTCGTCTGGACTCTATGAGCGGGCCAGGTTCGAACTTCTATCCCCAGATTCGTAGCAAAGATATTAGACCGCGATTTCCGCCCGTCGTTCTGGATGGATCTGCGCTGTACGCAGCCGGACCTTTTATCGCTCGCCTCAGCGTTCCCCGGAAAAGCCAGATCCGTCCCGCCTGTGCCTGTCGTAAATCAAATCCGGACATACTGGTGGTGTAGTCCGCAGAGAATTGGGCGGCAATGTGCCCGGCTAGTTCGACGGCGCGCGAGACCGGTGCATCTTTCTCCAGGGATAGATGCGTGCGGGCACCATTGTAATATTTCATGTAACAGAGCAGTAGGTGACGGAGGTGGCGCTCGCTAAATACAATGACGTGGTCAAGGCATTCCCGTCGGATCGAACCGATCAGCCTTTCGGCATATCCATTTTGCCAAGGCGAGCGCGGCGACGTCGATTGGAGTCTGCGGATAAAGATCTCACCATAGGCCCCGTCCCGGTCACGAATGAGATGGCGGGGAGCTTGTTCCCAGCCACATGCTTCCGTGAGCTGATTTGCGATCCATTCTGCAGTCGGATGCGTTGTAACGCCAAACCATAGAATCTGCCCTCGCCATGCCCCATGATCAGCAATCCATAGAGCAGGCGAAAACGAGATTGTCGGCACGACGAACATATCCATCGCGGCGATCCCATCAGCGTGATTGCGGAGAAATGTCCTCCAGCCTTGGGACGGCGGGTCTCGTCGCCTGGCCATGTACTTGGCCACGCTGGTCTGTCCGATATCGATGCCGAGCTTGAGCAGTTCTCCATGGATCCGAGGCGCTCCCCACAGAGGATTGGCAAGGCTCATCTCGCGGATAAGCTTGCGTATCTCTAACGGAACTGTTGGCCTGCCACCCCGCGCTTTCGATTTCCAGCGCCAATATAATCGGAAGCCAGCGCGATGCCATTTGACTACGGTCTCCGGCTTGACAATCGCC
>Ga0208989_10000048_pt1 | contig 23020 bp, 17 predicted proteins | sample MedBloCAOM3_M1_FD_187852 | JGI IMG/M metagenome (GOLD analysis project Ga0208989, IMG submission 187852) | Forest soil microbial communities from El Dorado National Forest, California, USA - Mediterranean Blodgett CA OM3_M1 (SPAdes) (version 2) | ecosystem: Environmental > Terrestrial > Soil >...
TTACCCTCAGGATTATATAATCACTCTCAGGATTATATAATCTTTACTAACACCGCATAAAATTATACAGTTAAAGGCTCTAGGTATAAACATAAATATATTTTTTATATTTATAGACAAATAAAACAAATATAAAATATAATGTTTTAAAATAAGTTTATGTTACTAGGTAATATCTCGAAACTGTAAGATATACAAGGTACTAGTATAATAAAAGCAATAACCAAAGGTAATAATATAGTTCAGCAGAAAGACATTAATTGATCGAAACGTATTCTAGGGAATGAAGCTCTAGCTCATATAAAAACAAATATCATAATACAAGATTTTATACCTAAAGCTAAACCATACATCAACCCTTCGATTAAAGGATCTGAGAAAATATTATTACTATACATATTATCTGTATATAATTCAAAATCAATATATTGTATTAATCCAAACAAAGAAGGTGTATAGTCATACAAATAACCACCTAAAAACAATATACTAGTTAGTACACAAATTAATACAATACTAGCATATTCAGCTAAAAAGAAGAAAACAAAAATAACTGCGGCATGTTCTGTCATAAATCCACTAACAAGTTCTGATTCCGCCTCAGCAAGATCAAATGGAGCTCTATTAGTTTCTGCTACAGATCCTATAAAAAAAATAATAAATATAGGAAACAAAGGAATTATAAATCATATAGCTCTTTGAGCTTCTATATTCACAGTAACGTTTAAACTACCTGTTAACATTATAACAAGTAATATAGCAGAACTTAAAATAAGTTCATAACTTATTAATTGTGCTGTACTTCTTAATGAACCAAGGAAAGCATATTTACTATTAGCACTTCAACCTGCTAATAATATACCATACGTAGATAATGAAGATACTGCTAACATGTAAAGTATACCTAAAATAAAATCACTTAAAGCTAAACCAGGTCCATAAGGTATAACTAAATATCCTAACAATGAAAATATTAATGTTATAATAGGACCAAGAAAAAATAAAACTAAATTAGCTTGTGTAGGTGAAACATATTCTTTTAATAAAAGTTTTAATGCATCAGCAAATGCTTGTAAAAGACCATAATACCCTACTATATTAGGACCTAGTCTTCTTTGCATACTAGCCATTGTTTTCCTTTCTGCTACAGTCACATATGCTACAGTTAACAACACGGGTACAGATACTAATAAAACTTCTACTATAGATATTAAAGTAGAAAAATATAAAATAAAAATATAAGTATATAACATTTAATATAAATAAAATAAGATTATTATAAATCAAAATTTTAAACATTAAACCATTAGATTAAAAATAACTTTTTTTTAGTTAAAGTTATCTATTATTAAAACAAACAATTGCCATTTCCAAAAATTATTTCAGAATTCGACCTTCGCCCATAGCCCATCCCCCCCAAAACTCGCCTCTAAGAACTCTTATCCAGGATTCGAACTTGGATCTAGATATTAGAAGTATCCTGCTCTACCATTGAGCTAATAAGAATTATATAATTAAAAAAGAATTATATAATTATATACTTCTATATATTTTACATATTAAGCAACGTATAATATTAAGAATGCCATCATAAGAGCAAATAAACCAGTAGCTTCAGCAAAAGCAAAACCTAATATAGCGTATGAAAATAATTGACCTCTTAATGAAGGGTTTCTTGCTACACCTATTATTAAACAACCAAACACTACTCCAATTCCTACTCCAGCTCCTATTAAACCTGTAGTTGCTAATCCTGTACCTATTAATCTTGCAGCTTGTATCATTTGTATAACATGTATATATAATATATATTTAAATTAAATATAAATTTAAATTATTAATATAATTGACTATTAATTAATTACTACCATTTATTAATATTTTATTATTAATAAACTTAAAGGATATGGAGGGATCGAACCTCTTATTTAAGATTTGCAATCAAAATGTAGAACCATCTACAACATATCCTTAGCATAATTATTTTAACAAACATATTTTATTTAAATCTATTGCTATAACTACTAATAACTATTAATAATTAGTCTATAGATTTAAAATATATTCTGCTTAATTTTGAAAAAATAATTATGCCTAAATTACCTGGTTCCTGTAATATTTCTGATTTATATTGTCTATTTATTAATAATAAATTTTTTGACTATAATTTATTATAAGAACAATACAAAAAGAAATAAAAGAGAAATACTTTGTAATGGTAGACTTACAAATGCATGAGGTTTAGGTGGACTACTTAATCCTCATTCTAAAGAAGGATAAGATCTATTTTGAAGTGTTTGTAATGTATCACTATAGAATTGTGGAGTTAATCAAGGATAACGACTTGTAGCTTTACCAAAAACTAGTTGTTGGTAAACTATATGTAAAAATAAGAATATAGCTATTACACTCACAATACTTCCATATGAACTAACTAAATTTCAACCAGCGAATGCATCAGGGTAATCACTTATACGACGAGGCATTCCTTGTAAACCTAGGAAGTGTTGAGGGAAGAATGTTATATTAACACCAGCAAAGAAAATTCAGAAATGTACTTTACCTAGTGTTTTATTGTAATCTAGCCCTAACATTTTAGGTATTCAGAAATATCATGCACTAAATAATGCAAATACTGCACCCATACTTAAAACATAATGGAAATGAGCTACAACATAGTAAGTATCATGGAAAGCTATATCAAGAGAAGCATTGGCTAAGACAACTCCACTTAACCCCCCTATTGTAAACATAAATACAAATCCTAAAGCAAATAACATTGAAGGTGTTAATTGTAAAGATCCTCCATAACATGTTGCTAATCAACTAAATATTTTAATACCAGTAGGAACAGCTATAATAAGTGTAGCAGCTGTGAAATAAGCTCTTGTATCTACATCTAAACCAACTGTGTACATATGATGCAAAACCGTTAATAAATATTTTATATTTACCCATACAATTTTGTATGCTTCTTTTACAAGAAGTGTCGGACTATATCTTCATCTTTAAGCTTTTCCTGTCTTATTTGTCATACTATTATTTAAATTAATTTGTTTTTGTAAAATTCTTACTTGTGATAATCCTTCTTCAGTTAAATGTAATTTATTAGATACTTGGTAATGAATATTTAATCATTTTTCAAAAGAAAGAGCTTTTTTAGTTTGTAATGGAAATACTTTAAAGTATACTATTATATAATTCAATGCTTTAAATCCAGTAGCTGTGTAACGATAAACATTATCAGTACCAGATCTCAATGTTACTTTACCAAACCCAAATAATTTATATACTTTATTTAGTATAATACTATTTTTTTGATCTAATATATAACGCATTTTTATAACATGACCTAATATATATCTAGAGTTTGTAGTAATAGATACATTAAAACACCCCTCAGCATCAGTAAACCCTGATAATCAGGCATCCTGCAGTGTAACCGTAACAGGGGTCTCGTTTAATTTTAAAATTTCAGAACCAAAACGATCATTTAAAGCAATAATTCAATGAGTTAATTGTTTAATTCTATGATTTAAAGCTAAATTACCATTGAATAAAAAAGCTAAAAGCAAAATATCTGAAGGGTTATCAACCATTCATCTATAAAAATCGTTATTTTTACCACTCTTTCCTTGAGGAAAATGTTTAACTACACCAATATTAAATTTAAATTGTATTTTATAAAGTATATCACTTTCTTTTTGAGTAAGAACAAAACGAACTCTTTTACCTCCATCGTAAGTTTGAATAGCTCCATCTCCTTCAGCAAACCCTATAAATCAAGTTAATCATTTATCTGAAGGAATATCTTTATTTTTAAATATTGTATTATAATAAGCATAAAAAGCAGAAAATTTAAAAGATGTTTCGCGTGTAGTCTCTGAGACGCTCTGTTTGTTATCCTTTAAGGAATACAGGGACAGATTGTCTGCTGATTGAGTATAGCTAATTAGATTTTTACCATACAAGGTACTAATTAGCACTAAACTGTTCCAGCATATAGCGAAATTAATTATATTCCCTATATCACTATAGGGTGAAGCCATCATTACTCAACTTCAAACAACAAATCCTAATACACCTATAGACATCATAGCATAAACCATACCTAGATATCCAAAAACACTTTTATTGGAACTTGCAGAAATTGTAGTACTAATTATACCAAATCCGGGTATAATTAAAATATAACAATAATTTTGATTAATTAAATAGTTAATAATAATCTATTTCAATTAATACTCAAGAATTTAACATCCTTGTTAGGACTTTATCTTAAACTGTAGTTTCATTTAATTCTCCTAATCTGTTCATTGTATTCTTTAATTTAATAATTTTTTCAATTCCATCTTTATTTAAATGATCTTTATTTTGAATTATTATATATGCTTTTCTTCATTTTAAATAATTAATATGTTTACTAGATAATAAATGAAAATAGTCAAAATAATTAATAACGTTTTTAGCCGAACCAAAACTAGTAGATCCATAATAATAAGTATCTTGACTTTTTCTATAACCTATATTACCGCCTAAAAAATCTTTAATTAAAAGTAATAAAGTATTATATTTCTGGTCTATTTGATAATTTAATCTAATTTCTACTTTTTTATCACGATTAATAATTTTAATTTGAAAACTAGCATCAGCATCAGAAAAACCAGCTAATCAATGATTCTTTAGATCTTTATCTAAATTTAATTTAAAATTAATTGTTTTACCAAATTCATTAAAATTTTTATGACTTAATATATTATTATTAATTTGATTTAATTTATTATCTGTTCTAATTTTTCCATTTATCAAAGTTATAACTTTTTTTAAACCCTCTTTTGCGGCTATAATTAAAAGAAAAGCATTTTTATTTCTAACCTTTCTAACACTTCCAAAACCTATTTTACTTTTTATATAATAGGCTAAAGAAACATCTAATAAATGGAATACAATAACTAATTGTTGTTTACTACTAAAATGACCATCACCATCTATTAAACCAGCTAAATAATGACCAAATTGTTCATCATTTAAGGGTTTTAAATGCTTAGGTACATGAACAGAAATAGATTTAACATTTTCTAAATTTACTACAGTTTCGTTGCGTAAAGTCTCTGAGGTTCCAAATTTTATTTTAAATTTGTTACCTGCTGATTTACTTCATTGTTTTAACTTTTTTACCATGTCTTCTAAGATGGGGTATTTAAAACTTGTTATCGTAGTTCTTCCAGCATATAGCAACGTTAAGAAGCTTATATATTTTACTTCTGGATGACCAAAGAATCAGAAAAGATGTTGGTATAATATAGGATCACCTCCTCCGGCTGCTTCAAAGAAAGAAGTATTAAAATTTCTATCTGTTAATACCATTGTAATTGCCAAATTTTTTTTTATTGATTTGCTAGACATAGTCTCATGATAGTGTGACTATCTTAGAAACTTATTAATTAAGTATACATTATACTTAATAATAAATTTAGAGCAAACTCTCATATACTCACGCATATGTTGGGACTATATTTTATTTATTTAAGTTGTAAAAGTTTTGTAGATGATTTCATACGAAGATAGTTCTGTTATCATTCATTTCAGATTTGATAAGTTTTACATAATCCTTATTAAGCTTATGATCGAAAGAACCTTGATTAAAGAGTTCTACAACCTTTACTCAATCTCTATAATCTAAAAACTTTGTTCCAAATAAAGGATATTTTGTAAGATAATTAACAACTGCTAAATTACCTTTTAGGCTTGTAGTTCTAACTCTATATTGAGGATTATCACTATCATTTCTAATGGGTTTTACTAGAGATCCAAAAGTAAGAGCAATTTCCTCTAAGAAGAATAAATTATCTTTTTTATTTTGATCTCTTTGTCTTTGACTTAATTCAAATCTACACTCTATTCTAGGATATTTACCAGATTCAGTACTTCTAAGTGAGAAATGACCATCAGCTTCTATAAATCCAGATAACCAAGCATTAGATATCATAGAATCAGTATTTAGTCCCTTCTTTTCAAAAGAAGTGCTTTTATATTGATTATATCAGTCTATTAATCTATGTAATGCATAGATTTTGTTAGTCTTCATGTTACCGTTAAGTAGAGACACTAACAATAATAAACCATCTAAATTGTTTACGGTATATATATAAGCATTTTGACCTTTCTTTCTAGAAACAGATCCATGGCCTAACTCTTTTTGAATTAAAAGGGCTAAAGGTAAATCCTTCAAGTGAAATACTATTTGAATAGATGGATAGTTAAGACTACCCTTCACAGATCTTTCGGTTTTAGGTATATGTATTGTACCGTCTCCTTCTATAAGACCTGCAATGTAATGGGCAAACTCTGTGTTTGAATTACCTCGAATAAGAGCATAACTTATATAGTCTTTTGAACCATCTCCTTTGTATAAAACTTTTTTTGATGCGAAGCAAGAACTTACACCTAAAACAATACAACAAATAAACTCTGGCGTGCAGTCTCTGAAGATCCCTAAAAAGTGTAAACTTCATAGGTTTCCTGCTGATTGTGTGAAATTAATATATCACAGTTTCCAGCAAATAGCCAGATTTAAAGCCGGCACAATTTGTAGTTTACCGGCTAAAACAGGTAAAGATAGTAATAATAATACAGCTGTAACTACTACAGCTCAACCAAATAAGGCTAATTTATGTAATTTTATACCAGGACTTCTCATATTAAGTATAGTTGTTATAAAGTTTATTGCACCTAATAAACTACTTATACCAGATAAATGTAAAGCAAATATAGCTAAATCTACACTAGGTCCACTATGACTTTGTATACCACTTAAAGGAGGATAACAATTATGTTGGTAACCTCATTTTAGGGTTTTTATACTTTAAATAAATAAATGTATTAACCAATACTAAAACTATCGTTACACGCAGTATATCTCTATACTGTTCGGACTATACCTTCATCTTAATGGTATTGAAGCTCAGTTAGTTTATAACTGATTTTTTCGCAATTCTCTTATAATATCCCTTATCTTAGACAATTTAAGATAATTACCTTTATCTTTAGTATAAGATCTAGCTCATATTCTATATTCCAAAGATTTTACTCCTTTCATTGTGTTTTTAAAGAAAGCTATGATATTTTCGATTGCTCTAGAATTGGTAGTGTCTAATATATAGTGATTATATATTTCTTTATATTTGACGGGATTTTTTATGTGTAATAAAATACCTATTCCCTCTAATACTATTTTATCTAATTTTTGTGTTAAACCAAAACCATGTGCTATTCTAGTTGGAGTTTTATTAGTTAAATAAAAACTACCTTCTGCTTCAATAAAACCAACTAATCAACTTTTAGTCATCACGTTGTTAATTGAATCTACATCAGTTAATGGTAAATTTGCATTGTTTCAAGCAGGAGACAAATAATCTTTATTAGGTTTAGTATCTTTAATAGCTAAAAGTTTTGAATTTTTCTCTTCTTTAGTCATAGATATGTTATTTAAAATGGCTAATGCTTTTTTTAATTTTACATAATCATAATGTTTAGTTGTTAAAAGAGGATATTTATCAAAAATAGGTATTAAAATTGTTTCTATAACCTTTCTATCTCTAATAGAGTATTGTACTTTGGTACCATCTTTTGTTATAGAACCTACTTTTAACTCTTTTTTTATATAATTTAAAATTCTTAAATTATATGCAGATTGAGTTAATTTATAACCTAGAGTTCATTTAGTAGATATACCAGTTCCTTGGTGTGAAATATGAAAGTTACCATCTCCATCAGTAAACCCTACTAATCATTGTTCAAACGAATCTTGATTTATATGGTTACCATTAAGATGTTCTTCGTTAAGTCTCTGATGACTAGTAAATAAACGTTTGTTTACTAGTCAGGCGCATTGTCTCCATGACGTACACATTTTTACATACGTGCTACTTAAATTTGTATTAATTATAACTAGACATGAGTAGTGTACTACGTGTAATATACTAAATAATTTAGTATTTACTAGAAGAGGTTCACGCATCGAGAAGAATTTACTTTTTTTTATGTCGCCATAAAAAAACTCCCTGTTTCCTTTAAGAGTTCAACCTGTACCTGCACCATTTTCTATAACACTAGCAAATAAAAATAAGAATAAACTAGGTAATAGTAATCAAAAACTTATATTATTTAATCTAGGGAATCTATGTTTTATATGTGCCTAGTTATTGCTATAGTTTAAAGAAGTAATTAAATAAGAAGTAATTTTCACTGCTTCTCATTTAGGTCTCCCACCTAATATATTCAACTGTCTGTATGCACTAGGTAATTCTGACCTATGGTCATAAATGTGAGCAAAAAGTCTTTCTTTAGCTATTCTATCCACCATACTATCACTGGGAAAAACATTTGAGATTCTTCAATTACTATAACCCATAGCTCTAACTCCATGATGATATCTAAAATCTATAAGGACACCTAATTCCTTATCATTTTTTACAGGTACATCACCTGCAGGGTTATAAGTTTGAAGTACTAAAGAGGGGGATGGGCTATCCACAGGATAAAAGGTTCCATCTTCCCTTACTCCTGGTACATAATGAAATGGATTTCATCCACCTGGATTATTACCTCCACCTGAATTATTACCTCCGCCTGGGTTATTAGGTCCACCTGAACTACTGCCTCCACCTGATCCTGAAGGACTCATGTTAAAAATATTTGTATCCATATCTAGAGATAATAAATCTAAAGTAAGGATTTGTATACAAATCTGTATACAAATCTGTATTTGTATACATATAAAGTAAAGACAAAAGCAACAAATAAAATATAGTAGCAAATAAAAATAAAAATAAAATATATATGACAAATATTCTTTCCTCTTCTGAAAAATTTTATGGGATAATCATTGTGTATACGTACGTAAAGAAATTTCTTACACATACATAAAGTAATTTCTTACTCTAATGGACTATGTCTTCATCCATAATATATATATATTATAACGGAGCTTCGCGTGTAGTCTCTGGGGATCCTACTCGTAATCTAATTTAAAAAAATTACTTTGGTTTCCTGCACATTCTTCCCATGTATACATAAGTGTTACGACTAATTCAGTTGAAAATACAACTTTAGAAGTATATAACTCCAATTAGGTGTCTATGTATCTGTTAACTGGAAAATTAATTCCAAATTCGAGAGATTCTATGCATATAGCGTAGTAATAATTAAAAAATTCACATTTTTTAACGGCATTCCCTTATTTAGGTAAAAAACAACTTAAAATTTATTTAAATGGTCTCAATTAAAATATGATCTATTTCTATTCATATTATTTTTTAATAAATCTATACTAGTTTTGCTTTCAACACTTAAATGCAAATCTTTTATAATTAATTTTGCTGCTAAAGCCCAATCTTTGTAATCTAAAACTTTAGAAGATAATAAAGGAAAAGCATTTAAATAAGTAATAATAGTAGATAAAGACTTTTTACTAGAAGCTGTAAGAATACAGTACTCTCTACCTGTAGCTGATTGTTTTCTTGTTAAAAGACTACAACCTAAAAATTTAGATATATCTAAAAGTATAGCATTATAACTAACATTAGTTATAGGATCTAACATTCTCTGTTCAATTCTTAGTCTACAAGAGATTTTATTTTTTAATGCTCCATTTTCTATCTTAGTATGTTGTATAGAAAAACTACCATCTGCATCTATAAATCCTGCTAATCAACTATCTTTATTTAAATCTCCTAGTTTAATTGGTAGTTTTACTATATTTAAACTATGGTTTTTATTTAATCAATCTATTAGATGATAAACTTCATTTATTTTAGGTGTTCTAAGTTCACCGTTAATTAAATTAATTATTTTAACTAATCCTTTTACTTCTGAAACTATTAATACACAAGCATTATTTTTGGGTCTATATGCTATGGAACCATATTCTAACATATTAATAAGTTTAATAGCTAACGGCGCATCTTTAAAATGAAAAGTTATACAAAACCTAGGATTATGCCTTTTTCTAGACACTCTATCACTTTTTTGTATTCAAATATGACCATCCCCTTCAAATAAACCAGCTAAATACGCATTTATTGAAGGGTTTATACTTAAATTGAGACGATTTATTTTATGTTGTTTTTTACCAAGGAGGTGATTTGTCTTTGCCATATCTGGACCTCCTACTAGTAATGGTAATAAGAAATTACCAAAACCTCCTATTAAAGCTGGCATAACCATAAAGAATATCATTAAAATAGCGTGAGCAGTAATTATACTATTATATAATTGATTATCTGCAATATATTGAACACCAGGTCCACTTAATTCTAATCTTATTAATACAGAAAAAGCTGTACCTAATAACCCAGAGAATAATGCGAACATAAGATATAATGCTCCTATATCTTTAGCATTTGAAGATAAAAATCATCTTTCTGTTCATAAAGATATATTTGCTTTTGAAACAGAAAGGTTTGATAAATTAGTCTTTTTAGATTTTTTATCTAATTGATAAGGCTTTTCAAAATACATCGAATTAGATTTAATATGACTTGTAGATTTAATATGACTTGTAGATTTAATATGACTTGACAAAAAAATTATTTTTTTTATAACCCTAAATGTCTATTTATTATTATACTGATAGGTAGGTATTATTTAAATTAAACCAAACTTTTTATAGTTTAAACAGATTAACTGCATATATTTTTATTATAATTAATAAATATTTAATTACACAAAGAAGAAAAGGATTTGAACCTCTAATCTAAATACAAAATATAATAATATGTATCAACCCTTTGTACCAATAAGGGAACCTTCTTTTATGAATAAAACTAAGAAATATATATTTTATAATATATATTCCTTTAATATTTATTTCATAATATTAAATATTAATATTTAACTTAATGTTTTTTTGTATTATCAAAACCAGCTAATTCAACTAAGCTATTTTCTAATAAGCTAATAAAAGGAACTAGTATTAAAAAGTAACTAAAATAAATTACAGTAGTAACTTGCCCTAATTCTATATAAGGAGATTCTACATGTTTAGCACCTAATACCATTAGTATAAGGAAATTAGCTACAAATGTATAAAAAGCTATTTTACTTAAAGGTCTAAATTGTATACCTCTAGATCTACCTAAATCGGTAAATGGCATAGCTAATAGTATTAAAATAGCAGCAAGCATAGCAATAACTCCTAATAATTTATTAGGTATAGATCTCAAAATAGCATAAAAAGGTAATAAATATCACTCAGGAACTATAGAAGAAGGAGTTTGCATAGGATTACCCATAACATAATTATCACTATCTCCTAAAGCATTAGGCATTAAAAATACAAATGTACTTAATACAAGTATAAAAAGAAATATAGTTATTAAATCTTTAAATAAGTAATAAGGAGCAAAAGATATTCTGTCATAATTACCTGAGATACCTAAAGGATTATTTGCCCCAGCAGTATCATGAAGTGCTATTAAATGCATTAATGCTAAAGCAGCTAAAACAAAAGGTAATACAAAATGTAAAGAAAAGAATCTATTTAAAGTAGCATTGTTAACACTAAATCCACCTCAAATAAATTCAACTAAATCTTGTCCTATTCATGGTATAGCACTCATAAGATTAGTAATAACAGTAGCACCTCATAAAGATGTTTGACTATAGGGAAGAACATAACCCAAGAAACCAGTAACAATCATTAATAAGAATATAATTGTACCTATAGTTCATGTTAATGCTCTAGGGCTTCTGTAAGATCCATAATATAAACCTCTACCCATATGTAAATACACTAAAAAAAAGAAAGCTGAAGCTGTGTTACTATGTAAGTAACGTACTAATCAACCATTATTAACATCACGCATTATATGTTCTACAGAATTGAAAGCTTCTAATACACTAGGGTTATAGTGCATAGCTAAAGTTACACCTGTAACTATTTGTATAACTAAACAAAAACCTAATAAAGAACCGAAATTTCATAAATAATTTAAATTAGATGGAACAGGAGCATCGATTACGTAAGAATTAACTAATTTTAAAAAAGGATAACTTTTAAATGCTCTCATATTTTTTTTTATAATAATATATACAAATACTATATATTTAAAAGGATTATATGACACAAGATGTCAAACGAATATAGTTATAGTTTAAATTAACTTTGAATCAGCATAAAACACTAATAAAACATAGGTTTAAAGGTAAGCAAATAACTAAAAGAAAAGGACAAATAATTATAATTAAAGATGTTTACGAAAATTTATCTAATCTTTTCTTTATACATAATTTTTAGGATTAATAGTAGCTAAAAGAGCTAAAAATATTAAAAGTAATAAATTAGCATCTTGCATATTTAGAGAAGGTGTTAACATATACATTATAAAACCTATTAGAATATATAAAGCATAAGTTGTAATTACACCAGTACTTAAATTACTTATGATATGACTTAAGTTCACTAAATTTTTTTCTAATCCATAAGGTCCTAATTCTTCGATAATTCCTCTATCTAAGAATTTAGTTGTTTGACCTCCAAATTTAAAGATATTACCTGTAATATATTTATTATATATAAGTTCAATGAAAAATCTTTGATTAAAAAATCCAAATATATTGTATCCCAATCTAGAAAATTTAAAACTTATAAGTGGTCTAGTTACAAATTCAGAAAGAATTATAGCTAAAATACTTAAAGAAATAGTAAATATCAAAGGTAATAATTTAAAGAAAGTAGGCACAGCAAACTCAGTATCTAACATTATCTCATGTGTAGGATGTATAAATAAGCTATTGTCAGCAAAGAAATCTGAACCTAATCCAATAAAAATATCTTTAGTAATATACCCAAAAAATATAGAAAAAATAGCTAATATAATTAAAGGTAAGCTCATAAATATATCTCCTTCATGAGCATGTTTATAGCTAACAACAGGTCCATTAGGATTAGTTAAAAAAGTTAAGAATAAAACTTTAACAGAATATAAAGTAGTAAACATAGCACCAATAGTAGCTATAAAATAAACAACTATACTACTAAAATAAAATTCCCCATATGCAGATTCTAATATAAAATCTTTACTATAAAATCCAGTCATAAATGGGAAAGCAACTAAACTAAGGCTTGCTATCAACATAACAGAGTATGTTAAAGGTAAAAATGGTCTTAAACCACCATATTTTCTAAAATCTTGATTATCAGCAACAGCATGAATTACGGCACCCGCTCCTAGGAATAAAAGTCCTTTATAAAAGGCATGATTTACTAGATGAAATAAAGCAACATTATATGAAGATAAACCTACTGCTATTACCATCATTCCCAATTGACTCATTGTAGAATAAGCAATAACTTTCTTAATATCTTGTTGAAATAAACCTATAAGACTACTAAATACAGTAGTTATAGCTCCTAATCATAAACATAAAACTAATACAGTTGAACTGTATTCAATTAAAGGACTAGTTCGCATTAATAAATAAACACCAGCAGTAACCATAGTAGCTGCATGAATTAAGGCACTAACCGGTGTAGGACCTTCCATTGCCATGGGTAATCAAACATGTAATCCAACTTGAGAACTTTTAGCCATAGCACCAATTAAAAGACATATACCAATAATAGTAACAATGTTTTCATTAATAAAAGGAGCTAATGAAAAAACTGTAGCATAATCAATGTTACCAAAAGATCATAATATAACAAAGATACCTATTGTTAAAAAACAATCTCCTACTCTATTAGTTAAAAAAGCAGACATAGAACTTTGATTTGCTGCTATTCTAGTAAATCAAAAACTAACTAAAAGATAAGAACAAATACCTACACCTTCTCATCCTACAAACATTAATAAAAAATTATTAGATGTAACAAGTATGATCATCATAAAAGTAAATAAACTTAGATAACTAAAAAATCTTTGATTATGAGGATCATGACTCATGTATCCTATAGAATATATGTGTACTAAAGAACTAACTATTAAAACGGGTATTAACATTGATACTGTTAAACTATCAAAATTAAAACTTCATGATACATTTAGTGATTCACTATCTATTCATCTGAAAAGATTTATAGATGTAGGTATATTATTTATACCTACCTCAAAAAAGGTAATTATAGCCAACAAAGTTGTTACTACTACACATGTACATGTAATTAATTGTGCACCGCTAACTCCAACTTTTCTACCAAAAAAGCCTGCGACTATTGATCCTAATAATGGTAAAGTAATAATAGCTAGATACATTATTTATATTCTATTGAAATACTTCCTCTTAATCTATAAAATGCTACTAGAATACCTAGACCTATTGCTGATTCTGCACCAGCAATTGCTATAATATATATAGCATATGTTTGGCCCAATATATCATCAAAGCTAAGTGAACTTATCAATATTAAGAATGTAATAGCCAATAGCATTATTTCAATAGAAATAAGCATTAATATTACATTTTTTCTATTTAGTACGAAACCTAAAATTCCGATTAAAAAAAGTATTAAGGATAAATTCATTGTATATTTTTTTTTTAATCAATTATTTTAATTATTTATATTTTTTATTATTAACAACTTTTTATTATTATATTAAGTATATACTTATATTGCCAATATAAAATATTAATCTTCCGATTCAATATCATCTGATACTGAACTATTCTCTTTGGCTGATTCCTTACTTTCTTTAGTTAATTCCTCGTCAGCTTTACGCTTACCTCTATTTAAAGACTTACTTTCTTCTAAGTTTTTATCTTCTTCCATAAATTCATCGTTATCACTACTATCATTTACCATTAATACCAAATTTGGATTACAAAGTCCTATAGTATTATTTATAGTATTCTCCATTCTTTTTAAGTAGATAGAAAATGTTTTAAACAATCAATTAGAAAAAGAAGATATATTATCAGCAAGAATATATTATAACATACTTAAATTTATTGCTCCTCTAATCATAGTAAAAATTTTTCTAATGTTACACTTTCTATGACTATAGGCATAGAACTATGTAAAATACCACATATTTCTGAACATTGACCATAAAATGTACCTTCTCTATTTATAAGTACAGAAACTTGATTTAATCTACCGGGATAAGCATCACATTTAATACCTAAAGCAGGGCAAGCAAATGAATGTATAACGTCTGCAGCAGTAACAATAAATCTTACGTGTGTTAATTCAGGTAAAATAACTCTATTATCAACTTCTAACATTCTTAATCCACCTTCTTCCAAATCAGATTCCGGTACTAAATATGAATCAAACTCTATGAACTCATCTTCTGAATTTAAGAAATCAGGGTATTGATAACTTCAGTATCATTGATGACCTTCAGCCAATACAGACATTGCAGGATCACTAACTTCATCCATTAAATATAATAATTTGAAAGATGGAAAAGCGATTAATATAAGTATTAAAGCTGGAGTTATAGTTCAAATTAATTCTATTAATGTACCATGATTTAAATATTTATGAGAAATAGGTGATCTATTATGTGAATAATTTCTAATTATAGAAACCATAATTCAACCTACTCCAAATAAAATTATTACTAAATAATACATTATATTATCATGTAATTCTACTAATCCTTCCATTTGTGGTGTAGCGCTATCCTGAAAATAAAGACCTCAAGGCTTTGGAGTATCACAAGTATTAAATGTATTTAAATATAAGTTTAACATCCTTATTCACTTTTTTTCTATTCTGAACCATACTTATAATCTTGTTCTCAAAACATAATATATGGCATATACTTAAATATCGAATAGAAACCAATAAACAGATTATATAATATATAACAATATTACATAACTTTCTATATTATATAGAAAGATTTAATAATAGCATCTTGTGTAATAATAACATTAAATAAAAAGAATAAAACCATTAAAAATATTTTTATTTTTTAAATCCTGATATTAAAGCTATTATACTTTTATTATCGTTTTTTAAAGTATACATTTGTCTACTATCAATTTTTAAAGCATTTTTACCTAATTCAAAAGCAAATCCTAATGTTAATGCTAAAAAGAATATTAACATTATTACTAACCCATATATACCGTTTGTATATGCACTAACTACATAAGGATAAACTAAAAGAATTTCTAAATCAAATAGTAAAAAAAGAAGTGCAAATATAAAAAAAGAAATACTGAATTGTGTTCTATTCTGTCCTAAAAAAGAATGAAAACCACATTCAAATGCACTATCTTTTTCTCCATAAGGGTTATGTGTAGCAAATATTAAATTAACTGTTAATAAAATTATAGCTAATAAAGGTATAAAGACGAAAAAGAAAGTAGTACTTGTCATTTATGTATTAAATAATATTAATGCTAATATATTAGCCATACTTAATCATTCTCTAGGTATAAATATAAATAATAATATTATTAAAGTTAATATAGAAATACTGATAGTTAAAGAACTAGATAAAACAATATTATTAGATTTAAAAGTTAAACTTTGTATTAATTTATTATTTCTAATAATATTGGCATGCATATTAACTCCTTCTAATTCAGGATTGATTTCATATTCAGGTTTATCAAAAAATATTTGTTTTATAACATTTAAATAATAAACTGCACTAATAACACTAGTTAATATTGCTACTAAAGTAAGGAAGACATAACCATTATCTAAAGCCGCACTTAATACCATCTGTTTGGCAAAGAATCCTATAAGAGGCGGTATACCTACAAAAGAAAAAATAGTAATAGATAAACTTAAGGCCAGAACGGGATTTATGTAAAAGAAACCCTTCATTTGACTTATTAATTGTATAGGTGAATTATTTTTATCTGTTAACTCTTTATATTCATCATTATCATTAACATAATAATATAAAGAGAATCCCATACTTATTAATATAATAAAAGCATTTAAATTACTTATAGAGTATTGCATTAAATAAAAAATAAATGCTTGAATTGATTCTATACTATTAATACTTAATGCTAATAGTATAAACCCTATATGTGATATAGTACTATATGCAAACAATTTTTTTATTCTAACTTGTGTTAAACCAACAATTGTACCAATCACTAATGAAAGTAATGAACTAATAAGTAAACTTGATGTTCAACTAAATTGAAATTCAAATAATGAATTACTTGTATAGTGTACTAGTTCTAAAAAAAATATGAATATAGAAATTTTTGCTATTATAGCTACAAATGTAGTTACTATAGTAGGAATACCATCATAAACATCAGGCGATCAAAAATGGAAAGGCGCAGCACTAACTTTAAATAAGAACCCTACACTTAAAATAAGTAAAGAAAAATTTATATAATGAGATTTATATCAATACAATAAATTATGAGTATTATTATTAGCTATATCACTTAAACTTGTTATAATATATATACCATCCAAATTTGTTGTACCAGAGTTTGCGTATAATAAACTAGTACCTAATAATATAAAACAAGAACTTAAACCTCCTAACAAGAAATATGTAAGACCTCCTGAAGTAGCCAGTTCTGAATTTCTATATAAAGTACTAAGTAAATATAACCCATAACTTTGCAGTTCTATTGATAAAAATATAGAAACTAAATCACTAGTTGAAACTAAAAATATAGCACCAATTATTATAAATAGTAATATTAAAGGATATTCTATTATTTTATATTGTTCTCCCATTTTATTAACTATTTTAGTTCTATAATATAAAAAATTATATAAGAATAATTTTCCTAATGATGAATATTCTGTTACTCAAACTTTTCTAGGGTAAAAACTAGTTAACTGTAAAATTACTGCGCTAACTAAAAATATAAAAATATGAAATACTTGTGTTATATTTGTAGCATGAAATAAGCCACCATATAAACCTATACCCCCATCTAATGATATGAAGTATAAACTATTTAAAGCAATTAAAGAAGAATAAAGTAAAATTGTTATACCAATTCTACTAAAAAGTATAGACTTATCTCGTCTCAAAGAAACGGCGTTAGATAATAATAACAATAAACTTGAATAAATTAACATTATATTAAAAAAGATTTGAACTTACTTTAATATATAAATTGTAAAAAATATATAATATATACTTTATCTTAATTATATTGAGATTACATATAAATACAGATAGCAAATAAAATTTACATAAAAAACTTTTTGCTTGTATTATCTTGTAATGATCAATCATACTATATACCCTATATATATTATCAAGAAATTAGCTAATTTCTACTAAAAATAAGTATATTACTTATTAATTTCATTATCTGATTAGCCGGAGGAGAAATTCGAATTCTCATTATTAATGCATGAAATTAATGTTCTAACCATTGAACTACTCTGGCTAAATATTTATATACCTAATAATTTATAAGTTCTAATAAAATAACTTAAAAAATATTATACTATGTTATTTTATTATATAAAAAGGGAGGATACCCTGATTCGAACAGGGAACAAACTGTGCCACATACAGTTACTCTACCATTGAGTTATACCCACCTAAATCTTATCTACTTTATTATTTATAATACATTGAATAAAAAAGAAATTTTATGTACTTTATGTTGGAGTGGTTCGAACACTCAATTATAAATACCAAAAATTTATGACTTACCTATTAGTCCACAACATATTATAATAAAACATAAATATATTATAATTTAACACAATGTTGTTGTAAGATATAATATTTTATATTATAAGGTAAATCCGACTTGAACGGACAAAATTATAATAATTAAATAGTCCTAAGCTATTCATGTCTACCATTCCATCACTACCTTTAAACAATTGCTCGAGATAAGATTTGAACTTATAACCTAAACATCTTCAGAGTTCCGCTCTACCAGGTTGAGCTTCTCGAGCTATTAACTACTATATGATTATATACATATACAATTAATTACTCATTATAATTGGAGAAACCAGGACTTGAACCTGGAAAGATAATGTGCAAGATTATTGTTTTACCAAAATTAAAACTATTTCCCCTTTAATTAAATCATATAGAATTTAATCATTATGTTTATCTTTCTTAGTATCCGAAAAACGATTTGAACGTTCACGATATATTATCAGTAAAGCTTAAGCTTACCCTGTCTACCATTCCAGCACTCGGATAAAAAAAAATATATTTATAACTAAGGCCAGAGTGATTTGAACACTCATCTAAGCTGTCATGAGCAGCTTGCTTTACCAATTAAGCTATAACCTTAATATACAACAATATATATAAGCGGATAAAGGATTTGCACCAATAGATACTGGTCATGAGCCAATTATGTTTCTATTACATCAATCCGCAAAAAAAAAATAAATAAAATAAAAAAAATTACTAAAAAGATAACCTTTCTAGCCCCAGTGGGGTTCGAACCCACGTATGTAATGATGAAAACATTATGTCTTAACCTCTTGACTATGAGGCCTATATCCTGAAAAGGTAGATAGGGGTATAAAAATAAGCCCAGTACAAGTATCGCACTTGTTTCAGCTGGTTACAAAACAGCTACATTACTTTTATGCTAACCAGGCAAAATATATAATAAAGCTAATGTTATTATATACTAAAAAAAGATAGTAAAAATTGATGATATCATATGATTTTAGTGATAAAAAAATTAGTACTTTATACCTAAAAATATCAAAATTCTTTCAGTTAAAGCCTATTAATTATACTACAAATTAACTTAAAAATGAAGCATAAAATCGTAGTATTATACTACGTGTATTAAAGAATATTATAAGGTAAACTTCACGCCTATATGCTTTCAGCATTTATTTTTAACTAACTTAGCGTTCCTGCCGTGCCTATGCTATACATCTACTTAAGTGATAGTAACATCCCTGTACAATATAATAATATTATACTTAAATTAATATTGGGCACATAAACAACAGGTAAACCATAGGTTAATATATTCAGCTCCTTTCGTACGAGGAATATATCCTTAATTTATTCTAATTTCCTCTAGAAGATAGAAACCATACTGTCTTACGACGTATTTAACCCAGCTCGTGTAACTTATTAATCGACGAACAGTCGGACCCTTCATAGTTTCTGCGTCCATGTGGATAAGTCAAGCCGACATCGAGGTGCCAAACTCCGCCCTAAATTTGTACTCCCTGGCGCAATTAGCCTGTTCAATATTGTTAATATAAAGATTTCTCTTTATTTCCATTTCTTACAAAATGGTTCAGACTATGTCTTCATTAATCCTTAATGATTTTTTTATTATTTATATAATTTGCAACACGAAACATAAGAATATGTTTATTTTTATTATTTGCTACTTACTCATCCTTTTATTCCAAAAGCACCTATACGGTATTTAGATTTAAGCATAGAGTATTCTACATTAGATTTGGCATCACCTCTTAGCATTACGGCAGATATTCCTTTAAAAGAAGAATCTACATTTTTTAAACCTCCTTTTCAAATTAATTGGAAAATAGATCTAGATGCTGTATATCGTCTAGATAATCTACCTTTAGCTTCTAATCTAACACCCGCTAATTTTAAATGTTTTAAATATTTAAATACATAATTTGTTAAAGAGATAGATTGTTGAGAATATGAATTTTCATGTTCTAATTTATTAGCATTTGAAAAATAATTTAATAATACATTATTTAATTGATCTGTTTTAACATTTTCAAACATATTATTAATATATGTATTTCTTATTTTATTTATAAAATATTCATTTTTATTAGATTTATTAATTCTATCACTTAATCTAATGACATTTGGTAATTTAACTTTATTTAATGATGATTTAAATATGTTATAGAATTTGTTTTTTCTATTCTTTAATTTTAAAACAATAGCTTGTGTAAGAATATCACTATTTAAATGCATTTTTTTTAAATTAACAATATTAAATTCTACTTCCTTATTATATAATTTCTCAACAAGGTGTGTCAATCTTACAATAAATGGTTTTTCAAACTTAACACTATTAAATTTAAATAAATATCGTAATTTATATAAATTTTCTTTATATGTTTTCTCAGCTATGTCTTTATAATAATCATAATTAGGGTAATTATAAGTATTTAGACTATCAACTAAATTCATAAATATTAAAAATTTTTCACGATTACTTAATACTTTTATTTCAACTAATTTAGTTAAATATTCATAATACTTACTTAATACTTTTAAATAAGTTGATAAATCATCAATAAATGATTCTGCAATAGAGCAATATGCATCATAATAAGTTATTTGTTTATATAATGCATCAGAATAATTTTTATTTACTTTAGTTGAAATATATTTTGATGGATTTAAAAATTCCTCAACAGTAAATGGTCTATTATATGATATAATTTCATCACCTTTTATATCTTTAACTATTTTACCATTTTTATCTAAAGTTATATATCTTTCTAAAGCTTTTTGTAAATAAATTACACCATTATCTGTTTTCACATATCTCTTTTTTGGAGAATATAAAGATTTATAAAGTCTTTTATATTCTCTTTTTAAAGAAATTTTCTCAGTATTATATACATAGAAAGTAATAATTACTTTATTACTAGTATGTTTCAATTCACCTTTACCTATAAAAATTTTTTTTGATGATCGTCTTCTATATAATATATTTATATACTCAGTATTTAATTCTTTATGATTAATAAACATACTAAAATATCCCTTTAATAAAGTCATCAAACTTTTATCTGTAGAAGGTAACCCCTTTACATAATTACTATTATAGGCATATATACTATTATATCATTCCTGCGCAGCAGGAGGAAAATGTTTAATTCTACCTGTATCACTATAAATATAATTTAGTCTTTTAATTCTAGATTTATTTAATTTTTTATCAAAAATAACAGGTGTAACTAAATCAAAATCCTTTTTAGAATTCAAATCTAATAATTTTAATTTTGTTTTATTAATAATTTAATAATTAAATGGAACATGGTCCTAAGCTTAATCTCTAATAAGAAATTAAGTCTATTTCACTAATAAATCAATATTAGTTATTATGCTATTACATTACAATAAGTAAATATAGCTTTAAAATTATATAAATAATAAGGATAAATGTTGGGTATTATTAGAAAAATTATTAGCATTAATTTTTTCCTAGTCGTTGAACGGTTTTACTTAAAATTATTATTTTAATATGCTAAATAAGTAAATTTCGCTTCAAATTAACTTTATAAGTCATTTTTGAAATTGACCCAATTAATTACCAATAGATTTAAATTAAAAATAAAATAAATCATTGGAGGACTAACATCCCTAGCGTAGCTTTTTCAAAAACCCAAGACCTTTCCTTTCTGCATCTTGTGGTCATATGCCCCGCTTACGCGACTGATAGACGTGTAAGTCAGACAGTAAAGCAAGATTAAGCCATTAAACTTGACAAGTATTAAACATAATTATATTATTAACTATCATAAATTTTAGTTTATCTGCTAAACATATTAATAATACAACTAAAAACATTATAAACTATATAGTTTCAGCTTAATGTTTTAATTACAACTATTTCCCATATAGTCAAAATCTTACTTAAATAAAAAAAAAATATATCAGTTCCAACTCAAAGGATATATAACTGAATTAGTTGTAGTTCTTATAAGAACTATACGAAATTACAAACTAAAATAAACATACATAAAAAATATGTATATCTCCATATCATATTAAATTATGATAATATTACAAAGGTTTACTTTGGATACACCCAGGTACTTTTTATGGGATCTGTGCCCCGCATAAACTGCCTCCTAACAATTGTCCCTTAAAAAAAAGGTTAATCATAATATAAAAATAATTTTATACTCTGATGTAGTATTAGTCTACCAGTATGATAAATTAAATAAAGGTGTTTCAATTGCGCTAACATAGTATTTCTACTAATAATGCTACCTTATACGCTAAAAGTCATTATATCATACCCAATAATTAGCAACAGTAAAGCTGCATAGGGTCTTCTCGTCTAACTAGAGGTAAACTGTATCTGCACAGTTATTCCAATTTCACTGAGCCAATCATTG
>Ga0208989_10000049_pt1 | contig 22889 bp, 25 predicted proteins | sample MedBloCAOM3_M1_FD_187852 | JGI IMG/M metagenome (GOLD analysis project Ga0208989, IMG submission 187852) | Forest soil microbial communities from El Dorado National Forest, California, USA - Mediterranean Blodgett CA OM3_M1 (SPAdes) (version 2) | ecosystem: Environmental > Terrestrial > Soil >...
CAAGCCCAAGGGCCACGATTTCATCATCGACCGCCGCCATACCGGCCCGGCCGTGCCTCGCCACATGAGCGTCACCGGCGGCTAAAGTCGTTGGCGCATATCAGGCCCCAGGACCGGCCTGGGAATCAGCGGTCTTGATGTGCGCCCGCCGCACCGCCTCGCGGTGCGAGATGTACATGGCGCTGCCGAAGATCACCGCCGCGCCGACGAAGGTCCAGAAGTCGGGCTGCTGGAAGAACAGGAAATAGCCCAGCAACGTGTTCCAGATCAGCGACAGGAAGCCGATCGGCTGCAGCAGGGTGATGTCGGCGAGCTGGTAACCGCGTTGCTGGCTGAGATGGCCGAGCGTGCCGCACAGACCCGCCGCCACGAACCACAGCAGGTCGGCGAGGTCCGGCGTCTGCCAGAAAAAGAGCGCGAAGGGCGCAGCGCAGGCCACGATCACGATGTTCTGCCAGATCACGATGGTATTGGCGGAATCGGTGCGCGCCAGGGCCTTGGAGATGAGATTGGAGGCCGAGAAGATCGGCGTGCTGATCAGGATGCACATGACGCCGAGATGGATCTGGGAGAAGCCCGGCCGGATGATGATCATGGCGCCGGCGAAACCCACCAGCACGGCGATCCAACGGCGCAGGCGGACGTCCTCGGCCAGGAAGAGAGCGGCGCCGATGGTGACGAAGATCGGACCGGTGAAGCCCAGCGCCGTGATCTCCGCGAGGGTGGTGAGCGGCAAGGCGACGAACCACAGCATCATGCCCGCGGTGTGAATCGCGCCGCGGAAGAGATGCAGCGGCAGCCGCCTGGTATGCAGTGAACGATAGAGGCCGAGCCGAAATATGATCGGCAGCAGGAACAGCGAGCCGAAGAAATAGCGCAGGAACGCCATCACATATGAATTGAGATGCTGCGCCGGAATCAGCGTGAAGACATTCAACAGCGCGAACAGCAAGCCCGAAATAGCGACCCAAAGGATGCCGCGCAAATTGGGCGTCAGGCTGAGCCAGCGGGCGACGAGACGAGACACGCCGGGACTATCTCATAGCGACTGTAGCGCCGCACCTTCGCTAGAGGCAGCCCTTTCGGAGCGCGAAGCTAGGCCTCGCCGACCGCCTCGGCGTGGGGCAACACCGTCGGAATGACGTACTCATCCCTGAGTGCACCGACGCGTTGCACCAGCTCTTCAATGTAGGGATCGTTGATGCCCAGAGCGCGCGCATGGGCGGCGGTGTTGGCGAGATAGTCGCGACAGGCGCCGCGACGGCCCTCGGCGAAGGCGATGTGGTGCGCCGCGCGCTCCATCGGCAGATCGCCGCAATACTGGCAGTGCGCGGTGTCGACCACGAAAGTGACGGCGGTGACGGTGCGTCCGTCGCGCAACCGGGTCGGCACCCAGCGCGGCTGGTAGACGCCCGCCAGCATCTCGCGGTTCCACAGGATGGCCAGCTCGCTCTGCACCTGCTCCGGCGACAGTCTGTAGGCGATGCCCTCGCAATCGCCGCCCCGTTCCAGTGCCAGCATGAGGCCGGGCAGCTCGGGCGTGCCGCGGCCGAGCGGCACCCAGAAGCAGAAGGACCGGCGCCAGCCATCGACCTTGCACGGCTGCGCTTCGGCGAATTCGAGGGCCGGATTCCACATCAGCGATCCGTAGGCGAACACCCATGCGTCATCGCCCGGTTGATAACGCGTCATCGCCTCTTTGAGGCTCGCCTCACGCTCCTCGGCGGAGAGGAAGAAGTGGTAGCCGGCCTTGCGGGCGTCCGAGACGATCTCTTCGATACGCTCGGACGTCAGTTCTTCACGTTTGAGCAAAAACCCAACTCCCTCAGGCGCCGTAGACGATGGACATGGTCTCGGCGACGCAAGCTGGGCGCTCTTGTCCCTCGATCTCGACCGTGACCTGGTTGGTGAGCCGCACGCCGCCACCGGTCATCGGGTCGGCGGCAAGCAGCTTGGCGCGCGCGCGGACCTTGGAGCCGGCCGGCACCGGGCTGGTGAAGCGCACCTTGTTGCAGCCGTAATTGATGCCGTTGCGGACGTTGTTGATGTGCGAAATCTGGTGATTGAGCATCGGGATCAAGGAGAGGGTCAGGAACCCGTGGGCGATGGTCTTGCCGCCCGGCATGTCCTTCTTCGCCCGCTCGACGTCGACATGGATCCATTGGTGATCGCCGGTCGCCTCGGCGAACTGGTTAATACGATCCTGAGAAACCTCGACCCAATCACTGACCCCAATTTCCTGGCCCACGTATTTGTGCATTTCATTCGGGTGGGCGAATTCCCTTTTTGCCATTTCCTACCTCGGCAGTGTTTATTGCCTTACCCCTGCAATATATCACGAAATCAATCGCTTACGGACAACTCTCTCTCGCGAGCGAGCCCCAACCTCCGCGATGCGATCATAGTTCGAGGGGTCCCTGTCGCTAGTCTCCAATTCGGTGCCATTTGTAGCGATCGGGTCCCGTTTGTATCGTCGCCGCATTTTCCTCATCATGCCATCCACAAGAATGCACATGAGGAGACCCCCGGATGGCGTATGAAGCGATTCTTTACGACGTCGCCGATTGCATCTGCACCATCACGCTCAACCGGCCCGAGAAGCTCAATGCGTGGACGCACCAGATGCATCTCGACCTCAAGCACGCCATGCACGAAGCGGGCCGCGACCCCGACGTCCGCGCCATCATTCTGACCGGCGCCGGCCGCGGCTTCTGTGCCGGCGCCGATATGGGAGGCCTGCAGGCCATCGGCGCGGGCGCCCGCGCGGACCGCTCGACCAAGGCCGAAAGTAGCCTGCCCGGCGGCAGCACCCTGCCCGAATTCAGGATGAACTATTCGTACTTTCCGGCGATTCCGAAATTCATCATCGCTGCGATCAACGGGCCCGCGGCCGGCTTGGGCTTCGTCATTCCGCTCTACGCCGACCTGCGCTTCGCCGCCGAATCGGCGGTGTTCACGACGGCCTTTGCCCAGCGTGGCCTGATCGCCGAGCATGGCGTGAGCTGGCTGCTGCCGCGCCTGGTGGGGCTGCCGGCGGCGATGGACCTGCTGTGCTCGGCCCGCAAGTTCCGCGCGCCCGAGGCGCTGGCCATGGGACTGGTGAGCCGCGTCATCCCCGACGACAAGCTGATGGCCGAGACCCGTGCCTATGCCACGCTGCTGGCCAACACCGTCTCGCCGCGCTCGGTCGCGGTGATGAAGCGGCAGGTCTGGGAGGCCGAATTCCAGACCTTGGCCGAGGCCACGACCCAGGCCAACTACGAGATGGACCTCTCCTTCCAGACCGCCGATTTCAAGGAGGGGGTCGCCCACTTCCTGGAGAAGCGGGCGGCGCGGTTTACGGGACACTGACTCTTTCGCTTAGACCTTCTCGGTCTCGCTGGTGCGCGGCTGCCAGGTCATCAGCCGGCGCTCGACACTGCCGACCGCGGCGTCGAGCAGCAGCGCGAAGGCCGTGAGCACGAGAATACCGGCGAACACGGTGTTGATGTCGAAGGTGCCCTCGGCCTGCAGGATCAGGTAGCCGACGCCGCGCGAGGAGCCGAGATATTCGCCGACCACGGCGCCCACGAAGGCCAGGCCCACGGCGTTGTGCAGGCTGGCGAACACCCAGCTCATGGCCGACGGCAGGTAGATCGAGCGCAGCAGCTGGCGCGGCGAGGCGCCCAGCATGCGCGCGTTGGCGATCAGGTTGGGACTGACCTCGCGCACGCCCTGGTAGACATTGAAGAACACCACGAAGAACACCAAGGTGACGCCCAGCGCCACCTTCGACCAGATGCCGAGCCCGAACCACACGGCGAAGATCGGCGCCAGCACGACCCGGGGCATCGAGTTGAAGCCCTTGATGTAGGGATCCATCACCGCCGACGCGGTAGGCGAGAGCGCCAGCCACAGGCCGATCCCCAGCCCCAACGCCGAGCCGATCGCAAAGCCCAGCGCCGTCTCGAGCAGCGTGACGGCGAGATGGATGAAGATCTCGCCCGACCAGAACCAGTCGACGATGACCCAGAACACTTTCTGCGGCTCGCCGAAGAAGAAGGCGGCGCGGTTGTCCTGCTCGAAATAGAAGGGCGGGATCAGGCCGGGCGCGGTCAGCACGTACCAGGCCACGACCAGCAGGCCGAGCACCAGCAGCTGCAGGATGCGCAGCCGCATCTCAGGCCACCTTCTGCCGGGCGTAGGCCTTCAGCACTTCTTCCTTCATGACGCCCCAGATCTCGCGATGGAGATCGAGGAAGGCCGGCGTCATGCGGATCTCCGAGACGTCGCGCGGCCGTGGCAGGTCGACCTTGAAGTCGCCGATCGGCCGCGTGCCCGGGCCGGCCGACAGCACGACGACCCGATCGGAGAGCGCAATCGCTTCTTCGAGATCATGGGTGATGAACAGCACCGACTTCCGGTCCTCGGCCCACAGCGCTAAAAGCTCGTTCTCCATGAGCTGGCGCGTCTGCACGTCGAGGGCGGAGAACGGCTCGTCCATCAGCAGGATGTCGGGGCTCAGGATCAGGGTTTGCGCCAGCGCCAGACGCTTGCGCATGCCGCCCGACATCTGGTGCGGGTAGCGATCGCCAAAGCCTGCCAGGCCCACCCGGCGCAGCCATTCCTCGCCTTGCGCCACCGCCTGGTCCGACGGCACGCCGCGAAACTCGAGGCCTGCGACAACGTTGCCGATGCCGGTGCGCCACGGCATCAGTGCGTCGGCCTGGAACATGTAGCCGGCGCGGCGGTTGACGCCGTCGGCTGCCCGCAGGCGCTCGCCGAACACCTCGACGGTGCCGGACGACGGTTCGAGCAGACCGGCCGCGACGTTCAGCAGGGTCGACTTGCCGCAGCCGGTCGGGCCGACCACGGAGACGAACTCGCCGCGGCCGATCACGAGGTTGGCGTTGGCGACCGCGATGTAGGCGTCGCTTCGCTCGTCACGGGAGGCGAAGCGGCAGGTGATGTCGGCCAGCGCGAGCGCTGGCGTTCCGTCGATCGACACGTTGGATCAGGAGTGCTTCTTGGCGCGCTGCGCGAACTCGTTGGTCCACGTCGCGTCGAACTTCACGGTATCTGGCTTGATCGCAGGATCGGTCTCGGCCAGGAACTTCAGGCAGTTTTCCATGGCACCTGCCGGCATGAGACCGTCTGGCGAGATGGTTTCGCGCACGCCGGCGAACGATTTCTCGTAGACCGGCTTGTCGCCCAGTAGGTAGCCCTCCGGCACCGTCGACGCGACATCGGCCGGCGATGCGGTTTGCAGCCATTCGTCGGCGCGCACGATGGCGGTCGCCAAGGCCTGAGCGGTATTGGGAGTCTTCTTCAGGAGATCGGGCTGCGCATAGAGGCAGGCCGCCGGAAAGGCACCGCCAAACACCTCCTGGTTGCCTTTCATTGTGCGGGTATCGACCGCGATCTTGATCAGATTCTTATCCTGCAGGATGGTGAGAGCAGGATCGGTCTGCGAGATGCCGTCGATCTCGCCCTTCTCGATCGCCGCTACCACCGTGGCACCCGCGCCAACACCGATCGCCACCACGTCGGTGGCCTTCAGTCCGCCCTTGGCCGCCCAATTGAGCAACAGCATGTGAGTCGATGAGCCCGGAGCGCTGACGCCGAACTTCATGCCCTTGATATCGGCCGGTCCCTTGACCTTGACGGCCACGTCGTTGCGCAACCCGATGGCAATCTGCATACCGCGGCCCATCAGTGCGAAGCCCGTGATCGGCTGGCCGCGTTGCTGCATGCGGATGGTGTGCTCATACGCGCCGGCTACTACGTCGGCACTGCCGCCCATCAGAGCCTGCAGCGACTTGGCGCCGCCCTGGAAGTCGTTGATCTCGACGTCGAGGCCGGCATCCTTGAAGAAACCCTTCTTCTCCGCGATGGTGAGCGGCAGGTAGTACAGCCCCGACTTGCCACCAACAGCCAGCACGACCTTGATCTTCTCGGGTTTACCCATCTGCGCCCGCGCCACATAGGGCGCGGCCACCAGAGCCGGGGCCGCCGCCAAAATCATACGGCGCCGCATCTTCAGCTTGGTCATTGTTTCCTCCCAGAAACGTTTGTGGGGCGGGAGAGTGCCGCAAGGCCTGTCGGCCATCAACCCGGCTGTCGTACCGCCGGCTCCTGATAGGCGACGCAAAAGACGATCCGCCAAATGCCCCCAATTCGCCGCAAATTGTATCCGGTGTGATGGCTGTGCGCTCCAGCATCAGGCTGGGCACGGCGATATGCCGCGCGATCGCGACCGGGTCGCCGCTGTTGTAGGCGTCGCAATAGCTGCGAAAAAGCGCTCGATCTCTTCGCGCACTACTTGAACGTACGCTCCTGCCACCACGGGAAGTAGGACGGCATGCCGTCGCTCACCTTCATCGGGAACCTGGCCGGCCGCTTTTCCAGGAAGGCCGTCACGCCCTCCTTCACGTCGGCCGACTTGCCGCGTGCATAGATGCCCTTGGAATCGACCTTGTGCGCCTCCATCGGATGGTCGGCGCCCAGCATCTTCCAGATCATCTGGCGATTGAGCGCCACCGAGACCGGCGCGGTGTTGTCGGCGATCTCGCGGGCCAGCGCGTAGGCTGCCGGCAGCAGCTCGTCGGCCTTGTGCACCGAGCGCACGAGGCGACCCCTCAGCGCCTCATCAGCCGGAAAGACGCGGCCGGTCATCACCCACTCCAGCGCCTGCTGCGGTCCCACGAGGCGCGGCAGGAACCAGCTCGAGCAGGCCTCCATGACGATGGCGCGGCGGGTGAACACGAAGCCGTAGCGCGCCGCCTCGGAGGCGAGCCGCACGTCCATGGCGAGCTGCATGGTGATGCCGACGCCGACCGCCGGGCCGTTGCAGGCGGCGATAGTGGGCTTCAGCGCATCGTAGAGGCGGAGCGTGAACAGGCCACCGCCGTCGCGATGGCCGTCGAGGCCGGGATCGACCGGCCCGCGATTCTCGGCATTGAAGGTGTTGGCGCCGCCGGAGAGGTCGGCGCCGGCGCAGAAGCCGCGGCCCGCACCGGTGAACACCACCGCCCGTACATCGTCGTCGCGGTCGGCACGGTCCATCGCGTCCAGGAGTTCCGACAGCATCTTGCCGGTGAAGGCGTTGAGCTTGTCCGGCCGGTTGAGCGTGATGGTGAGGATGCCGTCCGCGGTTTCGTACTTGATCTGCTCGTAGGTCATCCGTGGTTCCTCAAACTCTGTCATCCCGAGCGCAGCGAGGGATCTTTCCTGGATCGGATCCTTCGGCCTACGGCCTCAGGATGACGGCTGCGCCGTCAACCCTGGTTGATCAGCACCACGCCGCCCATGATGAGCGCGATGCCGCCGATCTGCTTGATGCCGAACGGCTCGCCGAAAAGGAAGTGGCCGAGCACCGCCACGATTGCATAGGAGAGCGACACGCTGGGAAAGGCGACCGAGACCGGGATCTTGCGCAGCGCGATGAGGTAGAGGAAGGCGGCCGAGGCGTAGAGCGCCAGTCCGCAGAGCGTCGACGGCCGCAGGATCTGGCTCACGAAGTCCGGGGAGTCGGCGCCGGTCTTGAGCAGGATCTGGCCCGCGATGCCGGCCACGATGCCGATGCCCAGCAGCACGTAATAGACCATCATCGTTCAGGACTCCCTTGAGACGGTTCACGGTGCGGCTGGCCTGCCGCGCGCGTGTCGACCTTCGGCCGCTCGACCTTGAGTCCGGACGGCCCGCGATGGAAGACTTCGCGCACCAGATATTGCGGTTTGCGGTTCACGGCGAGGAACATGCGGCCGACATACTCGCCGATCAGTCCGACCACCACGAGCTGCACGCCGGCCAGCACCAGCACCGCAACCATCAGCGACGCCCAGCCCTGCGGCGGCTTGTCCGAGATGATCGCTTCCAGGATGACGATGACCGCGGCGATCGCGCCCAGCGCGCCGAAGCCCACGCCGAACAGAGTGGCGAGCCGGAGCGGCATCACGGAGAAGTTGAGGAACATCGAGAGCCACAGCCGCAACAGCCGGCGCAGCGTGTAGTTCGAGCGCCCCTCGTTGCGCGGCAGGTGATCGACCTGCAGGCGGCCGACATTCTGGGTGACCTGGAAGATCAGGCCATCGACATAGGGATCCGGCCCCTCGTAACTCGACACGATGCGCTCGCGCAGGAAAGCGGAAATGCAGCGGAAGCTCGAGAGATAGAGGCCGGGCGGCTTGTCGATCAACCGGTCGGCGCACCAGTTGGTGAAACGGCTGCCCCAGTTGCGCCAGGCTGCGTGCTGTTTCTCCGCATAGTAAGTGTAGACCGCGTCGTAGTTGCCGTCGCGCGCGTGCTCGAACAGGCGCGTGACCTCGCCCGAAGGATTCTGCAGATCGTCGTCCATGGTGATGGCATAGGCGCCGCGCGCCCGGGCGAGTCCGGCCATGACCGCGTTGTGCTCGCCGAAATTGCGGCTGAGGCTCAGCACCGTGACCGGCGCGCCCGGCTCGGCGGCGAGCCGCTTGCAGATTTCGAGGCTGTTGTCCGGGCTGTTGTCGACCACCAGCACGATCTCGAGGCCTCCTTCGATCTCGAGGCCGCGCAACGCCTGCACCAGCTCGCCGACCGTGGCTGCGCCGTTGTAGACGGGCACGACGACGGAAAGCGCCGGCGAATCGGCGAGAGTCTCAGCCATCGCGCGCCGCCACGACGATCAGGGAGCCGCCGAACGGCAGGCCGATGCCCAGCGCGATCGCTGCCCGTTCGGCGGCAAGGGCCGCAGAAAACAGCGCATCGAGCCAGCGCGGATAGTCGCGCACGTCGCTTTCGGCATCGTCGCGGCCGACCAGTCGATGAAGCAACATCAGGGGAAACAACAGGGTGTTCCAATAGCTCGATCGCAGGACACGAAAGCCGTGGCCGGCGAGCAGCGTGCGCACCTGGCCGCCGGTGAAGCGGCGGACATTGTGCACGCGCCTGTCATGCGCGGACAACAGCCAGTCATAGGCCGGCAGGTTGAAGACGGCGATCGCGCCCGGTCGGAGGCAGCGGTGCGCCTCTTTCAGGGCAAGGGCCGGTTCGACCCCGTCATGGCAGAGGACGTCGAGGGAGAGGTAGCCGCCGAGCACGCCGCCGCTGAGCGGCATTTCGTTGACCGAACCCGCCGCCACCGGCCGGCCGGCCTTGCTCGCCGCGAGTGCCGCCGCCAGGACGTCGTATTCCAGCCCAAGCGTGGCACGGCCGGCCACCGTGGGGCCCAATTTCAGCAGCATGCCGCCGGTGCCGCAGCCGGCGTCGAGCACCGGCCCTGCGGCCGGCGAACCGGCCAGTGCCCGGGCGAGAAGTTGCGCGGCGAGCGCGCGCAGGCCGCGATACCACCACATGCGGTCCTCGACCGCGTGCATGCGCTCGTATTCAGCCCGCTCCACGCCGTGCCGCTCCCGCCAAGTGTCTTCTTCCCGCCCGCTTATGATATCTTCGCCGCGCCTTGCCAACCGTCACGACCAAACCCCCGATCATTCCGCCGCGCGTCGAACGGCTGCTGCTGGTGCCGCTGTTCGCCCTGCCCATCCTGTGGCTGGCCGGCTACTTCTTCCCCCCCATCAATCACGACGTGGCGGCGATCCTCGATGTCTCGGGGCGCTGGGTCGGCGGCGAGAGGCTCTATGTCGAGATCATCGACGAGAACCTGCCGCTCACTTTCGTGGTGCACGCGCTGCCGGTCCTGACCGCCAGGATCCTGCCGGGGAGCGTCACGTTCTGGTTCACGGCCTGGGTGGTGGCCGGCATCTTCGCCTCCTTCTGGGCCTGCCGGCGGCTGGTGCGGCTCGTGCCCTCGGCCGACCACGCGCTGACCGAGGCGCTGCTGCCGCCGGTGCTGCTGTTCCTGTTCACCGTGCTGCCCAACGAGCATTTCGGCCAGCGCGAGCACATCATGTTCGTAGCCTGCGCGCCCTATTTGATCGCCTCGATGGCCCGAGCCGAAGGCGTGGCGCTGACGCGTGGCGCGGCGATCGCGATCGGACTGGTGGCCGGCGTCGCGTTCGCCATGAAGCCGCACTACCTCGTGATCCCCGCCGCGGTCGAACTCTACCTGCTGATTCGCCGCGGCTGGCGGACGGCCTTGTCCGATCCCATCCCGTGGTCGATCGGCCTCGTCACCGTGGCGCATATCGCCTCGATGTACACGATCTTCGCGGACTATGGCCGGTTCGTGCTGCCGCTCACCGTCGAGGCCTACGCGCCGATCGGCGACGAGGGCTGGCGCGGCGTGCTCGCCAGCAACGTGCTGGCGCCCACCCTGATCGCGCTGGTGATCTTCGGCGTGATCGCCGTGGTCTTCACCAAGACGATCTCGGCGCGCGTGCTCGTGGTGTTCGGCATCGGCGCGGCGATCTCGGCGATCGCCCAGGCCAAGGGCTGGCCCTATCACGTGCTGCCCGCCCTGTCGGCGGTGATCCTGCTCGCCGCGCTCACCGTGTCGCAGACCGTCGACCGCTACCTGCCGATCAGCCGCAGCGGTCATCGCCTGCCGGTGGCGGTGATCTCGGCCACCTTGATGGTGCTGCTCTACTTCCAGGCGGCACTCTATACGCCGCCCTTCTACAAGCAGCGCCAGTTCGAGGATTCGATCGGCGGCCGCCTGCAGCACATCATCGAGCAGAACGCACCGCACCGCACGCTCCTGGCGCTCTCGCCCGGCATCTATCCGCTATGGCCGCTGCTCAACTATATCGGCGGGCGCATGAGCATGCGCTTCCTCAGCATGTGGGTGCTGCAGGGCGTGTACGCGACCTGTGACGACTTCCCCGCGCTCTACAATCCGCCCGACACGATGGGCGATTCGGAGAAGTTCGTGTTCGAGGCGGTGAGCGAGGATTTCGCCCGCGAGCAGCCCGATCTCGTGATCGTCGACCGCATCCCCGGCATCCCGCGCTGCCAGGGCAAGGAATTCGACTACCTCGAATACTTCATGCAGAACCGCGTATTCGCCGACGCTTTCGAGAACTACGAACACCTCATGGATTTCGATCGCTACCGGATATACCGGCACAAGAAGAAGAAATGACGCGCGTTGGCTACGCTCGGGATGACAGTTTTTCTGTCACTCCCACTTGCCCATCACCTTGGCGCGCACCGCCTCCGGGATCTTGTCGATATCCGGTACCTTGAAGACGCCCGACGCCACGAGGACGATCTCGCCGCCGCACACGAGGTCGCAGCTGCAGAAGCAGAAATTGATGGTCCGCCGGGCAATGCGCGCGGTGCCCTCCAGCCACTGTCCCAGCTTGGCGCCGCGCACGAACTCGGTGCTGAGCGATATCGTCGGATGGGGCCAGCGAATGCCGGTCACGTGGCCCGAGCCCGCCCCCATCACCATGTCGGCCACGGTGACCAGCAGCCCGCCATGCGCCCAGCCCATCGGGTTGCCGTGACGGGCCTCGAGCGGCAGGCCGACCCGCAGGCGCTCACCTTCGGCCTTGAACCAGAGCGGCCCGATCAGGCCGACGAAGTCGTCGCTGACGTCGAGCTTGCGGAAGCCTTCGGGGATCAGCTTGGCGGTCATGCTGGAAGTCCGTCCTTGGAGGCGGCGAATTTCTCCAGCGCAGCACGCACCACGGGATCGAACGGCACGCTGCGATGGGTCTCCTCGTTCAGCGACACCATGATCGCCTTCAGCACGGCCGTGCAATGGCCCTCGCCATCGAACAGGCCGTGCCCGATCACGCACTTGCGCTCGTGCACCTCGAGCAGGCGGGCGGCGGCCGTGGCGCGGCCGGGATAGAACATCTGGCGCTTGAAATCGATCTCGAGCCTGCCGACCACGACGCGGAAGCGCGGCAGACCGGCGCGCACGATCTGGCGCATGTAGGAGACCCGGGCATTCTCCAGAAGCTGCAGGAAGGCGCCGTTGTTGATGTGGCCGTTGGCGTCGACATCGGCGAAACGCAGATGCTCCTCGGTGACGAATCCGTAGATCCGCCGGTCCGTCAGGTCGAGACTCACGTTGTCAGCGCTCCCGGAATTCCAGGGTGAGGTGCGCCGCTTCCGCAGGCGGCACGATCAGGCGGCCGGCATCGGGCTTCACCAGCTTGACGCCGTTCTTCGCAAGCAGCGCCTCGCAGGCAGCCAGGCTGTCGACGCCCACCGACAGGAGCGCCGGATGATCGCCCGGCCGCACCGGCGTCACGCCGGGATAGCGCTGGGCGTAGCCCGTACGGGTCAGGTAGCGGATGGGCTGGGTGCCGGTATCGACCACCAGCCCCTCACCGTCGCGCGTCACCGAGCCCGCGCCGAAATACTTCTCGAGCTCGACGATCCACTTCGCCGGCTGCTCGGCGATCACCGTCACGCCCAGGATGCCACGCGCGCCATTGGGATGCTTGGCCCACTCGCCGCGATAGACGAACTGGGGCGTCAGGTGCTCGCAGACGAAGAAGCCCACCACCGGCATGTGGGTCTTGGGGATGCGCACGGTGCGGAACTGCGCCTGCTCCGTCTTGCCCGCAACCTCGACGGCACGATCGAAGAACAGCGGCGCATCGGGCTCCAGGCCCGCCGCCTTGAAGGCGTCGAAGGCGATGGCGGCGCCATCGGTGGCGAGCGCCACATTGGCGAGCCCGCCGCCCTGCTTGAGCCACTCCCGGCGCTCGGCGTTGAACGCGGTATCCTCGACGATGCCAAGGATCTCGAAATAGTCCTTGTCGAAGATCATCAGGTGGTTGGCGGTGCCGAGCTTCTTGTGGAAGCCGCGCGGCTGCACCTGGAAGCCGAGCTTCCGGTAAGCCGCTTCGGCGGCATCGATGCCGTCGACCATCACCACGACATGGTCGAGACCGCGGACGGCGCGCGTCATGCCGGCCTCCTCCGCACCATGTTGATGCCCTTCGCCGTCATCACCATTTCGCCCTTCTGGTTGGTGGCGCTCCAATGCTCGTGGATGACGCCCATCTCGGGCCGGCTCTTGGACGGCACCTTGTCGGCGCACGCAACCCAGGCGGTGAGCGTGTCGCCCGGGCGCACCGGTTTCAGCCAACGCAGCTCGTCGAGCCCGGGTGAGCCCAGGGCCGTGCGCTTGTCGATGTAGTTGTCGACGAAGAGGCGCATCAGCTTTGCGGCGACGTGCCAGCCCGAGGCGATCAGGCCGCCGAACATCGATTGCCTGGCCGCCTCGGCATCGACATGGAAGCTCTGCGGATCGAACTGCCGGGCGAATCCGACGATCTCATCGGCGGTGAAGCTCGTCGAGCCGAGCGGGTATTTCACGCCGATCTGATAGTCTTCCCAGTAACGTGGGTCTTCCGATTGCATGGTCTGGGTCATCGCAGAGCATGGCCCATGACGCAAGGAGGTCCTATGGCCCCGCGCGCAACCGTCGGCTAGCCTGTCGTCATGAACGAACCCACCCTGGTCAGACGCCTGACCACGATCGTCTCGATCGACGTCGTCGGGTTCAGCACCATGTCGGCGCGCAACGAGGAGCAGGCGCTCGACCTCCTCGGCGTCCGCATGGCCACGGCCGAGGCGATCGTCAAGCATCACCGAGGCCGCGTCTTCAAGCTGACGGGCGACGGCCTGCTCGCCGAATTCGCAAGCCCGGTCGAGGCGGTGCGCGCGGCCCTCGAGACCCAGGAGGCGATGCGCTCGGCCAACGCCACGGCCGATCAGGACAACCAACTCGTCCTGCGCATCGGCATCAATCTCGGCGACGTGGTGGAAAGCGGCGACGACCTGATGGGCGATGCCGTCAACGTCGCGGTACGGCTGGAGTCGATCGCCCCGCACGGCGGCATCTGCGTCTCGGCCGCCATCTACGAACAGATCGTCGGCAAGCTTACGCTGGGCGCCGAGGATATGGGCGAGCAGCACGTCAAGAACATCCCACGCCCCATCCATGCCTATCGTCTGACAAACGAAGGCGCCACGCCGGTCGTGGCCGTCACGCCAGCGGCGGCCAAGCGCCCGTCGCGCCTCGTCAAGGGCGCGGGCGCGGTGGCGATCCTGGCCATCGTGGCGATCGGCGGCGCCTGGTTGCTGCACGAAAAGTCCGAGCCCGCGGTCCCGGCCGCGCAGACGGCCGCGGCGCCGGCGGCAAGCCCGGCTCCGCCCCCTGCTCCCGTTGCCGCAGCACCCGCCATGCCTGCTGCCGCGCCCGCGGCGCCGCCCGCTTCCGATCCGAACGAGATGCCGGCCCCGACCCTGGACCCCACGGTCACCGGCCCCCGGATCTATGACGCGGCCGATGTCCCCTTCGTGCCCGACTTTCGCCGGCGAGCGCTCGAGGATTACGCCCAGGCGGACGGCTCGAAGGCGATGGCGATCAATATGCGCGGTTTATTCTCCGTCGCGACGCGCCGCGTCGATGATCCGACGGCGCGCCGCATCGCCCTCGAGGAGTGCAGCAAGCTCGTGCATCGCGAAGTGCCGATCGTCCGGCCGATCGACCGCTGCATGACCTACGCCGTCGGCAACAATGTCGTCTGGACATACCGCACGCCACCCCTGCCGCCGCCGCCCTACGTTCCGGCGGCGCGGCCGTCGCCAGCCATCGCGTTCGATCCCGCCACGGTGCCGCTGCTGCCGGGAGAGACCGCGCGCAAGAATCTCGCCGATCACTACGCGACATCCGACCGCAAGCGGGCGCTGGTGCTGGGCCGCGATCATTTCGACTGGTGGTCGCCCAGCGAGACCGAAGCCGACGCCATCAAGCGCAACCTGCAGGTTTGCGGCCATCTGACCGGCCGACCCTGCGTCGTCTATGCCGTCGAGGACCAGGTTTTGGTGCGCACGCCGCAGCTTCACAAGGCCATCAACATTTTCACGCCGCAGGCGGTGACCAATCTGGATTCCCGCCAGCAGGAGGCGCTCGACCGCTACCTGGTGGCCAACGACTGGCGGGCCATCGCGCTCGCGCGCAACGGTCGCCTGGGCATCGTCTCCGGCCGAGCCAGCGAGAATGCAGCAGCAAGCGACGCCGTCAGCGAATGCGCGCGGGCCGGCGGCACGGAATGTGCCATCCTGGCCATCGGCCCGTTCGTGGTCGCGCCGAAATAGGCGCCGTCAGTCGGCCAGGACCGCCCCGAAGCGCTTGGCGACTTCCTCCAGCATGACTTCCGACGCGCCGCCGCCGATCGACTGAACCCGCGCATCCCGCGCCATGCGCTCGACCGCCGTTTCGCGCACGAAGCCCATGCCGCCATGGAACTGCACGCAGTCGTAGAGCACCTGGTTCACCAGATCGCCGGCCAGCGCCTTCACCATCGAAACCTGGGCCACGCAATCCGTCCCCTGGGCATCGAGCCACGCCGTGTGATGCACGAGCTGGCGCGCCGCCTCGACCTCGGCCAGCCGGTGCGAGAGACGCTGGCGGATCGCCTGCTTGTCCCACAACGGTTTGCCGAACGCGGTGCGCGCGTTCACATGCTCGAAGGTGAGCCGCAGGGCCTCGCGCGCCTCGGCCATGGCCATCGCGCCGATCACCAGCCGCTCCGTCTGGAAGTTGGCCATGATCGAATAGAAGCCGCGATTGGGCTCGCCCAGCACGTTCTCGGCCGGCACCCGGCAGTCCTCGAAGATCAGTTCGGCCGTGTCGGACGAACGCCAGCCGGTCTTGTCGAGCGCGCGGCCGACCTTGAAGCCGGGCGTGCCCTTCTCGACGATGAACATGGTGATGGCGCGGCTGCCCTTGGCCTCGGGATCGGTGCGCGCGGCGATGAAGTAGAGATCGCCGTACACGCCGTTGGTGATGAACATCTTGGTGCCGTTCAGCACATAGTCGTTGCCGTCGCGCACCGCGCGGGTGCGGATACCGGCCACATCGGAGCCGGCGCCGGGCTCGGTGACGCCGACGGCGGTGATGGTCTCTCCCGCCAAGACGCCGGGCAGGTATTTCTCGAGCTGGCGCTTGGTGCCGAAGCGCACGAGATGCGGGCTCGCCATGTCGGTGTGCACCAGCACGGTGATGGCAAAGCCGCCATGGGTCGAGCGGCCGACCTCCTCGGCCAGCACGACCGAGGCGCGCGCATCGAGGCCCGCCCCGCCCAGCGCCTCGGGCACCCGCAGAGAGAAAAAGCCGAGGCCGCCCATCTGGCGCAGCACCTCGCGCGGCACGAAGCCGGCCTCCTCCCATTTGGGGCCCTGCGGCTTCACCTCCTCGTCGACGAAGCGGCGGAGCTGGCGGCGGATGAGATCGTGGTCTTCGGTGAAGATCGGGTGTTGCATGCAGTGGTGCCTACCCTCGCCCTTCCCTGCCCCGCAAGCGGGCTGCGGCATGGACCCATCTGCCGGGTGCAGGCATTACATGCATCGCGGGTGCACTCCACGCGACATAAAATTTGTTTTCCGCAATTTCCGCTACCCCGCTAGTGCCCGCCAAGTCGTCCTCAAGGGGCATCGCATCGCATGGCGAGACATAACGGAATTTGCGGTATTCCCGGTATTCCCGCCGGTCGTTTTCGACTCTGCCGGGTTGGCCTGTCGGACCGTCGCCGTGACTGAACATGCCGCCGCCGCGCCTCCACTGGGGTGGAGAGGAGACATAGACTTCACTTAAGTAAAAGTCAAGATAGACATAATGTCACTTAACATCAGCGAAGCGACAGATCCGAATATAACTGCGTATCGTAGGGCGGCTGAAAGGCCGCTTTGATCCTGGCGCAGGATCGACTCGTGTAGTGTCTGACGGAGAGGGGTTGGGAGGGGATGTCACGCGACAAACGACTGCAAGATCGCTCGATCTATCCGCACTGGTGCACCGACACGGTGCGCTTCTCCGACCAGGACGCCGCCGGCCACATCAACAACGTGGCGCTCTGCGCCTATCTCGAGACCGCGCGCCTCACTTTCATCCGCGACATGGGAATGATGGCCAACGCTCCCGACGGCGTGCGCGGAATCTCGGCCGGCATGACCGTGAGCTTCCTGGCCGAGTCGCATTGGCCGGGCCAGGTCGAGCTGGGCACCGGCGTGATGCGCGTCGGCACCAGTTCCATCACCGTCGGCTCGGCCGCCTTCAAGGACGGTGTCTGTATTGCCGCGGCCGAGATGACGGTCGTGCGCCTCAAGGGCAAAGCCCCGCATCCGATCGATACAGCGCTGCGGACAGAGCTGGAAAAGTATTTGTTGTCAGGGTTTTAGCCCCCCGCTTGACCGGACCGATGCCGACCCCTATCTTGCGCCTGCGAGTAAGTCGCATCTGCATAGACTGGGGTCGAAACGTCCATGTATGTCTGCATTTGTCGGGCCATCCGGGAACGCGAAGTGGACGCTGCCGTCCGCGCCGGCGCCCGCCGTCCGTCCGACGTCTTCCGGGCCTGCGGCACCAGCCCTCAATGCGGCACCTGCGCCTGCGACATGCGCCAGCGGATCGCCGACACGACCGCCCGGGAGCGCAACATCCAGCAGACGGTGATGGCGGCTGACTGACGAGCCTTGCTCGTCACCCTGAGCCTTTGCGCAGGGTCTTCTGGATCAATCGGGGTCCTTGCCCTCGCCGATCTGGGTCTGCAGGTAGTTCTGCACACCGACCTTGTCGATCAACGCGATCTCGGTTTCCAGGAAGTCGATATGGGCCTCGGCATCCTCCAGGATGTCGACGGCGATCTCGCGGCTGACGAAATCCTTGGCCGTCTCGCAATGCGCCACCGCTGCGACAAGCGCCGTGCGCGCCGCGCTCTCGAGCTTGAGATCCGCGGCCAGGCATTCCGGGACGGTCTCGCCGACCGCTAGCTTGCCCAGGTCCTGGAGGTTGGGCAGGCCGTCCAGCAACAGGATGCGCATGATCAGCTTGTCGGCGTGCTTCATCTCGCCGATCGACTCTTCATAGACTTTCTTGCCCAGCCGCTCGAAGCCCCAATGCTTCATCATGCGCGCGTGCAGGAAATACTGGTTGATTGCCGTGAGCTCGTTCTTCAGGAGCTTGTTAAGCTCCGCAATGATCTGCGGATTGCCCTTCATGGTGAATCTCCTGACGGTGCCTTGCCTAGAGATACTCCGCAGGAAGCAGCGCGCAACCACGGAGTGCGCGAGTGAGAACTGTTCGCTCAAAAAGTTGAGGACGACCGCGCGAATTGAGAATCGTTCGCCGCCCGCCGCCTGTGCGGCGGCGGATCGCGCAACGGCCGAGGGTCAGCGCAGGCCGAAGAACGACAGGATCGCCATGACGATCACGATGAGCCCGACGAGATAGATGATTGCATCCATGTGACTTGCCTCCGCGGCAGAAAGCGGCGGTCCGTCAACGGCACCTTTCTGTCAAGGTTCCGCTCGCGTGCAAGGCGCCTCGCAACGTCGGCGTGCCTTGGACGTTAACCTGTCAGCAACCGCCCGCCCGACCTCGAGTCGGGCTAGCCTAAGGAATACGCGTCATGCCTTTGGACAAAGGAAAGAACGGATTCACCCTTCCCAAGCTCCCCTATGCCGAGGACGCACTCGCCCCGGTCATTTCCGCCAACACCATCTCGTTCCATTACGGCAAGCATCACAAAGCCTACGTCGACAAGCTGAACGAGCTGATCGAGGGCACGCCTTACGCCGAGATGTCCCTGGAGGACATCATCAAGAAGTCGGCCAAGGATGAAAAAGCCAAGAAGATCTTCAACAACGCCGCCCAGGCGTGGAACCACGACTTCTATTGGCACAGCATGACGGCCAAGGCCGACGCCCCGGCCGGCAAGATCAAGAAGGCGCTGGAAGACAGCTTCGGCGGCCTCGACGAATTCAAGAAGGCCTTCAAGACGGCCGCCGTCGATCAGTTCGGCAGCGGCTGGGCGTGGCTGGTCAGCAAGGGCGGCAAGCTCGCGATCGAGTCGACCTCCAATGCCGACACGCCGCTTGCCCATGGCGGCACGCCGTTGCTCGTCGCCGACGTGTGGGAGCACGCCTACTACCTCGACTATCAGAACCGCCGACCGGACCACGTCCAGGCGTGGCTCGACAAGCTGCCCAACTGGTCGTTCGCCGAGAAAAACCTCGGCTAACTAAAGAGGAGACATCATGCTTGGCACCATTCTTCTGATCATCCTTATCCTGATCTTGATCGGTGCCTTGCCGACCTGGCCTCACAGCAGCGGTTGGGGTTACTACCCCAGCGGCGGCGTCGGCCTGATCCTGATCATCGTCGTCGTCTTGCTCCTGTTAGGCCGAATCTGACGTCCCTCAGTAGCGAAACGTGACGTTGATCGAGCCGAACTGCGTGAAGCGGTTCTGCTCGTAGAACTCCGGCGTGCGCAGCACCTGCGTGTAGGTGAAGCGCACGCCGCGATAAGTCAGGGCGAGGCCGGCCTGGGCCTCGGCGACAAAGGGTCGGTGCGATACCCGCAGGCTGTTGCCGTCGGTATTGCCGTCGAGGAAGATGTTGCGTCCCACCACTTGGCCGTCGACGCCGGCGAACAGGTACCAGCCGAAGCTGCCATCACCGATGAACGCTTCCGAACCCGGCAGCGCCGGCCGCGCGCGCGTGGGTCCGAAATCGTCGCGCAGGTTCTTGCCGATGCGCGCCGTGCCACCGACATCGCCATAGATCGCGACGTTGCCCAACGCGCCGCCGATGCGCGGTATTAAATCGACCTCGAGCTTGGGATCGTCGATCACCACGGTGCGGGCGGTGCGCCAGCGGCGCTCGAACGTGAGCCCCAACGTCGGCTCGTTGTGGAGCTGGTTGGCCCAGCCATTGGCCTGGGCGGCGCCGATCAACCTGTGGAAGTTGTTCTGCACGAACTCGCCGGCCGCGGCGGGCCCGATCACGCCCAGATCGAGTTCCAGGGTGTCGAGCCGCACCGGCTCGTCGGTGCCGGTCTTCGGATCGTGACGCTTGTAGGTGTATTGCAGGGCCAAGCTCGCATAGAGCCAGGCGGCATACGGCCGGTCGTTGTAGATCGGCTGGCTGGTCGTTATGTCGTTGGGCGTATAGAGATTCTGGCCGAACGACAGACCGAAGCGCCGGACCACCGAATCCGACGGCCCCTCGCCCAGGAAGGTGGGCACGGTGGTAAGCGCCACCCATCCTGCGGGCATGTCGGTGATCGCCGGCGACAACCAACCGAAGCGGACGCCGTTCGTATAGTCCCGGTCGGTCGGGTTGAACCGGTTGAAGACGTCGTTTTCGACCTGGAAGGTGAAGATGTTGCGCCGCTCGTCTTCGGTCGCCGACGGCGGCGGGGGCGGCTCGCTGGTCTGCCCGCGGGCCACGGCGGCACCCACCATGAGAGCCGTCATCGCCAGAAAGGCGGACTTGGCGATGCCTTGCATCGCTCCATAACGTTGCCGGCAGTGCCTGGTTGCGCCTAGCGGAGATTGGCGGCGGAGGCCGGGTGCCAGAGATGGGCGCGCCAGGAGACCGCAATCACCAGGGTGAAAACGATGCCCAGCAGGCTATAGAGCGAACCCGTGAGCGCAAATCCGACTCGCTCGACCAGCGGCCCCGACAGCAAGAGCCCGATGGGGAGCCCGTAGACCGCCAGCATGCGCACGCCCATGACCCGGCCGCGAAATTTGGGATCGGCGACGCGCAACAGCAGCACCGCCATGGGGATCATGCAAAAACTCTGGACGAACCCCGCGAGGAACAGCACGACCTCGCCCCAGAACGGGGTCTCGATCCAGGAGAAGGCGAAATTGAGGGTGAACCAGGCGATGGCGCCGGCGAGCATCGTGCGGGCCGGCCGGATGCGGGCGCCGTGAATGGAAATGGCGATCGAGCCTAAAAGCGCTCCGCCCGCGAAGCAGGCGATCAGCCAGCCCAGGCCGGTCTGGTCGAGGCTGTAGATGTCCTTGGCAACGTAGGCCAGCAGCGAGCCGACCAGCGGATAGGCGGCGAAATTCATGAGAAAAGCCAGCAGCATCAGCGCCCGCATGTCGGGCGTCGCCCAGATGTAGGCGAAGGCCTGCCGCAACGCGCGCATCGGCGAGGCGTGCGACACCGCCTCACCCACGACGCGCACACGTTTGATGCCGACATTGAGCGTGAGCACCAGGCTCGCGGCATAGACCGCGCACACCACGACATAGGCCAGGCCCGAGCCCAAGGCCGCTACAAGGCCCGCGCCCGATAGCGCCCCGACGATGCGTGCCGAATCGGCCGTGGTGCGCGACACGCCCATGGCCCGCATCAGGTAACTGGCCGGCATGGTCTCGCCGACCAGCAGGTTGCGCAGCGTGATGTCGGAGGGCCGCACCAGCCCCATGACGATGGCCAGGGCGAACACCGGTACCGGCGCGGCGAGGCCCGCCAGGAACAGCACCGCGAGCGCCGTCGCCACGGCCAGGTAGGTGGCCCGCATCAGGCAGAGCAGGCTGCGATTGCCGATCCTGTCTCCGGCCATGCCGAACAGCGGCGAGATCAGGGTGCCCAGGAACTGCAGGGAGCCGAATACGGCCAGCGCCAGCACCGAGCCGGTCGAAACCAGCACGAACCAGCCCAGGATCACGCCCTCCATCTCGAACGCCCAGGACGCCAGCAGATCGGCCGGCCACTGGAAGCGAAAACTGCGGATCTGAAACGGCGCCAGCGCCGGCACACGCGTGGTGAGACTCACGTCTTGTTCGTTCCCTCCCCCGTCGAGCGTCTTGTTCGTGCGCCTCGGGGCCGGGGGACGGTGCGCGCTCTTGGCGCGTACTGCAATTACCGGGTCGTCATGGCTGTCCTCGCCAATCGCGGGGCTACTGGAGTCAAAGCCCTACATGTTGTAGTCCTATTAGCAGCCAGAAATTGTGAATAGCCGTCTACTTTGGTTGCGTTGCAGGGCCTCTCAGAGCATTGTGCCTTGGGGATGCCGCCAAACGGCAAATAACGAAGACCTAGCCGCACGCGGGTTTTGCTTGTTGGAGAACTCCGCGATGGGGGCAGCATTTTGAAGCGTACTCTTTTTCACCTCGTCCTGATCAAGCCGACGCATTACGACGACGACGGCTATCCGATCACATGGCTGCGCTCGCATATCCCCTCCAACACCCTGGCTGCCCTCTATGGCCTGGGGGAGGATTGCCGCCAGCGCGGCGTCTTCGGGCCTGACGTCGACATCCGCATCAAGCCGTTCGACGAGACCAACACGCGGGTCCGTTCCGACCGCATCATCGCCGACATCAAGCGCAGCGGCGGCAAGGCGCTGATCTGCCTGGTCGGCGTGCAGAGCAACCAGTTCCCGCGCGCCGTCGACCTCGCCCGCCAGTTCCTCAAGGCCGGCCTGCCCGTGGCGCTGGGCGGCTTCCATGTGTCCGGTTGCCTGTCGATGCTGCCGGTGATCCCTCCGGAGATCCAGCAAGCCATGGACATGGGCGTCTCGATTTTCGGCGGCGAGGCCGAGGAGGGCCGGCTCGACATCGTGCTGCGCGATACCTGGAACGGCACGCTGAAGCCGCTCTACAATTACATGGACGACCTGCCGGGCCTGGAAGGGGCGCCGACGCCCAGCCTGCCGGCCGCGGCGCTCGCGCGCAACGAAGGCCGCAGTTCGAGCTTCGATCTCGGCCGCGGCTGCCCGTTCCAGTGCTCGTTCTGCACCATCATCAACGTGCAGGGCCGCAAGAGCCGCTTCCGCAGCGCCGACGACCTCGAGGCGATCGTCCGCGAGAACTACAGGCAGGGCATCACGTCGTTCTTCATCACCGACGACAACATGGCCCGCAACAAGCATTGGGAGGACTTCTTCGACCGGCTGATCGAGCTCAAGGAGAACGAGGGCATAGAAGTGTCCCTGATCATCCAGGTCGATACCCAGTGCCACCGCATCCCGCACTTCATCCACAAGGCGCGCTGGGCTGGCGTCTACCGCGTGTTCATCGGGCTCGAGAACATCAACCCGGATAATCTGCTGGCCGCCAAGAAGCGCCAGAACAAGATCACCGAATACCGCAAGATGCTGCAAGCCTGGCACAACAGCGGGGCCTCGACCTGGGCGGGCTACATCCTCGGTTTCCCGGCCGACACGCGCGAGTCGATCCTGCGCGACATGGAGATCATC
>Ga0208989_10000050_pt1 | contig 22867 bp, 21 predicted proteins | sample MedBloCAOM3_M1_FD_187852 | JGI IMG/M metagenome (GOLD analysis project Ga0208989, IMG submission 187852) | Forest soil microbial communities from El Dorado National Forest, California, USA - Mediterranean Blodgett CA OM3_M1 (SPAdes) (version 2) | ecosystem: Environmental > Terrestrial > Soil >...
GCTATGGCCGCCGCTCGGATCGATGTTGTGTTTGCGCAAATCGTCGATGAGCTCGATGGCGCCCGGCACCTCCGGAGCGAGGGTCATTCGCTCGATCGTGTCGCCATATTCAAGCAATGGCGCATAAGCCTTGCGCGTTGGCTTGCGAATCAACGTCACTCTTTGCGCCCCCGGTTTCGCCCTAGAAATAAAAGGCCCTTCCACATGCACGCCGGCGATTTGTTTCATCGAGGTCGAAGCGCGAACCTTCTTCGCCACTTTGACAATCGCGGAGATCGGCGCTGTTGCTGTGGTCAGGAGCAGCGATGTGGCGCCGCCGCTCGCGTGATAATCGCAGATCGCACGAAACGCCTCCTCAGAGGCTTCCATCGTGTCGCGGCCTTTTGCGCCGTGGATATGAAGATCGACAAATCCAGGCGCGAGATAGTTTCCGCCAAGATCGACAATATCCTTTTCGCCTACGTGGCCGGCCTCGCGCAGCTCGATGATTTTCCCCTCATGCACGATGACTTCCAAGCCCCCGCGAATTGCGTCAGGAAAAATCAGGCGCGCGTTAGTGAAGATCACGGAACACAATTGCGTTTGCGCCGGCCAAAGTCCATTCTCTCTGTCGGACATGAAGCTTGATTATGACGCAATAATCATCGGTGGCGCATTTTCCGGCGCGGCCACAGCGCTGGTGCTGAAGCGCAAACGGCCGGAGGCGCGCGTGCTCGTCATCGAAAAGAACGCCGAGTTTGATCGAAAGGTCGGAGAATCGACCACGGAGGTGAGCAGTTGCTACATGACGCGGATTTTGGGGCTGACGCATTACCTCGGTCATCATCAACTTGCGAAACAGGGATTGCGGATGTGGTTTTCGAATCGACCGGACCAGCGCTTCGATGATTGCGTTGAAGTCGGCGCTCGCTACCAAGCGCGCGTGGCGGGGTTCCAGGTCGATCGATCAAAACTTGATTCGCATTTGCTTGAACAGGCCGTCCAGGCGGGCTGTGATCTTTGGCGACCGGCCAAGGTGACGAAGCTCGAGCTCAACGGCGCGAACGGCCAAAGCGTGGAGGCGATTGTCGATCTTGCGGAACGTCGCGCAACTTGCCGATGGATCGTTGATGCAACCGGCCGCGCCACCATGCTAGCGCGCAAGCTTGGCCATTTTCGACCCAATACCGAGCATCCCATTAACGCGGTTTGGGCGCGTTTCACCGGTGTGAAAGCGTGGGACAGCGTGGAATTACGAAAGAAATTTCCGGATTACGCAAATTCCTGCCGCACGAGCCGCGAATGGGCGACGAACCATCTCTGCGGACGCGGTTGGTGGGTCTGGATCATTCCGTTGCAGGGCGGCGACGTGAGCGCAGGGATCGTTTATGACACGCGCATCTTCAAACTACCGGACGGTCCGAATTTGGCAGACCGACTGCACGCGCACATTGTCGGACATCCGGTCGGTCGCGAAATTTTTGGCGAGGCTCGCGCCATTGAAGGTGATGTGCACGCGTTGTCGATGTTGCCGTATCACAGCGAGAAAGTTTGTAACGACGGCTGGGCCGCGGTTGGCGACGCGACCGGTTTCATCGATCCGCTTTACAGTCCCGGCCTGGATTTTTGTTCGTACACTTCCTATTACGTGGCGGACTTGATCGGAAAGGCACTCGCGGGGGAGGACGTCGCGGAACGCCTCCGTTATTATAATGAGCAATACCCGGTCACGTATCGCCGTTGGTTCGACAGTTTGTACAAGGACAAATATTATTACATGGGCGACGCGGACCTGATGTCGGCCGCGCTCTTGCTCGACGTGAGCAGTTATTACCTTGGTTTGGTCGAAGCAGTGTATCGCGACCCAGAATATGAGTTTCTCAATCTGCCCTTTGGCGGCGCGGGCGGACGGATCGCCGCGAAATTCATGAGCTTCTACAGCCGTCGCTTAGTCGCTCTGGCGAGCCGGCGCTGGGCCACCGGAAATTATGGAAAACGTAATGCCGGTTGGCGCGAGCTTTATGATGGATTCGTTCCTGACGTGCGTTTGTGGAAACAAATTGCGCGCGGCCTGCGTCGTTGGTGGAAATGCGAACTCATCAACTTGAGGCTCATGCTAGCTGCACGAAACGTTCCCGCTCCGCAACCTTCCGCGCCTGCTTCGACCGAAACGTGCGAGGTTTCGTAATTTCCGGCGTTCCGTTTTGGGGCGCGCTTGAATGAATAACTTTCGTAGCTGGCGGCAGAGCTTTGCCGTGCGCGGCGTCTCTTGGCGACGAGGACTCGATTGGGCGATCGAGAACGTCCCATTTTATTTCCATCCATTCCTGGTCTTCTTCTGGACACTTTTCTTTTTCGTCTTCGCAGGCGCGTCGCGAAAAGCGGTCGTGTCCAATCTTTCGGTCATTCTTCCGAATTCGTCGCGGGCCATGAATTATTTCAGAGCGTTGCGCGTGTTCCGCAACTTTGCCTGGACCCTGGCCGAAGGGACTATCTACAAACTCAACAAGGCGCCGTTCTCCAGTGAATTAAACGGCGCCGACGTGTTCGACACTCTGCTCGCAGCCAAAGGCGGGATCATTCTTACCGCGCACATGGGAAGTTACGATCTGGGCGCGGCCTTGTTCGCCGAACAATTTCATCGCGAAATGCGCATGGTGCGCGCGCCCGAATCGGATGAAGGCAGCGCCCAACATGTCGATCTTGCCCTGAAGCAGGCGGGCGCCGGCGCAGTGAAGGTCGACTACAGCACGGAAGGAACGGCGCTTTCCTTCGATCTTCTCAACGCCCTTCGCCGCGGCGAAATTATTTCGATCCAAGGCGATCGTGTCGTTGGCGACGTCGCTTCTGCAAATGTGCGACTATTCGAGCACAACGTTGCCGTGCCGAACGGTCCATTCGTTCTTGCTCTGGTCGCGCCGACGCCGATCTACCCGGTCTTCGTCGTGCGTTCCGGCTATCGTGAATACCAGATCATTGTGCGCGAGCCGATTGTTTGCGCGCGAGAAGAAGGAACGCGCGATGACCATATCGCTCGCGCCATGGTGAAGTGGTCGCAAGTTCTCGAAGCGTTATTGAGCGAGCATTGGGACCAATGGTACGCCTTTATTCCGATGGTCTGAACATGAAGAACGGCTTTTATTTTGCGCTTCCACGCCTTTTAAACCGAATGCGCGGAGGCACGGATGAGGTCTCGGAAAGCAACGCCGCCGAAGCTTATCTCGGCAGCATCGGAATTTTCATAATCACCTTTGTTTTCGGCCTGCAATTGCTCGCTGAACGATTCAGCGGCTGGTCGTTGATCGTGTCTGCTGCCGTGCTCGTGTTCGCCGTCTGGATTTTTTGGCTCGCGATTTTCTACATCAATTCGATCTTCATCAATGGCCTGCGTGCTTGCGGTCTATTTCGCGTAACGCCCAACCGTCGTGCCCAAGACTTCTTCATCGGAATCGTGGTCGCGGCGATGTCCTATCGATTGTCGATCTTGCATGGGTGGCCGGGCTGGATCGGATGGCTTTGCTTGTGTGCGCTCGTCGCAAACTTCATCGCTGCGATACTGCTGAAACTTATTCCCAACACGCGCTAGGTCTGTGACGCGCGTTTTCCGTTGCGCGTCTTAAGCGCGCTGACAGAATAATTTTATGGGGGACTTTTTTACAGGGTACGAAGTCGGCGACTTCTTCGACGAAATGTTTTCCGGGCCCGGCACTGTCCGACCGCATTACGCGAAGTTGCTGGACCGCTTTGCCGAGATGAAGCCGGAGGAATTTGAACGTAAACGCGACCTGGCAGCTTCCACATTCCTGCGACAAGGCATCACCTTTACGGTTTACAATGACGATGAAGGAACGGAGCGAATTTTTCCTTTCGATCTGATTCCGCGGATCATCCCCGCCGCCGAATGGGATGTAATCGAGCACGGACTCGTCCAGCGCATTACGGCGCTCAATCTTTTTTTACACGACATCTACCATTCGCAAAATATCCTGCGCGACGGCGTTATTCCAAAACAGATCGTCTGGGAAGCGGCCCATTTCCGATCGGAATTCATGTACTTCGACGTGCCGAAAAACATCTATATCCACCTTTGCGGCACCGACTTGGTTCGCGACGAAAGGGGAAATTATCTTGTCCTCGAGGACAACGCGCGCTGTCCCTCGGGTGTGTCCTATGTCCTGCAAAATCGGCAAGTGATACGGCGTGTTTTTCCGAATCTCTTCGCCCGGCATCGGGTGCGACCGGTGGAGGATTACAGTCAGGAGCTCTTAAATATGCTCCATTACATCGCACCGACGGGCGTGACCGAGCCAACGGTCGTGTTGCTGACGCCCGGCGTTTATAACTCGGCTTATTTCGAACACTCATTTCTGGCACGCTCCATGGGCATCGAAATCGTCGAAGGGCGCGATCTGGTCGCAGAAGATGGTCAGGTCTTCATGCGAACGACGAAAGGTCTAAAACGTGTCGATGTAATTTACCGGCGCATCAACGACGACTTTCTCGATCCGCAGGTTTTCCGAAAAGATTCGGGACTGGGCGTGCCGGGATTGGTTGATGCATATCGGCAGGGCCATGTCAGTCTGGCCAACTCAATCGGCACGGGCGTGGCTGATGACAAAGTGGTCTATCGTTATGTGCCGGAAATGATCCGATATTATCTGGATCAAGATGCGATTCTTCCCAACGTCCCGACCTATCTGGCCGCGAACAAGGACGAGTTGGCTTACATCCTGGACAACATCGACAAGCTCGTGATCAAAGCCGCGAACGAAAGCGGCGGGTACGGAATGTTGATTGGCTCGCAGGCGAGCAAAGCCGAGCGCGAGCGTTTTCGAGAGAAAGTGAAAAAAAATCCGCGCAATTACATCGGACAACCGGAGATTCCCCTTTCGCGGTCGCCATCGTTTTGTGATTCGTCAATCCAAGGACGGCATGTCGATCTTCGCCCCTACATTTTATATGGCGAAAAGGTCACGATCATTCCGGGCGGCCTGACGCGGGTGGCGTTGCGCGATGGTTCGCTGGTCGTGAACTCTTCGCAAGGCGGCGGCAGCAAGGACACCTGGATCATCGGCGAGGACGAAGAGAGGAATAACGGAGGAGTGGAGTGATGGAGTAATGAGACAGACATCTTTTCTCGCCATTCCCTCATTACTCCAACACTCCATCGCTCCATTCTTGTTGCGCCATGCTTAGTCGCGTCGCCGATTCGCTTTACTGGATGAGCCGCTACATCGAGCGCGCGGAAAATAACGCGCGTCTCGCCGATGTAAATCTCCAGTTCCTTCTCGATCTGGCCAACCAACCGCAGGCTGACATGCAGCAGCAATGGAACCCGATCATCAGCTCGCTCGAGGAAAACGAATTGTTCTCATCGCTTTACGATAAGCTGGACGGCAAAGCAGCGATCGATTTTGTTACGCTGCAAGAGAACAATCCGAATTCGATCTACTCTTGTTTAACGCTGGCGCGTGAGAATGCGCGCACCACGCGCGAACAAATTTCGAGCGAGATGTGGGAGCAAATCAACCGGCTCTATCTATTTGTGAAAAGCGATCGCGGAAAGAAACTGCTCCGTTCGAGTCCGTTCGAGTTTTTCAAACGCATCACGGTGGGTTCGCATCTTTTCCAGGGAGTGACTGACTCCACCATGACCCATGGCGAGGGCTGGGACTTCATTCGGATCGGCAAATTGCTCGAGCGCGCCGATTGCACGTCGCGCATCCTCGACGTGAAGTACCACATCCTGTTGCCCTCGGGCGAGAAAGTCGGCGGCAATGTTGACACGATTCAATGGATGGCCGTGCTCAAGTCGTGCAGCGCGCTGGAGGCTTATCGCAAAGTCTATGTCGGCCAGGTCGCACCGTGGAAGGTGGCAGAGTTCATCATTACGCACCCGGCTTTTCCGCGCTCGATTCGCTTCAGCGTCGATTACTTCGACGCGGCCCTGCACCACATCTCAGGCTCGAGTGAATCAAAGTATGCGAATAAAGCGGAGCGATTGTCCGGCCAGTTACGTTACGACCTCGATTACGTCACGATTGGCGACATTTTTGATTTCGGACTGCACGAATATCTCGAACAAATCCAGGAGCGGTTGGTCGAGATCAGCGATGCGCTGCACGCGACGTATTGCGCCAGCGCCGCGCACGAAAAAATGGTCACGGGCTAACTAATCCGATATACCAACGCACAAGCTCGTCGCCGAAGAACATCCAAACCAGCGCGCCAAGCGCGAGGTAGGGCCCGAATGGCAGCTTGGCCGACCAGACCCGTTTCCCAAGCACGAGCGTGACGAGACCGACGAGCGAGCCAACGAGCGAGGCGCCAAAGAGACTGAACAAAACCGCGCGCCAACCGAGAAACGCGCCAATCGCGGCGAGAAATTTCAGATCGCCACGCCCCATGGCTTCACGGGGGATTTGCAGCGCGTGCGCAATGCCCGTAATTTCGTTCACCTGGTCGAGCGCGAACTCGTCGTCGCCGGCCTTTAGTCGATTGTAATGAAAATCTAGAGTGACTTCTCCGTAACTGCGACTGTCGATCCTGGATTCGTGGCAATAAAGCAAGAGACGGTCGCTTTCCCGGGCAAAGTGATCGCTCCAAAGACTTCGCTCCTCGCCCACAACAAAATCGGCATCGTCTTCGTGCCGCGTCCAACTAAACGGAGTCGGCGCGTCGAGCCGGATTCTTTTTTTGCCAAATGCAAGTTTCCCGGCCTCGAGAACGATCCAGAGGATGATGTAGCCCAAGGCGGCGGCCAATGCTGAACGAATGAGTGCGGCCACGCGCGAATCGGTGCCCATTAATTGCGGCACGAGCACGCTGGCCGCGATTCCGGCAATCGCGCCGCCAATCGTGATCTGGTCCGGAATGATGAAGTGTTCGAAGTCGATAAAGGTCGCGGCAATAACAAGCGAAACGAAGACCCAATAGGCGATGGCAATTTGCCACGGGAACAATTGCCAAACGGCGAGAAAGAGTAACGCGGTCAGCAGTTCCACCGCGAAATAGCGAAACGCGATTTTGGCTCCGCAGTTTGCGCAACGACCGCGCAGAAACAACCAACTGAGCAGCGGCAGGTTCTGATGCCACGGAATCGGATTCTTGCACGCCGGACAAAAGGACCGGCGCGGCCGATTGACCGAAAGATCGAGAGGCAATCGGTAGATGCAGACGTTCAAAAACGAACCGACCACCGCGCCGAGCACGAAAGCGAAAACGCTGAAGAGAACTTGATTAGCAGGTTCGTCCACGCGTTTAGCTGGGAGTAAATGTCGATCTTCGCCGCTGCATGAACCAGGCGATCCAGATGCAACTCTCGTAGAGCAGGCACATCGGCAGCGCCATCGCAATCAAGGTAAGAATGTCGGGCGTCGGCGTGATAATGGTGGCGAGGATGAAAATGAGAACGACGGCGTAGGGTCGCGTGCGCGCCATGAATTGGTAGGTGACCAAGCCGAAACGCACCAAAGCCAGAACGACGACCGGCAATTCAAACGCGAGTCCGAAGCCGAGCGTGAACCGAGTGGCAAAGGAATAGTACTGCTGCACTGTCCACGTCGGCGTCCAGCCGAGCGATTGGGTGTCGCGAAAGAAAAAGAGGATCGTTTTGGGCAGAAGCCAGAAGTAGCAAACGAGCACGCCGAGAAGAAAAAGAGCGAAGCTGACAAAAATGGCGGGCAAGAGAAATCGCTTTTCCACAGCGGTGAGCGCCGGCAGCACAAACTCGGCGATGAAATAGAGGAGCAGCGGAAAGGACAGAACGATTCCGGCGTAAAAGGCGAGTTGAAACGAAATGACGATCGAATCGGTGACCCCCAGTGCACGCAACGCGCCGATCTTTTGATCGATGCCGTGTAACGGCGCTTGCATTACCTGCACAAGCGTTGTGCGAAAGGCGAAGCAAACGATCATGGCGGCGACGAGCGTGATCGCCATTTTCACGATGGTCCAGCGCAGGTCTTCGAGATGCTCGAGAAATGGCTTCGACGATTCGCTCTCGGGAATCTCCCGAAATTTGAAGATGTCTTGCAGTGCCATGTTGAATCGACAATTTACTCGCAAATCATTTCGGAGTCGCTCAGCAGGATTTAAGCGAGAGAAAACCGCGCGTGGCCAGGCGCGCGGCAATACTTAGTGTGTTGGCATCGCAAATTTCGTTCTCGGCAATCATGCGCACGAATTCGGCCACGCTGAAAGATCGACAATCAACGATCTGTTCGGATTCCTCGCGGACGTGCGGATCGGCGCACGGCTGAACCGGATGCGCCAGAAAGAAGTAACCGTGCTCATCGGTAAATCCAGGCGATGAAAAGTAATAGCCAAGCGGAATCAGCGTGCCGTCTGAAGCGAGTTCATGGCCAGTCTCTTCGCGCAGTTCACGCAACGCCGTCGCTTCAATCTCTTTTTCGCTCGGTTCAGATGTGCCTTCAATTTGGCCGGCGGGAATCTCCCAGATGGTCGCGCGAATCGGGATGCGTTCCTGACGAATCAAAATGATCTTCCCGTCGCGAGTCATGGGTGCGATGACCACCGCGGGTTTGCGGTGCACGGTCGCCCAGGGTCGAGCAATCGAGCGTGAAGGGGTCTTCACGCAATCGGTCACAACTTCCAGATGCGAATTCTCGAAACGCGGCTCACTGGACACCGTTTCCCAGCCTGCTGCATCGCGCACGAGATTGCTGCGTCTCACGCGGGAAGATTATGGATTGGAAAGGCGCGTGCGCCAGTGCTGAATGCGCGCGGCCACGTTTTCTGGCGAGGGCGCACCGACGGCCTGACGCGCGGCAAGCGAACGGCGAACGTCAAACACGCTGGCAAGATCGACATCGAACAAAGGCGAAACCGCCTGGAGCTCGCCGAGCGACATCCGATCGAGTGTGCGCTTGGTTTCGCTAGCACGCCGCACGATCTGGCCGACCGTTTCGTGCGCTTCGCGAAAAGGCATTCCCTTCTTCACAAGGTACTCGGCCACATCAGTGGCAAAAAGGTTCGGATCGTTGGCCGCCGCTTCCATTCGTGCGGCGTTCACCTGCAACTCTGGCAACATCGCCGAGAAAACCTCCAGGGCGGCACGGACCGTATCGACGGAATCAAAGAGCGCTTCCTTGTCTTCTTGAAGGTCGCGGTTGTAGGACGAAGGTAATCCTTTCAATGTGGTCAAGATCGACACCAAGTTTCCGTAAAGCCGACCAGTCTTTCCGCGCGTCAGTTCGGCCATGTCCGGATTCTTCTTTTGCGGCATTAAGCTGGAGCCGGAAGAAAATGCGTCGCTAAACTCGACAAATCCGAACTCGCTCGTACTCCAGATGATCAAATCTTCGCTCAAGCGCGAGAGGTGAAGTCCGATCATGGCGAGAGAAAAAATAAATTCGCAGACAAAATCGCGATCGGAAACGGCATCGAGACTGTTTTGACTTAGGTGCGCGAAACCCAGCCGCTTCGCGATCGATTCACGGTTCAAAACGATGGTGGATCCGGCGACCGCGCCGGACCCGACTGGCAAAACATCGACGCGCCGTTGGCAGTCGACGAGTCGACTCGCATCGCGCTCAAAGGCCTCTATCTGGGCGAGCAGGTAGTGAGCAAAGGACATGGGCTGGGCGCGTTGCAAATGCGTATAGGCCGGCATGACAAGATCGACGTGTTGATTAGCAAGCGTGAGGAGTGCGTCTTGCAACGCCCGCAGTAGAGCGAACGCCTCGACGATTTCGGCTTTAACATAAAGACGCAGATCGAGCGCGATCTGATCGTTTCGGCTTCGGGCGGCGTGCAGCTTGGCGCCGGACGTGCCGATCCGTTCGGTAAGCGCAGCTTCGATGTTCATATGCAAATCTTCCGCCTGCGCGTCCCATTGAAATTTTCCGGCCGTGATTTCCTGCTCAATTTCGCGCAGTCCCTTCTCGATCTTGGCAAAGTCCTCGCCGTTTATGATTCTGGCTTCAAGGAGAGCAGCAGCGTGGGCGATCGAGCCAGCGATATCGTGCCGGAACAAACGCCGATCGAACGAAATGGATTCGCTGTAGCGCTGCGCCACATCGGCGGCCGGGCGATTGAATCTTCCTTTACGCATTGTCCTAACTTATGGACGCACTTCGAGTAACCGTGACGGCAACAAATTTTGTATCCGGCCGAACGAATTTGCGGATTTCGACAGTGATTCTCTGAATCGCAAACTGCTTCAACAAATGCATGGCGAGGAGATCAGCCAGCGTCTCGATCAGCCGGCAGGAATAGTCGTCCGTAAATTCCTTGGTCGCGTCACAAACTTCCGAGTAGTTGATCGTATTTCGAACGTCGTCGCCAAGATCGACAAGCGGGCGGCGCGGCCACAGCGTCACTGAAACGGTTAGGCGCTGCGGTTGACTACGCTCCTCATCCGTGACGCCGACTCGCGCCGAGATCTCAAGCTGCTCGACGTGGATGAAATCGGAAATCATCGCGGACGTTTCCATGCTTGTAGCAGTTGCACGGCGAAAGGATTTCGCAACTGCGGCCAAAACGAAGCTCCGCTTGGGAGCGGGTCGCAGGGCGTCAACAGCCTCTCTTGTTTTTTGCCTGAAGGCGTCCCGACAATTCGACCGCCAATTCCGGCATTACTTGAAAACTCCACGTCCTCCATGCCATCGTTTCTCAGAGAGCCGACGCCGAACGGCTTGGCGCATTACCGTCGGTATTTAGCGTCTGGGTTCTTTTACGCTTGAGTAATGATTTGGACCTCTCATGATGGAAATTCGTGAAAGCGGACAATGCGGCCCTGGCAGCGCGCGACACCGATCAATTCGCCACGACGCATTGGAGCGTGGTTCTTCATGCCGATCCAGCGTGCGCGGACCAGAATGGCGATGGTCCCCTCACCCAACTTTGCCGCACTTACTGGCGGCCCATCTTCGCCTTTATTTGTCGGCGAGGCTATGCGGTCAGCGACGCACAGGATCTAACACAGGATTTCTTCGTCATGATCCTCAAAGGTAATCTTCTGAAACTGGCTGACCCGAGCCGGGGTCGATTCCGCGCACTCTTGCTCAGATCGCTCAAGAATTTTCTCGCGGACGCGGCCGAAAAGCGCCATGCGGAGAAACGAGGCGGCAAACTTGAGTTCGTTTCCTGGGACGATTGGATGGCAGAGGCACCCTCCCATTTATCGATTCCGGTTCGCACGCTGGAGCGCCTCTCGCCGGAACGTGTCTTCGATTTGCGCTGGGCGGCTACGATCGTGGAGCGGGCCTTGCAACGATTACGCGAAGAGTGCGAAAGTCGCGGCCGCCGTCGCTTGTTTGATCTCCTGAGCATCTACCTTACGGCAGAGCGCACCGATGTTTCGTACCTCAGCCTTGCGCAAGAACTTAGCGTGCCGGAGGCGGAAGTGAAGCGACTCCTCTATCAAATGCGGCAGCGCTATCGCGATCTGTTGCGCAATGAAGTCGCCCGGACGGTTGAACATTCCGAAGATGTCGATGCGGAGATACGATACCTTTGTTTGACGCTCGCCACGGCCGAATAGTTCCGATGAATCTCCCCGGACTCACTGATTCGGTTGCAAACCTAGTTCAAGAGCCGGTGAAGTGTGCCGAATGCGGCGGCGTTTCGCGATTGGCCAACGGCCTTTGTTTAAGTTGTCTCATGCAAGCGGGACTCGACCCGCGCGATGAAAGTTGTCATGAAAGCTTCGCTTCCGTCCTCAGTAAGATCGAGATCCACGACCGCGATTGGCGAATCGGCCATTATGTGATTCTGGAAGAAATTGCGCGTGGCGGAATGGGCGTGATTTACCGCGCACGTCAGCAGTTCTCGCGGCGTGTCGTGGCGCTCAAGCGCGTTCTTAGTTATTACACCGATTCACCCCAGACTCTGGCGCGTTTTCGTCGCGAAGCAGAAGCGGCATCGCTTCTCGACCATCCCAACATTCTTCCCATCTATGAGGTTGGCGAAAGCGCGGACGGTCTCCCCTTTTTCGCCATGAAGTTCGCTACGGGCGGAAGTTTACGCGATGTGGGAACCGCGTTACAGCGCATTCCAGATCGAATTGTGCCCCTCATTCTGAGCGTGGCCAGGGCTGTCCATAGCGCGCACATGCAAGGCATTCTCCATCGCGATCTCAAGCCGGGAAATATTTTGCTCGACGGTCACGGCGAACCATTGGTGAGTGATTTCGGTCTCGCAAAATGGCTCGAGACATCCAACGATCTGACGCGAACGCTGACAATTTTTGGAACACCCGGTTACATTGCCCCCGAACAAGCCCGCGGTCCGGCCGAACGCTTGGGTCCGGCGGCAGATATCTACAGTCTCGGAGCAATTCTTTTCGATCTGCTCGCAGGTCGTCCGCCTTTTGTCGGCGAGAACGCTCTGGCTGTCATTTCTCAAGCGAGTGAAAAAAGCGCGCCTCGCTTGCGCACGCTCGCTCCCTCGATCGACCGCGACCTAGAGACAATTTGCGCACGCTGCCTCGAACGCGATCCGTCGAACCGTTATGCTTCAGCCGCCGATCTCGCGGACGATCTCGAGCGCCGGCTCGGTGGCCACTCGATTCTGGCGCGTCCAGTTTCGGCGCCTGTCCAGTTCTGGCGTTGGACGCGGCGGAATCCGACACTGGCGGCCTTTTCTGCAGCATGTCTGCTACTGACATGGCTGAGCTGGGCAAATTTTTCTCAAAATCATCAATTCCAAGCAGCGCGGCGGAGTGATGTGGCCGCGCAGCATTCGGTGATGGTGTTGCCCTTTCTCGATCTCGATAACGCGGTTGCCAACGATGAGATCGCACGTGAAGTGGCGACTGCTCTTCGATCGGACATGTCAAAGATCGGCCCCTGTCGCGTAGTGCAGAATGAAAGTTCCGATCTAACATTGGCAGCGGTACCGCGGGTTGAAGAAGTGGCCGCGGCTGCGCGTCAGGCAAAAGTCCGCACGGTTTTGAAAGGGACCAAGCGTCTCGTCAATGGCGAACCGGTCTACGCGATTCAGCTTGTCGATCCTGCCCAACCGAGCGCGGTCTTCTCAAACTCTATGATTGTGAGCGCCGACGCCAGGACGCTTTACGATTTCATTCAGCGCAATGCTCCGCAGTTCTACAACCTCATCGGCACGAACCTCAGTCCTGTGCCGACTCGGCCACGAAATAGGACGGCCTCCGATTTCATGGCGGCAGGCCGCACCTTGATGGATCGGCGAACGACGACGGATTGCGACCGAGCAATTGAGTGTTTTGAAAAGGCGGTCGCGGCCGATCCATCGTCAGCCGAAGCGTATGCATGTCTAGCTATTGCACGCACCGGTCGCTCATTCCTTGGAGGCAAGCCCGAACTGGCACAATTGGCTGAGGCCTCGGCACAAAAAGCCGTTGCCCTTGATCCGCAATCGGCCTTGGCGCACCGGGCCTTGTCTTTCGTTCTGGAACAAAAAGGTGACCTTGTGAATGCCCGCGAGGAAGCCTTGCGCGCAATTGGACTCAACGGAATTGATGAACGTTCAGCGGGTCACGTTGCTTCATTCACGAAGATGCTCGGGCGGCCCGACCTCGCTCTGAGGTGGCTTCGGATCATGAAACATTTGCAGGTTCAGCCCGGCAACGAATCGGTAATCGGTGATTGCCTGGCGGACCTCTGTGAGGACGAACGCGCCGAAGAAGCGTATCACCAGACCCTGGAACTGCATCCCGATCTACCGGACGGCTGGGCGGGCCTATGTCGCCTGCGGATGTTAAAACGCGACTTCGCCGGGGCGGCCGAGCTTTGGTCAAAGAACGAGAAGAATTTCTCTCATTTCGATTTCACTCCACAGATGGCCGCTCAACTCCATTTCTTTTCGCGTAACTTTGCGGAAGCAAAGAGGATTTATGCAGAACTCGCCCTCAAAGATTCACGGGGCGGAGGCAAGTTTTACGGCGCGATCAGCTACCAATCTGCGCTCGGCTTTTTGGAACTAAAGACAGAAAGGAAGGAAGCTGGGCAAAATATTTTAAATCTTGCGCTACAACATGAGCTCGACCAGCTAGCAGCTTCGCCGCGGCACCCCGAAATCCTTTATCGAACTGCCGCTATCGAAGCAGCCCTTGCGCTCAAAAATTCCGCGCTGGTTCACTTGCGTGCCGCCGCCATAGAAGGTTGGATCGACTTTCGCTCGCTCGAGCTCGACCCGCGATTTGACGGCCTGCGCGACGACGCAGCGTTCAAAGAAATTTCCGAATCGATGATGACCAGGGTCGCGTCGCTCCGACGGTCAATGCCCACCGATTCAAGCGGCAAGAGAAAGGTTCAGTAAAATGAGACAGATAAACAACTGGGACAATGCAGACGCGCGTAAACAAGCCACCCGCGCTTTTTGCGCGTATCTGCACCGGCCTTCGCCACCCGTTGTCAAGCCAAAACAGCGCTCTAGCCGACCCGAAAACGAATGTCCCGAATGACTTTGGTCCCGAAGCGTCGTTTTAGTTTTCGCAAGATGTCGGTCTTCGAAACCTGATCGAGTTCGTAGTGCAGCGTCGGCTGCAGGACGCGGACATACAAAATGCCCTCGCGCAAGGCGACGGGGGCTGAATGCGCGGCAATAAATTCGCCTACGATGTTATGCCACGCTTCCACGACCTCGACTTCGTGCAGCCGCTCGCGCAGGCCGAGTCGCTGCATGATCTTCGGCAGGACGTCACTTGTGGATTGATAGCGGTCAGGCCGTTGCTTCGGCTCAGGCAGACCGCGCCATTCGGCGATAGCAATGGCGCGGAGGTCTGAATTCATCGGCTAATATTTAGCCAGGGAAGTTAGAGAGATAAACGAAAATCGTTAAAGCGTTAACCGGTGTAGAAGCGGCTATCTCAGCCGCAAATCACGATTTGCGATTTAACGAATCACCCGACGCTTCGCGTCAATACTTCCGCCGCATGTTGCTCGGCAAAATATTTAGTTCGGTCCGGTATTTGGCGACAGTGCGGCGGGCAATTGGAATTCCGCGCTCGCTCAGAATCTCAACGATCTCCTTATCACTCAACGGTGAATTTCCGTCCTCGGCCTTCACCAGATCCAAGATCGCTTCTTTCACGCTCGTGTTGCTCATCGATTCACCCCCGGCGGTCTGATAACCAGGCGTGAAGAAGTACTTCATCTCGAAGACGCCTTGCGGCGTCGACATGTATTTGCCGGAGATGGCGCGGCTCACGGTCGTTTCATGCACGCCAACCGCGTCGGCAATTTGCACCATCGTCATAGGTTTTAGATGCGCCGACCCGCGCTCGAAGAATTCGCGTTGTCGACCCACAATCTGGTGCGCGATATTCGAGATGGTTTGCTGGCGCTGGTGAATCGATTTGATCAGGAATTTCCCGCTCCGGATCTTGTCGCGAATGTAATCTTTCACCTCGCTGCCGTTTCCGTCCTGCGACATGATGTCCTTGTAGGTGTTGCTGATGCGGAGGTGCGGAATCTGTTCGCCATTTAGGATTACCTGGTAATCTCCGTTCACTTTTTCCACGGTCACGTCGGGCAAGACATAATTTTGCGGCGCGGCCGCGAATATCTGGCCGGGCCGCGGATCGAGCTGCGAGATATTGTTCGCGCATTTCTGCACCTGTTCGACGCCAACTCCCATGCGCCGCGCAATTTCCGGGAAGCGCCGTTTGCCGAGGTCCTGCATGTGCTCGAAAATAATTCTGTACTCCAGGCTGCTTTGTTTGCCTTCGCGCTTCAATTGAATGAGCAAACATTCACGGAGATCCCGCGCGCCCACTCCCGGAGGGTAAAAGCTCTGGATGAGTGTGAGCATGTTCTCAAAATCTTCCTGGGCAATGCCGGTGTTGAGCGCCATCTCCTCCGGCGTGGTCTGGAGGAATCCGCTATCGTCGATGTTGCCAACGATTAATTCAGCCGTTTTGCGATCGTCGGCATTGAGCGCGGTTTGATTGAGTTGACCCATCAGATGTTGTTGCAGCGTTTCCTGCGTGGCGATGGAATCGAAAAAGAACTGCCGCTTTTCCTCCGCTTCCTGCGAACGCCCGCTATAGCTGCTCGATTGCGCCATGTAATCGCGCCACTCCTCATCCAGCTTCGCCAGTTGATTGAACTCAGCCTTAAAGTCTTCGTCCGCCGCCGCCTTCTCTTCCGCCTCGTTCGTCGGTTCGCCCGGAAGTTCTTCCAGCACTGGATTGGTTTCCATTTCCTGCTGAACGAGATTGCGTAACTCGAGCAACGGCGCCTGCAGGATGAGCAGGCTTTGCTGAAGCTGCGGAGCCAGGACCTGTTGCAGAGATAAGCTCTGCGTCTGATGCATTCCTTGGCCAGCCATGTCCTTGGAGTTTACCGAGTCAAGCGCCGAGAGGCAAGCAATTTGCGGGCCGCGCGTGAAAAAGCCATTCGGTCAAGTGTCCGGTAGCGCCCAGCGGGAATGCGACTTGCTACCCTATGAACGAGCCACACTTTTTGAAATGAAACCATTCGTTGCGCCTCTTCTGTTTGCCGGCGCCCTTTCCCTTATCTCGTCTACGAGCGCGCAGGCGCCCGCGCAAAAAGATGACGAAACGGTCTTACAATTGGTCAAGGAAGTACAGACACAGCAATTGGAAATCGCCGCTAACCAAGTCAAGATCGAAACCAAACTCGCAGACGTTGCCGAGGCCGTTCGCATCGCGCGAATTTACGCAAGCCGGAGCCGCTAATGAATCGCAAGTTTACTCTCCTTTTTCTGCTCCTGCCAATCGCACTTGCGATCGGTCTGAGCCACGCGCAAACGCCAATGATTGTCGTTCCAGCCGCCTCACCCGCACCTGTTACGACGACGACCACTGCAACGATTGCGACGTCGCCTTCGGATTCGACCTCATTGGCGAGCGTCATCAAACTGCTCCACGAAATGAAAGCTGCGAATGCCGAGACGCTGAAAAAACAGGAAGCCGTCTTGCAGCAATTGGATGAATTGCAAAAGGCCTCCGAGCAGATGAAGGCCTTCGGCAAACGCGGCTAAGATCGACAATAGGATTTTAAGGCCGATTGAGCCTTCATCGGCCATCCGAAGTGCACAGTTATTTTTTCTTCGGCTCTACCTTGCGATAAAGCGTAGCCATGCTGATGCCGAGCATGCTCGCCGCCTTTTCGCGCGAACCACCGCAATGCGCCAGGGTCGCTTCGATGTAGCCGCGCTCCTGTTGCTGCACAAAATCGTCCAATGGCTGACCCACTGGCATGGCCGCTCGTGCTTCCTCGATCACTTCACCCGCCGCGTGACTGACAAGATGCGGCGGCAGATCGGTGGGCAAAATCATATCGTCGTCGCATAAAGCGCAGGCCCGCTCAATCGCGTTCTCGAGCTCGCGCACATTGCCGGGATAATCGTAATGACACAAGATATCGACCGCTTGCGGGTCGATCTTCTTCGGCTCCCCGCCGCTCGCGCTGGCTTGTTTTTGTAAAAAGTGATTCACCAGCAGCGGCACATCCTCGAGCCGTTCGCGCAAGGGCGGAATCTCAATCGGTATGACGGCGAGCCGATAATAGAGGTCCTCGCGAAAAGTTCCGTCCTTCAATTTCGGCATCAACGGTTCGTTCGTTGCGCCTACCACTCGCACATTGACGGGCGAACTCTTGTTGTCACCCACTCGTCGGACTTCCCGTTCCTGCAACACGCGCAACAGCTTCGTCTGCAGCGGGGGGGCCATTGAGTTCACCTCATCCAGAAAAATCGTGCCGAGATTCGCTTCCTCGAACAATCCGCGTTTGTCCGCCACCGCCCCGGTGAACGCGCCCTTTTTGTGGCCGAACAATTCCGATTCGAGCAAATTCTCCGGCAACGCGCTGCAATTGATCGCCACAAACGGATGATGCTGCCGATTGCTATTGAAGTGCAGACCGCGCGCCACCAGTTCCTTGCCCGTGCCGCTTTCGCCCTGAATCAACACGGTGCTGTCGGTATCTGCCACTTTGTTAATCAAATTGTAAACGTTCTGCATTTTCCGGCTCGTCCCGATAATGTTTTCAAACCGGTAACGGTTTTTTAGTTCCTTGCGGAGATAAACGTTCTCGCGCAGCGCCGCCTGATAATCGAGCGCTCGCTGCACCGTCATTTGCAGCTCGTCGATCTTGAACGGCTTGGTCACGTAATCGTACGCGCCCATCTTCATCGCCTCGACCGCCGTTTCCACGGTGCCGTACGCTGTGATCAAAATCACGGCCGTTTGCCGATGATGCTCGCGCACATGCCGCAGCACGTCGAAACCGGTCATCGTTTCCATCTTGATATCGGCGACCACCACTTGCGGGGCGATGCTATCAAGCTGCTCGATCGCTTTTGCCGCGGAATTAAACGGGAAAACCTGGTGGCCCTTTTCCCGACAGAGAGTGACGATGACTTCCACCATGGCGGGTTCGTCATCGATGATAATGATCTTGGCCATAAAATCTCAGCGCGGAGAATATTTCAAATTTGAGAAAAAGAAAGCTGAAATGAGAATCGGAGTGTCACACGCCGTTATGCGCATGTCCATCGACCATCGTCCAGGGCACGACTTTATCGAACGCGACAATCTCCTCGAAAACATCGCGCCCGCCTTCCAGCGGAATTGCGATCAGGTCCGCCAAAGCACCCGAAGTGATCCGCCCCAAGAGTGATTGTCGATCTAAGGCGCCTGCCGGATTAACCGTCACCATTTCAAGAATCTCCCGCGGCGAAAGCCTCGGCTCATTTCTTTGCATCTCGCGCATCTCGGCGAACAAACTCAAGTCGTCATTGCTCGCGAGGCTGTCCGTGCCGAGACAAATGCTAAAACCAATCTCGCGCAATTTCTTCAGCTGAAACGGCGAATGCCCAAAATATTTGTGGCTGCGCGGCGAATGAGCGATGTGAAACCGGTTTGGGGATCTTGCCAGCAAATCGAAATCGCTCTCGGCAAGTTCGTTTACATGCGCGATCAACCACCGCTCACCCAGGGCGACCTGCCGCAGCAAATACGCCAGCGGCGTCTGGCCGCCGCAATCCCTCATATCACGGCCGATCTCTTTCATAAAATCGTAGAGCGGTCCCGTCGCGTTGTGAAACATGGAAAACTCTTCGCGCGATTCCGTCAGATGCGTGCCCAAAAGCAAGTTGCACTCACGCGCCCTCTCCTGGCAGTGGCGATATAAACCGCGCGATGCCGTGAAGGGCGCGTGCGGCGCTAATCCTTTATTCTCGATCGCGCTCATCGCGCTCATGGCACGATCGACAAGTTGTTCCGGTAGATTTGGATTTCGGACGTCGATCAATTCCGGGAGCCACCAGGTCCGAATTGGCGACGATGTTCGCGCGATCAATTCGGGGAAAGCCTCAAAATTAACGACCGCGGTCGTGCCGAACCTCCGCGCTTCCGCGAAGCCAACGGCAATCGAGTTCAAGTAAACTGCCGGGGTAAGCGCCGCCTTCGCGGCGTTGATCGCGCGAATCCAATCGGTGAAAGATCGTTGTCGCTGAATCGTCCCGCGCAGGCAGGTGTAATCGAGATGGCAATGCGCGTTGATTAATCCGGGCAAGAGCGCTTGTTCGCCCAGATCAACCACTTCATCTGCGTTTCTTTTCTCGACCTCCGCAAAAGGTCCGACATCGACAATGCGATTCCCGGAGACTGCGACCGCGCCGTTCTCGATCGGCGGACCGTCCATCGTCACAACCACGCGTGCGCCTAGAATCATTTCTTTAATTGGAGGGACACGCTCCGCCTGCCGCGCCGAAGTGTTGCGAAGGCGGGTCGTGTCCCATTATTCTGGCGCTGACGGCGCAGCGTCCTCCATTTTTACAACCTTGCGACATTCCGCGATAAGCAGATTGCAAGCTTCCTGGCAAAGCAGCGGAACTGTAGCTGCCCCGCTTAGCGGGGTTGACCGCGGGGCTGTTTGAACTTGATCGTATCCTGGATCGAACTTCTCCGGCGGCAACTTTGTCGATGGCAATCTTCCGGTCGCGTCGCGTTTCCACAGGATGGTGCGCAAACATCCGCCGTCGGATTTACAAAAGTCGCCCACCAAGTCGTCGATCTGCTCATCGGAGATGCTGGCGGCGGCGCGATACATCCCCGATTGTCGATCTAACGTTTCGCGCAAGGGCGTGGTGCTGAGATCGTTTTCTTTCCAGGCCGCGAACATGGCCAATCTACCCGGGTAGAAATAATCCAGGGCGCGCCGCAACTGGACAAGATCGCCAACTTCCAATCGCCAGCGATGGCGCAGAGTCGGCGCCGTTTTCAGCCGACGATAGTTTCCCGCGTCGTCGAATTTCGCGATCTCAATCGCGTCTTCCGGGCTGCTAAATGTTTGCAATCCATCGAGCCCTTCATCGTCGCGGTGACAAAGAACGAAGCCCTTGCCAGACGCTTTGCGAATCAGGATCTGGCCGAATCGACAAGGGCCGCCCAGCGCGCCTTTTAACGCTCGCTCAATCGCATCGGCCATTGCGCCACTGCCATCGCTAACTCAAACAGTGCGCGATAATACCGGCGGCGCGCTCGAGAAATTGTCGATCGTCTTTGCCAAACGCGTTCGTTTTTTCACTTTCCGCGTCGAGCATCCCGACCACCTGTTTATGCTCGTTCACAATCGGGATAATAATCTCCGAGCGCGTAGTGTGAAAGGTGGGCAGATAGCGTTTGTCTTTGCGCACGTCTCCCACCACGATGGCTTTCTTCGTTTCCAATACGCCGCCACATAAGCCTTGTGTCAGCGGAAAGCGCGGATAGGCCGGCGGCTCGTCCCCCGTTCCGGCCATGATGACAAACTCTTTTTGTGTGACTTTATAAATTCCGACCCAACGATAATCCCGGGTTGCACGAATCATTTCCACGATCTGCTTCATGCGCTTCGCCGTGCACCCACCGGCGAGCATGAATGCGCCCAGCTCCTGCAATTTCTTGATCGTGGCGGTTTGCATTCGAAAAATGAAATTAGGACTGGGAGCCAGAACCTTCGACGCTGGAATCGAAACTCGCAACTTGCTTGATAATCGTCTCGGCCAATTGCGGTTCGGTGCCGATCGCACTCGCGTAATAGACCGAGCGACTGTCGATCTTGTACGGATTTTGACAAAACACTTCGCCACGCACTGCGTCCGCGCCGATTGTCGATCTTGCCTGCGCGATCCCGAGCAGCACCGGAATGTCTTCGTAGCTGTGCAGCCCGTCCGAAATAAAAAATGGAACAACCACCACGTTTTCCGTGTTCGTCAATTTCATCCAATCCGAAATCAACGGTTGCTCTTCCATGTAAAGATTCAGCACCGCCGCGTAGCGATCGAGTTGACGGATTTTTTCCGCTTCGCGTTTTGCGGCTACCGCCGAGTTCTCATTCAAGTCGGTGCCGTGCGCGGCAATGATCAGGGTCGTCGACTTTTCCGGCGCGTCCGGCGCAATTTGCTTCGCACGCTTGAGCAGCAAATCAGTCATCGACGGATCGTTTCCCACCGGCTCGCAATAGTTCCACATTTGTCCGTTTGCGCGTTTGGTCTTTCGCCCATTCAGTTCGAGTTCACGCGGAATGACCGTCTGCGTGAAATAACCTTCGCTGATGAAGTTCGGAACGACATAGACGTCTTTGATCGCCGGATTGTCGAACAAGAAAACCGCATCGCGCAGGCTCGGTTCCTCCTTCCAAAACGCGCAGGCCACATCGGCAAACATTCTCCGACGCCGAATCTCGGCCGCATGCGCCAGCGTCGGTGCGCTCGAATCCGGATTCACGGTCGAGCCATGACCCACGATCAAGAGGGCGGTGGCGTTGCGGTCGGACATCTTAGAAACCTTCAACGCTCAACGCCCAACGTCCAACGCTCAAAGCCTAAATGCGGACAGCCGCCTCTGTGAATTGAACGTTGAACGTTGAACGTTGAGCGTTGGGCGTTTATTCTTAAAGACTATGCGGTTTCGCACTTACAAGAATACCGATCTCAAGGTCAGCGAAGTCGGGTTCGGTCTCTGGACGATCTCGACCGGTTGGTGGGGAAATTTCACCGAAGGCGAAGCGATTGCGCTCATGCACAAGGCGTTCGACCTCGGCGTGACGTTGTTCGATGCGGCCGACACCTATGGTAACGGATTGAGCGAAGAGCTCATTGCCAAAGCGTTCCCGAAACAACGCCACGAGATCGTGATTGCGACCAAGGTCGGCTACGATTTTGTCACGCACGGCGAAACGCGCGGACGCGGGCAGCGCGAGATCCCGCAGGATTTTTCGCCGGAAGCCATCACCCGAGCGACGGACGCGGCGCTCAAGCGACTCAAGACCGATCATGTCGATCTCTTGCAGCTACACAACATTCGCATGGAGCAGGTTTACGATGACGCGCTCTGGACAACGTTGGAGCGTTTGAAAGCCTCGGGAAAGATTCGTCACTACGGCATTGCGCTTGGCCCGGCCATTGGCTGGCTCTACGAAGGGATCAATTGCATTCGCGAACGCGACATCACAAGCGTGCAACACATTTACAACATGCTCGAACAATATCCCGGACGCGCCCTGCAAGACGCCGTCACCGAAGCGGGCAAGAACACGATGTTCTTGATTCGGGTGACGCATTCGTCCGGAATGCTCGAAGGCAAATATACCGCGGAGACAACATTTCCGCCGACCGATCATCGCAGCCATCGGCCGCGCAGTTGGTTGCTCAATGGGATCAAGAAGATCGACAAGCTGCGTTTTCTGGAAAATTCCGAACGCACTCTCGGACAAGCAGCCTTGCAATGGTTGCTCGCGGACACTCGCGTCGCCTCGACGCTTCCCAACATTTATAACAAAGAACAACTGATCGAATTCGCAAAAGCACCCCAGTGTCCACCGTTGGCCGCAGATGATCTCGCTAAGATCGACAATCTGTATTCGGAGAACTTCGGCCTCGAACCGGAAGAACCGAAGTTCAAGGGAACGATGGAAATGCCGGCCGAAGCCAG
>Ga0208989_10000051_pt1 | contig 22855 bp, 20 predicted proteins | sample MedBloCAOM3_M1_FD_187852 | JGI IMG/M metagenome (GOLD analysis project Ga0208989, IMG submission 187852) | Forest soil microbial communities from El Dorado National Forest, California, USA - Mediterranean Blodgett CA OM3_M1 (SPAdes) (version 2) | ecosystem: Environmental > Terrestrial > Soil >...
CTGGAGGCGAATGCAACCCTGCCGGAGCCGGAGGGAGACCTCGCCTTCGTGCGAGCAGATGTCGATCTTGACGGACAAACAACCGCCGCCCTGGAGCGCCGAGCCGATTTGAAACTGGCGCGTCTGTTGGTCAAGGCGGCAAATGAAGATCAGAAAATTATCGAGGCCGGATATTATCCGGCAATCAACGCCACCATGGCGGGCGAATTTATTCCCGTCTCCGAGATTCACCGGGAAAGCTCAGGCTCGCCGCGCCGAACTGACGACATTGTTTCATCGGAAGTGCGCCTCGGCGGTGTCTATAGCTGGCGCGTGATCGACAACGGTAAAGTCTACGGCGCCGTTATGCAGCAGCGCCAGGTTCGTGAAATCAACGAGCTGGAGCTGCACAAATTGGAAGCAGCCGTGCCGCGCGATCTCTCGCGTATCCGCAATAATCTCGAAGCCATCGCCACCAAGCAGCAAAAGCTCGTCACCGCCACCGCGGCCGCGGAAATGAATGCGAAAATCGTTCGGGAAAATCTGGCCGGCGGTCTGGCCTCGCAATATGAGTATCGGCTGATGGAAAGCACTCTGCTCGAGACAAGAAGTGCGGTTGCGACATTGGCTTACCAACAAAAGACGGCCTTGGCGGAATGGGACCGCGGAACCGGGCGGTACTTTCAATTTTCAGACGACACCGCGTCAAACGTGCATTAGTTGCAGGCGTTGAAATTGCCGCAGGCGAAGCAATGGGCTTGGATAATCGCGCCACTTCTCGTGGTGGTCGCGACGATTTGGTATCTCTTGATGCCAGTCGCGGAAGTGGCGGTGGTTCGACGCGGCACGGCCTTGGCGGCGGTTTATGGAACGGTGCGCATTGAGTCGACCGATGTGGTACCGGTTCGCGCCCAGAACGCGGGGTTCATTCACCTGGCCGATACTGTTGCCACCGGGCGCGGCGCGATTGGCAAGGGCGTTGCGAAAGGGGACCTGCTGGCGACGATCGCCGACGAGTCCACCGCCCGCCAACTGAAGCAAGCACGGGCCGATCTGCAGGCCGCGCAACAACGCGCGGCCCTGCCGTTGCCATCGGCGGAATTACTCAAGACCGCGGAAGATAACGTGCAGCGGATGGAAAAGCTGGCCTTACTGAGCAACGTGCCGGCGGTCGAATACGAAAAAGCAAAGAACGAAGCGAATCGATTGCGCGGCGCGGTGGAGAACGAGCGAATTGAACGGGACCGCAATCTGGAGAGTCTCGAGGATACGAGCAAGAAACTGGAAGCGCAGCTGAAGAACACGGAGATCCGCGCGCCCATGGATGGATTGATCAGCAACATTCAAGCAATCGACGGTGCGCTCGTGCGAGAGAACGACCAACTTTTCGCCATTTCGTCGCGCAAGACTTATGTGCGCGGCGAAGTGAATGAGGAAGATGTAGGCGAAGTGAAACCGGGAATGAAAGCGGTTCTGCAATTGTATGCTTACCGCATGCAGCAGTTCGCGGCCAAGGTTTCGTCCATTCAACCCGCGGCCGACCCGGAGACGCAGCGCTACACCATTGTGCTGGAGATGGAAAAGCCGCCCGACAATCTCATGGCCGGTATGACCGGAGAGATGAACGTCATTACCGGCACGCACGAAAATGTTCTGCTCGTGCCGACCCGCGCGCTGCTTGTCGATCAAGCGTGGATCGTGAAACGCAGCGTCGTGCACCGACGCACGGTAAACGTCGGCTTTCGGACGCTCGATTTCGCGGAAGCGATAAGCGGCGTCTCACTCGGCGATCACGTGATCGTGAGCAACCAGGACAAGTTCCGACTCGGTCAATTGGTGCGCGAGCGCAAGATCGACATCGCGGGCCCGCCCGCGCCGCCAAAGTGACTCCGCCACTCTACATCGCGATGCGCTTTCTGGTGCATCGCAAGCGCGCCCTGCTGCTCAGCCTGGCCGGCGTCGTTTTTGGCGTCGCTATTTTTATCGGCACGCAGGCGCAGACCCAGGGCTTCGCTAAATATTTTATCGACTCAAGTCTGGGCAGCAACGGCGCGCTCGTTGTGCGTTCGCGTTTCCGCCCGCATTCGCCCCTCTTTGTCCCGCCCAAGAATTCACGGGGAGAGGTTACGCATCGCAGTTATTTCGAAGGGATAGACGATGCTAGCGCGATCATGCGCGTGAGCCGTCAATTCTCCAACGTCGTTTCGTGTTCGCCCGTCTTGCGTGGGACCCTTAGCGCTCGCGCCGGTTTTGAAAATGCGACGGTCGAGCTTGACGGAATCGATCCGGTCCTGCATTTACAAACGACCGATCTGTCGCACCAGATTGTCGAGGGCAGCTTTAACGATTTTCGAAACAACCCGAACTCGATCATTATCGGGTACAAACTGGCTTCCACTCTGGATGTGACTGCGGGCGAGACAATTCAACTGTTGCCGCCGGGCGGTGAGTATCGGCGCTTGTTGGTCACGGCCGTATCGCGCAGCGGTGTCGGATCGATTGATCAGACGCGCGTCTATGCGCATGCGCGAGTGGCGCAGACACTCCTGCACAAGCCATACACCGCTTCGATGATCATTTATAAACTGCGCGACCCGCAAGTCGCCCCGGACCTGGCGCACCACTTTGAAGCGCTTTTTCAACACGACGCGCAAAGCTGGCAGGAGCGCGAAGAAAGCACCCTGCAACTTTTTCTCACTTTGCGTGTGTCGGCCGCGATCACAGTCTCGCTCATCATATTGTTAGCCGGCTTCGGAATCTTCAATGTATTGACCATGACTGTGCTTTCCAAAGTCAAGGAGATCGCCATCCTGCGCTCGATGGGTTACCGGCGGATCGACATCAGCGCGATTTTTCTGTGGCAAGGCGCCATGATCGCGGTGGCCGGCTCGATCATTGGATGCATTTGCGGCGCGCTCGTGACGTGGGGAATCTCGCACATTCCGATTCGCATCCGCGGTCTGCTTTATGCGAATCATTTTCTGGTGACCTGGGATTGGCGGCACTACATGTGGGCAACGTTGCTCGCACTGGTCGCGGTCACTATCGCCAGTTATGTGCCGGCGCGACGCGCGGCCGAGCTTCCTCCCGTCGCGACCTTGCGTGGCTCCAGCGTATGAACTCGGGCGTTTGTCTCAGTTGCCACGAAATCGAGCGGTATCTCGGAGAAGATGAATCGCGTGTCCACGCGTTGCGCGGCGTTTCACTTCAGCTCGAGCCGGGCAGCGTTCACGCGGTCGTCGGTCCGTCCGGCTGCGGAAAAAGCACGCTGCTTTATATTCTTGGCTTGCTCGATTCGCCCGACGCCGGATCGGTCTCGATCGAATCGCAGCTCATGGCGAACATGAATGACGACGAGCTGGCCCGCCGCCGTAATGAATTGATTGGCTTCATTTTCCAGTTCCACTTTCTAATGGAGGATTTCAGCGCACAGGAAAACGTCATGATACCGATGCGGAAGCTGGGGCGTTTGTCGGAAGAACAAATGCTCGAGCGCGCCGCGACGCTACTGGAAGCTGTCGATCTTGGTGATAAGCGGCGGCGCCCGAGCCGGCATCTTTCCGGTGGCGAACAACAGCGCGTAGCGATTGCGCGGGCGCTCGCCAATGATCCAACCGTGATTTTGGCCGACGAGCCGACCGGGAACCTCGACACTTTAAATTCGGAACGCGCGTTCGAGCTGCTTAAGAATCTCGTCCACCAGGGTGAGAAAGCGTTGCTGCTCGTCACGCACAATCCGGCGATCGCGGAAGCGTGCGATTGGATTCACGAGATGAAAGACGGCCGTATCGTTGCCAGCCATCCACGCGGCACCCGAAGGTCGATTTTCTGATCCGCCAAGTCCGCCTCGGAACGTGTTAGATCGACAATCGAATCTGCACAGCGCGAAAGATGTGGATCGCGGCGGTCGCCATACCCAGCTGCAGAGCAAAATAAAACCGGCCGCCGGCATTCCGATCAACAGGCAAAAAGTGAGCAACCAGGTGTAAATGTTGCGGCGACCGGCAATATATCGCAAAACTCGGTCGAATCGAGAACATCATCCATTCGTCGACCGCGAGATGCCGCCGAGTCCGGTGAGCGTATCCGGCAAATCGGCGGTAATCAGTAGTCGCGGGAGGCGGAGTTCCATCAAGGTGATTGTCGATCTTGTTGAGTGTCGATCTTGTGTGCGGTCTGTGTTAGTTCAAGCGCCATGAAGTGGAGCGCCATTTTGGGTTAGAAGCCATGCCGATGGAAACAAAGTTATCTTCGGACTTGGCAAGCATGGCGGAAGAGGCGCCCGGCATTCCGCCGCCGGCCGAAGATGCCCCGGCACGCGTGGACGAAACCGGCGTGGAGTTGAAGCGCGGCATGTTTTTCAACACGATTGCAATGCTGGCTTCGATCTTGCGCGGCGTCTTTATTCTTCTTATAGCACGGTTGCTAGGACCAGCCTCTCTCGGAACGTTTTCGATTGCTTGGGCCGCTACTGACGTCGTCAGCAAGATCGGCATTTTCGGTCTCGACGGCGCGATTACCACATTTATCGCGCGCGCGGAGGCTGTCGGCGATCACACACGCAGCCGGGCGCTCTTCCGCCTCGCTGTGGCACTAGCGATGGCCCAATCCATCGTCCTTGCGATCGTTGTGGTCGGCGCCGTCCAGCTGCTGGGTAACCGTCTGGGTTTGCAGTCCGAAATGGTTTCTGCGCTCGCTTTGGTTCTGTGCGCGTTGCCCGGCATCGCGTTGTATCGCATCAGCACTGCCGTCTCGCGAGGCATGAAAGTGATGCAGCACGACATCTACTCGCGCGGGATGATGGAACCATTTGCAACCACCGTTGCCTTCGTGCTTGCCCTCGCCCTCGGGTTCACAAGGTCCGCGCCGGCGATGGCGGCAATAGTGGGAAGCGTGGCATCCGGCATTGTGGCGCTCATGCTTGCGGCAAACTTATTTCGAGGCGTGCCAACAGAACGCGGCGTCGGGTCGCTCCGGGCCGAAGCGTTGCGACTACTCGGTTACGCTGCTCCAATCAGCGGTTATCAGTTGCTCAATGCGTTCATTTCCCGGTTGGACCTAATCATGCTCGGATACTTCATTAATCACGCTCCCGGCGTGACGCTGGCAAGGGTTGGTATCTATAGTGCCGTCGTCGATATCGCGGGCGCCTTGCGAAAGATCAACCAAGCTTTCAATCCAATTTTCGCACCGGTTGTCGCCCAAATGACGGTCACCGGTGCACACGAACGTGCCGCGGCTACTTACGCCCGTCTCTCGCAATGGATGCTTTGGATTTTGCTGCCTCTCACAAGCGTAATAGTCTTAGCTGGTGATGCGATTCTCTTGATCTACGGTCCCGCATTTCGGCAGGGCAACGTTTGGCTTGGGGTCGTCACCCTCACCTGCGCCACCAGCACATTCGTCTCCCTTGGTGAAACGGTGATTATGGTGCAGCGCCCGCGTCTAAACCTTGTGCATTCCGTGATCACGTGCGTGCTCGCCATCGGCGCCCTTCTGTGGCTGATTCCCCGTTTTGGCGTGGCCGGTGCCGCCTTCGGCGTTCTCTTCCCGAATGTCGTCCAGGGTCTTCTGCGCTATGCTGCCCTTCGCCTGGTATTTGGATGGAAGGATTCGTGGGGCAACCTTCGGCCACCAGTAGTCGCTACAATCATCGCGATTGTTCCCGCACTTGCTTGCCGCGCGCTATTAAATGGTGTCCCAGGCCAACTCACAGCCACCGCAGTATTCCTCGCTGTGTTCGGCCTTATTTGGTGGAAATACCATTTTCGACCAACAAACTGACCTAACTCAGCCTCGCAAACAGTCCAATCGCTCTCGTCTGCCTAGTGCAAACTGAAGATGCTCCACGTGCCCCGAAAAAATTCGATAGTTTCATTGTTGTTATGCTGACGTCCTTTGGGCACACGGTGCAGCGATAAAGTCCCAAGCTGCCGAAACACGAGGCGCATCATGCCTGACGCGGGCACAATATATTTTTTTACACCGCGACGACTGAGACATCCGCTGATCCAAATATCATCCATATAAAATGCTCCTGGGGGCGCGTCGGAGTAATCCCAGAGCGATTTATCAAAAAATCCTGGCTGGATGAGATAACTCCCGCAGCCGGTGATTATGTCGACGGGCTGCGGTTCACGAAACTCATTCGCCTGACGCATCTGCGCGTGGCGCCAATCCAAACTCCGTGGCATGGCGGCGCCGCGAAAACAAAGGGCCGCCTCAGGCAATTGCTCGTTGTAATACAGGTAAGTTTCAACCGCGTCGCGCGGGTAAACGCGATCATCATCCACGACCATAATCAGCGTATTATCTCGACCGGCTGCCAATTCCTCCTGAATTACGGCAATAAATTTCGTCGCCGGCCCCCAGTCCTTGCTACAACGCACAACGCGCACACGCGGTAACCCTGCGATATACGGCGGGATGACGTACGGCCGTTGCTCGCGAATTGAAAACGTGGGAATAGCCAGCACGATTTCGTCTGGCGGTCGCGTCTGCTTTAGAAGAGAGCGAATTGTGGGACGCAATCCTCCGATCCGATCAGGCACTGTTGTGAGCGCTGCAATGACGCGGCGTTTAGTGGACACGGGGCCTTTGGCCAAGGTCTGGCGTATGAATTGGACGTGGCTTCGCCGCTTTCTAATAATTCGAAGCACGCGCTTAAGACCGCGTATTGTCTTGGGTGGTAAGATCGACATGGTTCGCGTAGGACACTCTCGCATCGCGGCGATAGTTAAAATAGGAATCAGTGTTAGACCAAGACGCAATGCGCCGCGCGGCGGCGAAGCCAATTTTCAAATTGTGAAAAGGATTTTCCTCACTGGCGCCAGTTCTGGCATTGGAAGAGCCATCGCCGCCGCCCTGATTGAACGTGGAAACGAAGTCTGGGGCACATCGCGCGATACTGCACGCCTCTCAAACTTTTCTCGTCTTCATCCGGTTGAACTCGACTTGTCGGATTCGGATTCGATCAAGCAGGCTTTCCGCAACGCTTTGGTTGAAGCCGGCCGTTTCGACGTCCTGATCAACAATGCCGGCAGCGGACATTTTGGTCCGGCGGAGAATCTATCCGAACAAGAAATCGCAAACCAATTTCAAGTGCTTGTCTTCGGGCAACTGCAATTGATGCGCCTCGCTCTGCAGACAATGCAACCGGGCGGTTTGATTATCAACGTGACGTCGCTGGCGTCGCGGCTACCCGTTCCATTCATGGCCGCGTACAATTCAGCAAAAGCGGCCCTGGCTGCTTTTACGATGACGATGCAACTCGAGTTACCAGGTCGACAAGTGCGGATAGTTGATATTCAACCGGGCGATATCTGCACCGATTTCAACGATGCCGTGAGCAAGAGCCAGAAGTATGATCAGCGCTACGAAGCAAGCGTTGCGAAAACCTGGGAGGCGGTTGAGCGCAACATGAAGAACGCGCCGAAAGCGGCGCTGGTCGCGCGTCGTGTCTGCGAGCTGATCAATCAAGCGAACCCGCCACCGCGCGTGACCGTGGGCGACTTGTTTCAGACCCAAATCGCACCATTCATTTTTCGGTTTCTCCCGCAATGCATCAGGATTTGGGGCCTCAAGAAATATTACGGCATATGAATACTGTCTCCGAGGCGGTGATTCTGATGGCTGGATCTGGCTCGCGTCTACGCGGCTCCGACGAAACTTTTTTTAAACCACTCGTTCTTATCCTCGGCCGTCCCTTGATCTGCTACATTATGGATGCGCTGATCGACGCGGGAATTAGCAAGGTCAACTTTATCGTCGGTTACCAAAGCGAGCGATTGCGCGCCGCGATAGTAAAACTGGTTCCGCCGAAGCTTGAATCGGTCTTCATCGAGAATCCCCAGTGGCAGAAACAGAACGGTATCTCGCTTCTCGCGGCCGCCAATCAGGTGAGCGCGCCATTTCTTTTAGCGATGAGCGACCATCTCTTCGACCATGTGATTGTCGATCTTTTGATCAAGTCGGCGGATGTCGATCTTCTGAACCTGGCCGTAGATCGAAAGATTAATTCGATCTTCGATTTGGACGACGCCATGAAAGTTCAAATCCGGGGAAGCAAAGTTGTCGCGATCGGGAAAAACCTGCACGACTATGATGCGATCGACACCGGGCTGTTTGTTTGTCCGCCGGAGATCTTTACTTACCTGGAGCGCGCGAAGCAAAACGAGGATTGCAGCCTGGCTGATGGTGTCCGCCTGATGGCGGCAGATGGCAAAGTGCGCGCGATTGATATCGGCGCAGCCTGGTGGCAGGACGTCGATACTCCCGAGATGCGGCGTCAGGCTGAGAAACGAATGCGCGCCATGCCGGAAGCTAAACGTAAGACGGCTTAGATATGGCTTTTACCGGAATGTCAGCCAGGGTGGTCACCGGTTGTGACCGCCAATTGTCCAATTGACTGGCGGACCGTGCGCAACCAAGCGTGCAAGTCGCGTTGCAGGATTTGTATTTGAAGAACTGTTCGCGCAAGTCATCGAGCGTGTAATCGGCTAGGGCCTTGGACCAGACACTTCGGGTTTGCGAGCACCAATTCACCTTGCCGAATTCATCCACATAAAGATAGCGACTGCCGGCGCGGCATTTGAAAGGAGCGGAACCGTTCCGGACAAGGCGCTTGCGGTAATTCGAAAAATCCATCCAACTTTTTGGCAGCGTTTTCACGATTTTCTCGAACGCTTTCACCTCATCCGGGCCAAGCTTGAGCTGGCCTTCGTTATCGTGCACCAGCAACACACGCGGCGTGAAACCCATCTTGGCAGCGAACGCGACGACCTCCTCAGCTTCTTCCGGAGGACACGCGCCGATTACGCCGCTGACGGTGACGTTGAATCGCGCATAATCCCGCAGCCACTCGAGACGCTTCTTCAGATTATCGAGCACCTTCTGTGTAGTGTCATTGGCATGAACGCCATCGATGGAGATCTGCATCTCCTGAAGTCCCGCCTCGTTCAGCGCTTCGATCAGCGCCGGCTTCAGGAAAAATCCGTTGGAAATCATTCCGGTGCGAAAGAAACCCAATTCGCGACATTTGCGGACGAGACTAATAAGCTGAGGATGCATGGTGGGTTCGCCGCCGGTCAAAGAAATGCCAAACGTGCCAAGGCTCCTTAACTTCTGGAGGCGTTCCTCCAAAAGTTGCATCGGGACCGGCTCGCTAACTTTGTCGAACTCGGAGCAGTATGCGCAGGACAAATTACAGCGGCGAATGATGACCATCTGCACGAGAAACGGGCTATAGCGGAGCCGAAAAGACATGCCGGGCGGCGCCTCAGAACCTGAGTGCACGTGATTGTTTGAGATGGTCGAGGAGTTCGTCACGGCCGGTGAACGTTAGCGGGGCAGGCCTTGATGGCGACCTCTATTATAGCATCTATTCTTGAGCGGTGCTCGACTTGATTGAGCGAACCACTATGCATTGTGTAAAGAACGATGGCTGCGCCAATTGTCATTCTCGCTGATAACCCGAGTGCGTTAGTCGAGCTGTGCGGAATCTCGACGCTCGAACGCTTATTGCGGACGCTGCAACGATGCGGACTGGAACGGGCGATCGTCCTTTCGAGCACGCCCGAGCCGATCGGGCAAGCGCTGGCCCGACCATCCTGGGCACGGGCCGAGTTGGATCTGGTGTTACACAGCCGGAGAGCCGGACCGGTGACGATTGAGCAGGTTGTCGATCTTTGGCCGGAAGGTGCTGAACTGCTGCTTGTCGTTCCGGCCGACGTTGTTTGCGACTCTCGGTTATTGCAGCGTCTCATTTCGCGAAATGAATCAGCCGCCCTGGTTGATTCGGCTCCGCCGCCACGATTTCAGCGGCTCGTTGCCTCGGCGCCGGAGACAAAGCGCGGCAAGCTCTGCGGGCCGGTCCTCATAAGCCGGGAGTGGGCTCGTGGGCAAACGGGCACGTTAGAGAAAGTTTTGCGCGAAGGTTTGGAGCAACAAACGCTGGCTGCGCTGGACGTGGCCGCTCAACCTTTGTGTTACTCTCCCTCTCCCATGAAGCGACAACGTAGACCGTACTGGTTTCTGGTACCGTCGCCCGACCGCGTAAAACTGGCGGAGCGACTCCTTCTCGACGCAGCGCAAAAAGGCACGCTCGATCTTCCCGCCTTAGTGCACGGACCGATCGAAGCATTTCTTGTGTCGCGCCTTTGCCGGACGTCGATCACACCGAATCAGTTGACTATTTTGACGAACATTGTCGCCTGGATTGGGACGGTTCTTTTCGTCACCGGCCATATCGTTTCCGGAATCGTGATCGCGCTAATGGTGGGCGTGCTCGACGGCTTGGATGGAAAACAGGCACGAGTAAAAGTCGAGACAACAAAACGCGGCAAGCTCGAGCATTGGTTCGACGCTCTGTTCGAATGGTCGTGGTGGATCGCGCTCGCTTATCAGTTTCAAATTTCCGGACAACTGCCGGGAGCGTTCTGGTACCTCGCGCTGCTCGCCGCGGCCGAGGCGGTCGACGGAATACTGAAAGGCATTGTTTATTTCAGGACCGGAAAATCGATCGACGAACTTGGCACGTTCGAACGAATCCTCCGATTGTTAGGAGGCCGCCGAAACGTTTACGTCTGGATCCTGGCGATTGGTTTACTGCTGGGAGCGCCGGGCAAAGCTTTTGCGATGATGGCTTGGTTACAGGTATTCACGGCCGCAGCGCATTTCTCGCGCGTCGCGTGGGTATTTGCTCGCGGGAGTCTTGTGCGTGCGGATTAGCGCGCGTCAGAAACCGAAATCGAAATAGAATTCAATGATGTGGCAGAAGATCGATAACTGGTTCAAAGACAAAACCGGACAGGACATTGCCTTAATCGCGATCATCCTGATTTTTCTTGCCGGAATGGTTCCGCTGGCCGCCACGCGCGTCATCGATTCGGGCCACCTCGAGCGTTATTACACGGACGGTGCTCTTTCCATGCTGCAATCGAACGATTTTCTCACGCCTTATGGCGACGCAAAATCGAGGGAGCGATTGTAGATTCGGTACGTTTTATAGCGGGCTGCGCCCATCGCTTCGATGAAACGGTTGACCATCACATTATCTTCGAGCGTCATGCTCAATTCACCGGTGAATCCACGTTTGAAGGAGGCGTCCATCAAACCGAGAACGAGCATTTCGGCAATCCCGGCGCGCCTGAACTTTTCTACGACTCCGAGCGCGATGAGACGGCCGGTGTGAATTTTGAAAACCCGGTAGTAAAGCAACTTGATCAGACCAATCGGCAAGCCGAAACGCGTAAGACGGCCATTCATGTGGCGCAGGGCAACGTTGATGTCTGGAACGCCGATAACAAAGCCCACTGGTTCGTCCCCGATTTCCGCGATTAACATACCCTCCGGCACAATCAAGGGCTTCATCTCCTTGGCCATGTGATCCATCTCCGCTTCGGTAAACGGAACAAAGCCCCAATTTTTTTCCCACGCCTGATTGTAGATCGTTCGGATGCGCTGGCTTTCCTCTTCGATTCTTTTCAGGTTGGCGTGTCGGATTTTCACCCCGAGTTTCCCGGCACGAGCCGTGGCAATTTTCCGCAATCGCTCGGCCGCTGCCGGAAATTCGGAGAACCACCACGCATACCAATCCTTCGCTTTTGCGAATCCCCAGCTTTCGATCAAGGCCGCGTAATATGGTGGGTTATGCGCAGTCAGGATTGTCGGCGGATGTTGAAATCCGTCGATCAGCAGCGCACACATGTAATTGGTCGAGTAATCAATCGGCCCCATGATCTCGTCGCGCCCGCGCGCACGAAGCCAGTCCGCGGCGGCCTCGAAAAGCGCCGCGGCCACATCGCGATCGTCGATCGACTCAAAGAGTCCAAAGCAACCGAGATTGGTCTGTTGAAGTTCGTTGTAGCGAGGATCATCACTGGCCATGATCCGACCGACGATTTCTCCGTTCCGTCTGGCCAGGAACAAAGCCGCATCGCCGTGTTGATAGAATGGGTGCTTGCTGCGGTCGAGAAACTCCCTGCGCTCGATGATCAGCGGCGGCACCCACGCGGGGTCGCTCCGATAGATGCGCCACGGGAATTTGATAAACGCATCACGATCCCGCGCCGAACTGACCTGTGAAATTTCGAGCGCGGCCACGAAATCAGGACAAAGGTGCGCTTGCTTTCGGACTCCAATCCGGGCGCGCCAGAAAAGATCGCGACACTCTTTCCTGCCTAACGATCAGGTAAATGAGAAGGAAATTGAACACACTGAGCTCGAGCCAAAAATACCAGGTCGGGCGAGCGAGAACCAAAAAGAGAAAGAGAAAAAACATGCGCGTGTTTGTCATCAACAAACCCCACGATCTCAACATCGGGCGGGCGGCATCACGATAAAGTCGCCGAAGCGAATCAGGAACTCCGCTGCGGAAGCTGCGTTCGGTCAGGTCACGCAATTGTCTCAATCGGGGAGAGAGCAATTCCTGTTGCCGTGTAAAATTTAAATACGTTGTGAGCAAAAACTTGTCCCAGGCATTTCTGCTCCACGAAAGTTGGCGGTAATCGTTTTGCAAGACGTGGGAAGAATCCCAATCGGCGCCTGACCGGCCTTTGACGAAATAAAGATAAGCATTTCGATAGTAATCGGCCGCGGCGCCTTGCAAGGCGTGACTAACGCCAGCGGCAATCGCCAAAAGGATCACGGCCGGTGACGCGCCCTCGGCCAAACAACGAAGGGCCAGATGCACGTAGATATTCAGGAATATCAGGTGATCGACCAGACTATCGATGATGCGGCCTTTCCTGTCCTTCTGATTCAAAAGACGAGCGAGCTGACCGTCAGCATTGTCGAGCAGGTTTGCACAAATGTGCAGGATCATTCCGATGATGTTGAGCCGCAGATCGCGATAGAAATACAAATGGCCGGCGGCGATTCCCACGACGCCGCCAAGAAGCGTCACCATCGTCGGCGTCATCCTTAACTTCGCGAAGAGCTGCGCCAGGCGGAACGCAATCTTGCGATAAAAATAAAGATCGACAATCCCCTCGACGTCGCGGGTCTTGTAGGTTGCTTCCAGCGGGGAAAGCGTGGAATCGATCTGCTCCGGCATTACCATCGCGCCCAACTCTGCTTCAGGCGTTTTGGAGCGCAGCCGGAACAAGTGTGTCCTCGAGAATATTGAGCGCTTCGTCGAGATCAGCGCGCGTGTGTTTGGCGGTCACGCAGGCACGGAAACAAACTCGATTTAGCGGCACGGCCGGATAGTCGACCGGAGCGACCCAAAGACCGCGACTCCGCAATTCGTGACAAAGCCGATACATGCGTTCGCGCTCACCGATCACAATCGGCATGATGTAGGTTGTCGATTTTCCCGTGTCGATACCGAGACCGCGAAGTTGCGCATGAAAATAATCGGCATTCTCCCAAAGCTGTTTTCGCAACTCTGGCTGCTGTGTTCCAATCTCCAGCGCCTTAATAATTGCAGCCACCACCACCGGCGGCAGGGCGCATGAGTAAACATACGGATGGGCGTAAAAACGCAGATACTGAAGTGTCTCTTTCGAACCGGCCACGAATCCGCCCAGCGCGGCAAAAGCTTTCGAAAACGTCCCGTAAACAAGCGGGATTTGATCTTCCACATTGAATTTCTCAGCCGCACCGCGGCCATTTTGACCGCAGGCCAGCATCGAATGGGCTTCATCGACGAAAACACTGGCGCCATGGGACTTGGCGACAGCAATCAACTCCTTGAGATTCCCAAAATCGCCATCCATCGAATAAATCCCTTCCACGATGACCAGGCGGCGCCGCCCTTGTTGACGAGTCAACGCTGCTTCCAACGACTCGGGATCATTATGTTCGAACTTCTCCGTGCGACAGCGTGACAACACCGCGCCATCACGCAAGCTGAGATGCGATCGATTATCGAGGATAGCGACATCGGATTTCCTCAGCAGCCCGGAAATCGTGCCCAGAGCCCCGCCAAACCCGCTGTTGAAAAGCATGGCGTCCTCGCGTCCCAGAAACTTCGCAACGCGACGCTCCAGCTCCCGATGCAAATCGGTCATTCCGGACAGGATCGGGGCTCCACACGCGCCCATGCCGTGGGTCTTAAGGGCTTCGTGCGCTGCAGCAATCACGTCCGGGTGATTCGCCAACCCAAGATAATTATACGAACAAAGATTGATGACGGAATGTGGCTTGCCGTCGTAAGTGATGGTGGTGCGGGCGTCGGCCGTGGAAAGCAACTCGGGCTCGTACAATTCACCGGCCCACGCGCTCTCGCGCACCCAATTAGTGAAGCTGGGCGGCGCCTGAAGTGGATCGTTGCTTTCGCCGGCAGCCAGGAAATTACTGAGGCTAAGTTTAAAGGGGTCCTGGTTCATGAGCGGTTGATATTCCCCTTTCTTGTCGATCTTGCGATCCCAGCAGCCAAATGTTCGCTCACCAGCCAATAGCGCGTCACTCTCTGGAATCGACTATGAATAATTGTTTTCAATGCCTTATGTAAGGCTCCGACGACGACCTACCTCGGTGCGCCACAGAGTTCCATATCGGGGCAGCTATTGTACTGCGTCCGGCGCCCTCGACAAGGCCTTAGTCACTACTTTTTTTACCCCCGGGCCCCTCGGGATTTGAGGGTGCTTGGGAGGTTATTTCCGGGTTGTTCTAAAAACATAGTCCCAGAGCGGGGAGCTCACACCGAAACCGGCCTCGTCCTCTTTATAATGATGGCGCAGGTGATACTGCTTCAACCAAAGCCCAACTCGATTCTTCATCGCGAAATGGTGCGTCGCATAGTGAATCGTGTCGTAACAGACATAACCAAACGCGAAACCGGCCGATATGGGAGGCGCATAGCCCCGAAACGTAAACGCGAACAGGAAATAGAGCAGCACCGCCATCGGAACGCTGATGACCGGCGGCAAGACCAGCCGGCTGGCGTCATTGGGATAATCGTGATGCACGCCGTGAATGATGAAATGCAACATTTTCCCGGGACGCGTCTTCGGTTCGTAATGGAAGACGTAGCGATGGACAACGTACTCGAGGAGCGTCCACATCAGAACACCGAGCAGAAAAAGTCCAACGATGACCAAGATCGACATATTCCCCTGCGCAAATGCGCGGTAAAGGAAGTAAACGATCACCGGCAGGTACAGAATGACGGGCGTGGCGGGATGAACGTGCGAGAAGAACTCCATGAACCTGCTCTCGAACATGGGGACACTTTCGTTCTTGTTCGAAATGTAGAAGCGCTTCGTCTGCTCAGACATTGATTGCTTCCGCGCCCACAACCGCGCGGCCCCCCAGATCGGCAATCGCTGGTTGAACTGCTGACTCTGGCTCGAGTTGTTTCAACCGTTCAATGCGCGAGAACAAACTATAGCGCTTGTCGAAGATGAACTGAAAAAGCAACCGGCTCCAGGACGCGTGATACTTCAGCTTGTCGTAAAACTCCGGCGCCATCGCATGCAGCTTCGGCAAGTTGTTCCAGGGAATCGAGGGGAGATCGTGATGCTCGTTGTGGTATCCCATGTTGAGGCAGACGCGGTTGATCGGTCCATAGTAACTGTAGGTCTCTTGTTCGGGATCGTTTGTATAATGCTCCTGGATCCAACGCGCCCCCACTGGATGCAAGCCGACCGAAAAGAAAAACGAAAAGACGAGATAAAGAAACCCGGCCCAGCCGAAAAAGTAGATGATGGCGACATCGTAAATGCCGGCGAAAACGAGATTCACCACAAACCACCGGTCCCGCATCGTGATCGCTTTCAAACGCGGGGGGCGCGTGAGTTGAAAAATCGGAAAGAGCATCAGCCAAATTGCTTTGCGATACCATTTGTTGCCGACGAGCCGCGCCTCCCAAAGATTGGCCAGATCGGCGTCATGTTCGTAATCGCCCTGATGGGAATGATGCTTCAAATGATAAACGCGAAAACCCATCGCCCCGGCGCTCAAATTGGGAAGATCAGCCAGGATCGCGACCATCTTGTTCCAGCTTTTGTTTCGGAAGATGAGGTTATGAGTCGCGTCGTGAATGATGACGTAGTTGGCGTGGTTGGCGAAAGCGCCGACGCCGTAAGCGATCAACAAACTGAGCCACCAATAACCGAAGCCAAGCTTCCCCATCCAGAAGGCGATGGCCGTTTGGAAAACGACGATCGAAAGGGCGATGAACGCCGTGTAGGGATTGCGCACCATCAATTCGCGCACTTCCGGATGCGTTTTGACGATCTCACGGGCGCGACCGCCATGCGGATGTTCAAAGCCTGATTGGAAAAAAGCAGTCTGCATCAATTTTGCGGGAATACGACTTTAATGGGATTCCCAATCAAGTTCAAATTTTTCGGCAAGATCGACAATTCCTCAACCGGCGACCTTGCCGAGAATCGTGGTGGTTACCATATGCGAAATTGACCGAAACCAGTCATAGTGGCGGCGATGCGCAGAGATAAATTAACGTTCAGGTTTGGAAATTTTCGTTTCGCAGCCCTCGCCGTCATTCTGCTAACGGTCGCGACCCGCCTTCCAGCGATTGTCCATCCACAACCCATCGACGATGAAACGGGCTATTCCCTCGTGGCAAACGAGATGATTGACGGCGCTCGACCTTATATCGACGTGGTGGAACGTAAACCGCCTCTCTTGCTTTGGACATATACTGCGATTTTCAGCCTGGCCGGGAAATACAATTGGATGGCTCTGCACAGCGTCGCGCTCGCCTGGACTTTATTGACGATGGCCGGTCTCTATGTCATTGGCCGAGGTTTGTTCGATCGCGAGACCGGTTTGATTGCAGCGCTGCTTTACAGCATTTTTCAACCTTGGATCACCTGGCACAACCTCGCTCTCAATGGCGAGTTGTTAATGAATCTGCCGATCGTTTGGGCTTGGGCGATCGCGTTTAGACAAAGCACTTCGCGGCTGCGTCCCGAACTTTTCGCCGCCGGTGCGTTGCTGGGCGCGGGTTTTCTTTTCAAACAGCCGGCCGTGTTCGCCGCCGTACCACTCGGGATTTATTTGCTCCTTCCGAGTTATCGCAGCAGCCGCGGAATACCGTGGCCGGTCTGCGTTATTCATGCGGCTACGCTCACAACCGGCTTCTTCGTTACGCTCGGAGTGACAACAATCGTGCTTTGGCAGCAGGGCATACTCGATGACGCGCTTTTCTGGACGGTGACTGGTCACACCGACCTACACTTCTTCTGGCAACGCGGAATCCTGTTCAGCCTGGGGTTCATCGGGGCCTGCTTGCCCTTGTTGATAGGTGCGGCCATGGCGCTCCGCGATTTCGGCGGTGTCTGGAAGCAAAAGCGAGCCGAGCGAATCGCGCTCATTGGATTAGTGGTGGCGTCGGCGCTCGGCACCGCGGTAGGCGGTCGATTTTATCTCCATTATTACATTCAACTCATCCCGCCGCTCGCGCTCCTCGCGGCACCTCACTTTGCGCAATTGTGGTGCGGCCGGATTTCACCGCCTCACTGGTTGCTGCGCCCCGCAGTTACCTGGGCCTGGCTCGCCATCATCGCGATTGGGTTTTCAATCGTTCACTGGAAAGGGTTGACCTCATCTCGTGAACCGTCGGAGGCCGGACGATATTTGCGTGAGCATTCAGATCCGCGAGACAAAATTTTCGTCTGGGCCCAGAAACCGAAGATTTATTTAGACGCTCGACGACATCCCGCTTCGCGCTTTATCCTGACCTTTCCACTCACGGGCTTCGATGGTCCCCGCAACATCGACACGCGCAGGTGGATCAGCCCCGAAGCGTGGTCGCAGCTTGAGCAAGATTTTAGCCGGCACCTGCCGACATACATTCTCGACTGCTATTCACACCCCGGTGCGCGCTATCCGGTCCGGAACTTTCCGATCCTGGCCAAATTGCTGGCCGAACGGTACCAGCTCGTCACAACCACGGCTGAAGGGGATATCTACCGGATGCGATAGGCGTCTTTAGCTCAATGAAAAATCTACCCTGCTAATTCCCGGAAAGTGAATCAGTGACACCCACGCGAGTTTTCATCCTGACGCTGGTGACCATGACTGCATTCGCGGGGAATTCCTTGCTCTGTCGATTGGCGCTAAAGCAAACCAGCATTGACGCCGCCAGCTTTACTTTCATTCGCATCATCTCCGGCGCCATTGCGCTCTGGCCCATCGTGAAATTTCGAAAAAGGCTGATGGTTGATAGAACGACTTCGCCTTTAGTTGAGAGATCTCCAAACTCGCCACCTGTCACTCGTCACTCATCACTGCCGCAGGCCGGCAACTGGCCTTCCGCACTGGCGCTCTTTGCCTACGCGGCCGCTTTTTCATTTGCGTATACCAGTCTCTCTGCCGGGACGGGGGCATTATTCCTGTTTGGCGCCGTGCAGGCGACGATGATTATCTGGGGACTGCGGCAAGGGGAACAATTGCGCGCGCGACAGTGGGTTGGTCTTGCATTCGCATTAGGCGGACTTGTGGCCCTCTTGTTTCCCGGCCTCTCGGCGCCGCCCCTCGGCGGTTCGATATTGATGTTGAGCGCTGGTATTGCCTGGGGGATCTATTCGCTGCGCGGGCAAGCTTCCGGCGACCCGATCTCCGAAACGGCAGGCAATTTTTTGCGCGCCGTGCCGCTGGCGGCGGTGTTGAGCGTCGCCTTCCTACCTTGGGCGATCCTCGACCGCGCAGGCATCGGATTCGCGATACTTTCGGGAGCGATTGCTTCCGGAGTCGGCTATGCAATCTGGTACACCGCCTTGCCCGGCTTGAAAGCCGCTAGCGCCGCCACTGTTCAGCTTAGTGTCCCGGTCCTTGCGGCGGCCGGCGGCATTCTGTTTCTTGGTGAGTCGATTACGCTGCGACTTCTGTTCGCATCGGTTGCTGTCCTCGGTGGCATCGCGCTTGTCGTTATGGAAAAACGCCGCGCCTTCGCGCCTGTTAAATAGGGCGGCTCGAAATCGCAACGCTACAGACTCGTCAAATCGCGGCCGCGTCGCTGGGCCATACGACCGCGTGAATTTGGACGGGGCGGTCGAAGCCTTTGAGAGGGACTTCGCCTAGGGCGCGGAACTTCAGCCCCTTCCCAATGCACAATTCGGCAACGACGTTCGATACCAAGATTTCTTTCGGCTGTGCGTGGGAGCAGAGCCGGGCGGCCAACTGAATGGTGCATCCAAAAAGATCGTCATGATGCTCGACGGGTTCCCCAGCGGCGCCGCCGATCCGAACTTTGATCTGGTGCTCGCTGCGCTCCTGCTCACGCCGAGCCAACTCGCGCTGAATCTGAGCGGCGCAGCGGACCGCAGCCGCTGCCGATACAAAGGACGCCATGATCCCGTCCCCGGTATGCTTGACCTCGCGTCCGTGGGCCGCCGCCACGGCGTCCCGCACTATCGTGTCGTGGACGCGGAGAAATTCCATGGCCATCTCGTCCCCAAGGCGTTGCGTCAACGTCGTCGAGCCGACGATGTCCGTAAACAGAACCGTTCGGATTCCGGGGTCTCGTGCATCGGCTCCGCCACCCGGAACTAGGGCTGCCCCGAACGCGTTCACTTCACCACCGCCAAGAAAACCTTCCGCGACCTCCGGTTGTACCTCAATAATCTTCTCGGCGACCATGCCGTGGGCTTCACGGTGAACGTGGTTCGCTGCCTCCGCATTTGGCGCATTAACGAGACAGAAAGCCTTGCCGCAACTGTCGTTAACCCAATACTTGAGGTAACTAACACCGTACTTCTCCTGCACTTCCAGATCGGACGCGTGCGCCTTGGCGACATCTTCTGCGGTCATCCCGTGAACCTCGTGAATGTCCATGTAGGTTGGCATAGAGACTTTGTGGGGCGGCAAATTTACCGCGGCGTAACACGACGCACAACTTCGATCTTGGCCGGGTGATTAAGCGTCTGGTAAACGACACAATACCGCTCGGTTAGACGGAGCAGCGTAGCGAGCTGCTCTTCGCTGGCGTCAGTGTCCAAATCGAAGTGCAATCGAATCTGCTGGAACCCGACGTCCACATCTTTAGACACTCCCAGAGTGCCGCGGAAGTCGAGATCCCCCTCAGCGCGAACGGTTGCGTCCCGTAATTGGATGCCCAGAGCAGTGGCCACCGCGCGCAAAGTGACACCGGCACAGGCCACCAATGCCTCTAACAACATATCGCCCGAGCACGCGCTAAGTCCGTCCCCCCCGGTCGCAGGATGAAGTCCCGCTTCTACAAGCGCTTTTCCCGTTTCTATCTTGCACGTGACCCCCTCACCGATATGTCCCTCCGCTCGAAGGGTGACCAACGCGGTGTCCGGATTCTCCCGATAGCGCTCCTTGAGAGGCGCCTGCAAAGATCTTATCTCATCAGCGTTCATCCATTCTCCTTCGCGTGATTTAGTTGCCGCCGGCTAATGAGAATAAGATTGCAATCGCTTTTAGTCTAAAGTTTCCACTGCAAAAAGCGGAGTTAAGCGGAAAACTGTTTCTGACTTTTCTTTGGTGAGCTTACCATTCTGATTCACCCGAAAGAAGCTCTTAGGATCGTATTTTAACCGGATGGCTCGCACGAGCGAGCGCGGTGCCGGGGGATGAGCTTGAGGCGCGCGATTTTATCTTGACGAATTTTCGGTCGTGGATCGATGCTTAAAACCCATCGACATCGCCCAGGAAGGATTCATGACTGCGGCTTCCAGTTCCGTACTGACCCAACCGCTTCTAGACCGGTGCCGCGAGCGCGCGCCCGGCTACGATCGCGACAACACATTCTGCCTGGAGGACTTCAACGAGCTGAAGGCCGCCGGGTATCTCAAGATGGCCATCCCGAAGGAGTTCGGCGGGCTGGCCATGACGCTCGCGCAGTTGTCGCGCGAAACACGTCTGCTCGCGCAGTACGCGCCGGCGACCGCGCTTTGCATCAACATGCACAACTACTGGGTCGGCAACGCGGCGGACCTCTGGCGGGGGGGCGACAAGTCCTGCGAGTGGATCCTGAAAGATGCCGCGGCCGGCGAAGTGTTCGCGGCGGGCCACGCTGAACACGGCAACGACATCCCGGGGTTGCTCTCCGCGACGAAAGCGGAGCGCGTCGATGGCGGCTACAAGCTGACCGGCCGGAAAGCGTTCGGCAGCCTTACGCCTGTGTGGACGCGGCTCGGTGGGCACGCCATGGACACGAGCGATCCGAAGACGCCGAAGATTGTCCACTTCTTTCTGCCGCGCGACGCGAAAGGTTACACGATCAAGGAGACATGGGACGTGATGGGGATGCGGGCAACGCGCAGCGACGACACGGTGCTCGAAGGCGCGTTTGTGCCCGACAAGTACATCGCGCGCGTGCTCCCCGCGGGCGCGGCCGGCGCCGACATGTTCGTCATCGGATTTTTCACGTGGGGGCTCGTCAACTTTGCGAACATCTATTATGCGATCGGGTTGCGGACCCGCGAAGTGCTCATCGAGCAGCTGAAGACGAAAACGTCCATTGCGCTGACGCGGCCGATGATCTACCACCCGGAGGTGCAACACGGCATCGCCGAGATCACGATGGATCTCGAGACGATGGGGCCGCACGTCGAAGCGATCGCCACCGACTGGTCCGAAGGCCGGGTCGGGCCGGACTGGTTCGCGCGGGTCTTTTCGGTCAAGCATCGGACTGTGGAAGCGGCGTTCCACATCGTCGATCGGGCGCTCGATCTTTCGGGCGGCTTCGGCATGTTCAAGAAGAGCGAACTCGAGCGGCTGTTCCGCGACTGCCGCGCCGGCCGGTTCCATCCGGCAAATCCGCTGCTCACGCACGAGCTCGTCGGTAAGATCTCGCTTGGGATTAGCCCGGACGAGCAGCCTCGGTGGGGATAACTCGTTGATGAATTGGGTGGCTGGATAATTGGGTGATCTGGTATACGTCGGCCACGTCCGCACAACGCGCCCTGCTTGCGTTCGCCAGGAAAAGTAGTGGCGACCCTAACGGGATTCGAACCCGTGTTACCGCCGTGAAAGGGCGATGTCCTAGGCCTCTAGACGATAGGGTCACAAAAGCCGGGCAATATCGAATTGGCTCTTCTTGTTGCAAGCTATTTGCCGCGACCTTGTCCAACTCCTCAGCGTTGCAGCGCATTGCGATCGAAAGTGTTGAAAAAATCCCGGAATCGCATCGGCGCTGCTCAGTTCACTGATCCACTCGATTTCAAACTTGTTACCAATTTGGCTGTGCGGGTTGTTGCTCCGCCATGCGTCGCTAGAACTCGCTGCGCATTTGCCACAAGACGCGCACGCGCTCCGGAGTCGCGCAACAGCGCGATTATCCTCGCTTCGAGCGACTCCGCGTCCGGCACTTCAATTGCGCCTTCGCTCATCACCAGCCCTCGAGCAAGCGTGGAGAAATTCTCCATGTGCGGCCCGAAAAGTATCGGCTTTCCCGCCAGGATCGGCTCAACCGGATTTTGGCCGCCGTGGGCCGTGAGGCTCTTACCCATGAACACAATCGTCGCTACGTTGTACCAATCCCGAAGCTCTCCCGTGCTGTCGAGCACCACGCAATCGCGCAACGGTCCCTGCGCCGGACTAATCTCGCTCCGCAACGCGACCGCGAGACCAAGTTGTTCGAGTTTTGTCCGAACTTCTCGCGCGCGTTCAGCATGTCGCGGCGCGATAATCAAAAACAGTTCCGGAAATTCCTGACGCAGATTGCGAAAGGTCTTTCCCAGTATTTCCTCCTCGCCGGGATGCGTGCTGCCGCCGAGAATAATTAGTCGGCTCCGGTCGATCTTAAGCTCAGCCAAAAATCTTTCGGCCACGCTTGGATCGACATCTACATTTTCCGGATCGGACTTGATGCTGCCGACATGACGAATCCGTGCGCGGTCAACGCCGAGTGCGGCCCATCGCTCAATGTCGTCGGGGTCTTGCACGCAAACGAGATCGAGCCGTGCAAAAATCGGAGCGACCAAAAAATGAAAATGCC
>Ga0208989_10000052_pt1 | contig 22746 bp, 18 predicted proteins | sample MedBloCAOM3_M1_FD_187852 | JGI IMG/M metagenome (GOLD analysis project Ga0208989, IMG submission 187852) | Forest soil microbial communities from El Dorado National Forest, California, USA - Mediterranean Blodgett CA OM3_M1 (SPAdes) (version 2) | ecosystem: Environmental > Terrestrial > Soil >...
ACTCGCGCGAAAGATGGGAGCCGCGCCGGATCCGTGGACTCGCCGGGAGTTTCTTCGTACGACCCTGGTCGCAGGTGCAGGCCTCTTCCTCAGCGGTCAAGCGGGATTCGGACAACGCCGGCGGCCGGGATCGAGGCCGCGAGTGCTTATCGTAGGAGCTGGATTTTCCGGACTGGCCTGCGCATTTGAACTACTGGGCGCGGGGGCAGATGTGATCGTGCTTGAGGCACGCGGTCGCCTGGGCGGGAGAGTGCTCTCCATGGACTCATTTGTTAAGAGAAGGGTGGTGGAGGCAGGCGGCGAGTTGATCGGCTCTAATCATCCGACCTGGGTGGCCTACGCACATCGTTTCGGTCTGCATTTCGATGATGTATTGGAGCCGGAGCCAGACCAGTCCCCGATTATGCTTAACGGCTGCATCTACCGGGGCGAAGCGTTGGTAGAGCTTTGGAACTCGATCCGAAGCGCAATGCCATTACTGAACAAAGACGCGCGCACGGTAAATCTTCACGCTCCTTGGAAGACCCCCGATGCCGGCAGATTGGATCATCTTTCACTCGAACAGGTTTCCCACACGTGGTCTTTAGATAAAAGCACGCGTCAGGGCCTGCTCGCCCTGATTGGAAACGATAATGCCGCATCGCCCAAACAGGAAAGCTATCTAGGAGTCATTGCTTCAGTCGCTGGCGGAGGAGTCGAGCGATATTGGACAGAGACGGAGGTCTTTCGCTGCCGGGGAGGAAATCAAGGGTTGGCGTTCAAGTTAGCTGAGGCCATTGGCGAAAATCGCATTCATCTGGGCGCGCCAGTCGAGCAGATTCATCTCGGCGACCAACGCGTTACTCTCTCCACGGCTGGAGGAACGACTTTCGAAGGGGATTTCGTCGTCCTTACTGTCCCGCCGAACGCGTGGAAGAACTTCGATGTAAACCCGGAGATTCCTTTAGCCTACCGGGTTCAGGCCGGGCCGGCCGTTAAATACCTATCCAGCGTGAAGAGGCCATTCTGGCTCGCGGACAGCCTTTCAGCCAATTCGATGTCAAATGGTCCGATCGGTGCGACCTGGGAAGGGACCGAGGCGCAGCGCACCGATCCAAATGAACCGGCCTGTCTCACCGTATTTTCCGGCGGTTTGGCCGCCCAGCGTTGTCTCGCAATCTCGCCAAAAGTACGCACTGAGGTTCTCGGGCGGAAACTGGAAAAGATTTATCCCGGCTATTTGGCGAACGTCGACCGATCGATCTTCATGAACTGGCCGGCAGATAAATACACCCTGTGCGGCTACACTAATCCCACGCTGGGAGAGGTGACGACAAAGTATCCGCTACTGCGCGAAGGTTTTGCCGATCGGATGTTTTTTGCCGGCGAATATACGAGCCTCCTTTTTCCCGGCTATATGGAAGGCGGTCTTCATTCCGGGGCCACGCTGGCCAAACGACTTGCCCAAAGAGTGAACCTCGTCTGACAGGCGCAAAAAAAATTGAGTAGAAACCCCAGACTGCTGACCGGTCTCTGCTACGCCGCAATGATGAGTCTGGCCATTGGACTCAACTTGCTGCCGGTATTTTTGAACAGCCTTCGCCACTCATTCGGTACGACCCTCCTTACGCTGGAGGAGCTTGGCCGGTTGGGCGCGTTGGCATTTACCGGTCTGTGCGTCGGTATCCTAGCGACCGGACCGTTCGTGGATCGTTGGGGCGCCAAGTTGTTCGTTCAGATTGGGAACGCGCTTATTGCCTTTAGCCTAGTGGGAATGATATTCGTCCCTAGCTATACGGCGCTGGGATTAGCGGTGTTCGTGCTTGGTCTGGGCGCCGGAATCCTCGATATGGTGCTTAGCCCTGTGGTGGCCGCGCTGAATCCCGACAAGCGTTCGTCCTCTATGAATTGGCTGCACTCCTTTTACTGCGTGGGTGCAGTGGTCACCATAACGGCCGGAACTCTGGTCTTGCAGATGGGCTGGGGTTGGCGCACCGCCTGTCTCGTATTGCTTCCTCTTCCTTTGGCACTGTTCGCCATATTTGCCCGAATGACATTTCCCTCCATCGTATCCGACGAAGAAGGGCGCACGCATTTTGGAGCGATTTTGAAAGAGAAATGGTTCCTTGGGGCGATGGTTGCTATCTTTCTCGGAGGCGCAACCGAGCTCGGCATGGCGCAATGGCTGCCAGCCTATGCTGAAACCGCGCTCGGTTTCCCGCAATGGATTTCCGGTGCCGGGCTGCTTTTCTTTTCGGTCGCAATGGCCGCGGGAAGAATGGTTGTGGGAGCCTTTGGCACGAAGCTGAATCCTTTTCAAACAATGGCCTGGGGATGCGGCTCCTCGGTGGTCTTGTTCCTGGCGGGATCGTTTCTGCCAATCTACTCGCTCGCCTTGGCAGCATGTGTGCTTGCCGGATTTACCGGAAGTTGTCTGTGGCCCACCATGCTGGCCGTCACCGCGGATCGCTATCCCAATGGCGGAGCGAGCATGTTCGGAGCGCTGGCAGCGCTCGGGAATGCCGGTGGCATCTTCATGCCCTGGATGGTGGGATGGATTGCCGGCATATACAATTTGCATCTCGGCCTCGCGGTTTCCGCCGTCGCTCCGCTGCTTATGCTGCCGCTGGTGCTTGGGTTACGCCGATTGGCTCATCCTCCCCGGATATTCTGACCCAACAATGGAAGGTAGACGCTCCCTTTCCCCGCTGGTCGCCGTCGGTTTCGCCCTCTTTACCGACGCGTTCCTCTACGAAGTAGTTGTACCGCTCGCTCCGCTCTCACCCGCAGGAATCACTTCCACCTCTGATATCGCGTTCCTCTATTGCGGTTATGCTGTCGGGGTGGTTCTGCTGACGCCGCTTTGCGGCATCGTATCCGACCGAATCGGCCGTAAGAACCCGCTCATTGTCGGAGCCATCGCCCAGTTGATCGCGACATATATTTTCGCGAATGCAGGGAGCTATTGGATACTCATGCTCGCGCGGATCATCCAGGGGGGAGCTTCCTCCGCGACTTGGACGGCAGGGCTCGCGGTCATCGCGGAGCGTTATCCCAACCAACGAGTGCAAAAAATGGGGCTAGCCATGGTCGGTGCGACGGTGGGGGCCCTCATAGCTCCTCTCGCCGGCGGTGCACTTCATGATATGGGTGGGTATCTCGCGCCGTTCTGGGCCAGTGGACTAATCGCGTTCGTAGATCTTGTTCTGCGATTCGTTTTGATTCCGCGAGATCAAAATTACATTGCTGTTCCCAACGCAATGCCTGTACTGCTGCGCAATCGAGCCGTGCTCGCTGCTGCGCTCGTGGCGATTCTCATTGCCTGTGGTTGGGCCTTGATCGAGCCCGATGTACCGGCATTCTTAATCGGTAAAGCGGGGGCATCACCGACGGTGATCGGGCTGCTGTTTACTCTCTCTGGTTTGGTATACGGATTGGCGGCCGCACCCGTTGAACGTTTGACCGAGCGCTATGGCCGGCGATTTGCGATTTCTCTGGGGTTGGCGGTTATGGCCGTCGGAATGCCGATCCTTGTGCTTTTCCCGAGCGTGATCTTGGTGGGTGCTGCCCTATGTGTTGTTACCGTTGCCTATGCCTGTTCAATGAATCCTCTCCTTACCGAACTTGCTGACGCGGTTGACCGCTGCGCAGCGGGCGCTTACGGATCGGTCTATGCCATCTTCAATATTGCTTATGCGATTGGAATGCTGGCAGGTAGCCTGTTTGCAGGTCCCGTTACCGACCGCTTTTCGGTATTGACCGCCTTTCTGTCGATCGGAGTCATCCTCCTTCTATCCCTGCCGTTTCTAAGGTGGGGTCTGATATCTGTTCCTGTCGCACCGAACGAGCAATAATTTGCCAACGGTTCGAGATGGCTCCTCTCCTCGCCGAGTCTCCATGAATCGCTGGCTTTGTCTGAAGCGTGCCGACGTCGTTCACATATAAGGCGTCCGGCGAGTTGCCTTCCGCTCTTGGCGTCGATATAACCGGCCAAGACCTGCACTTTCAAGCCGCCGTTCGAAATCGTCCTCCCGTCTTTGCAAAAACATGACCTTTTGCCGGCAGCGTCAAACCCGAACCGGAGAGCGAAGACAGCAAAATAGCGGAGATTACGAGGTACCGGGACTGCATTTCCGCGACGACCGTGACAATGGGTTCCGATGAAACGGAGCTCTCACCTTTGAACGGTTGATCGAAGATGAAAACAAGAGCAACTAGCAGTGCCAGCCCGAAACCCTGCCCGGCGAGCGCCGCCTCCTGGCCAAACGTGGCTTCAGAGACCGCCGCCAATAGGAGCAGTATTACGAGTAAGGCAATGATTGTCTCCCAGAAGATCGGCGGCAACTTAAGTTTAGCGGCAGCAACCACGCGGGCTTTGCGGTCTGCTGCAATTTTATCAGTTTTTTTGAGCATCTCCGCATATATGAGGCTCTGGCGTCCGAACGTCGGGTCGATCGCAAGTATGCGGCGTGAAATTGGGCGGAACAGCGCGGCAGTTCGCTCGCTCGACTTGCCTTTGCGTAGTTGCGGCCACTCATCCTTTACGGTCCAGGTATTTCCGCAAAACCAGCGGTGAGCGGAAGAGGCCCTCTGTCTACTTGCCTCGAAAGGCGCTCTCGAAACATTGACGCGCTCCTTTGTAAACGAACTCGCGTCGTGTCAATGCGGTCCGCCCCGGCTCGACCGCGGCGGAGGGTGTTTAAATCAGCGCATGAACCGGTCGCTCAAGCCGCCGTGGCGGGAATTGAAGAGCGCTAAATAAGATAACGGTTCAGACAACAATTACGGCGATCGGGACAAAAAGATAACCATCTCCAAGAGACTGGTATTCAGTATCGCGAGCTAAATGTGCGAGGTAATACTTTTCTCGCTCCTGGCTCTGAAAAGACAGTTCTCTTTTTCGAAAGGAAACTTATTCGGCCGAACTTGGTCGGGACGGAGGAGTCAATGAGTATGTCGAGCAGGATGCAGGTGACGGGGTCAGATATCTTTGACCCGATGACACTTTCAAATCTACAGGAACCGTTTGTTTTTTTCGCAAAGCTGCGTAAGGAGAAGCCGGTTTACTGGAGCGAGCAATATTCATTTTGGATGCTGACGCGGTACCAGGATGTGAAGGCGGCGTTACGGGCGCCGCGCCAATTCTCGTCTGCGACTGGGATTGAAATCGAAAAACGTGCACAGCAGATCCCACGATCTGCACGAGCGAGCTTTGAGATTTGTAAGCGATTTAACTATACGCATATGCAGGCTTCAGATCCGCCAAAACACACGGATCAGAGGGGCGCCGTAATGAACGCATTTACACCACAAGTTGTGGCAGAGATGCGGACGTCGATTCAAAAGCGAACGGACTGGCTGTTAGACAAAATGGAACGTGCGGGAACTTGCGATTTCGTCTCAGAATTTGCCTATCCACTGCCTTCCTTGGTGATTTTTGATCTTTTGGGCGTGCCTGCCGAAGATCATCAGACCATGCGCGAAGCGACTAAAGCATCAGTAATGTTTCCGAGTACCGTATACAAGGGCGACTTTGGATCGATGGAACACATCGCAGAACGATTAACCCAGGCTCAAAGGGTGCTGGAGCGGCTAATCCAGCAGCGACGACGCGAGCCCAAAAAGGATTTGATTTCGATGCTAGTGCACGCACATACGGGAACCACGCAGCTGCCCGACGAAGACATTGTGGTGCTCTGCAATTTTCTGCTCGGCGCGGGACACGAGACTACGGCAAATCTTTTAAGCGGGTCTTCGAGGTACCTGTTAGAGCAGCGCGAATTATGGGAACAGCTCGGCTCGGCCCCAGAGATGATACCAGCCGCAGTGGAGGAGTTGTTACGATTCGTGAGCCCTGTGCTGTGGGTGTCTCGAGTGCCGGCGGAGGACATCGAAGTGGATGGACAGGTGTTACGCAAAGGAACTCGCGTACAACTTGGAATTGGCGCGGCAAATCATGATCCGAGTGAATTTCCAAATCCAGAGCAACTGGATTTCACGCGGCAGAAGGTCAATTCGCTAGCTTTCGGATATGGACCACATTTCTGTCTGGGAGCCGCGCTGGCCAGGACGGAAACACAAGTCGCGTTATCGAGATTGTTAGAGCGGATACCCCAGATCCAACTAGGAACGCGGCATTGCGAATACCGACCCCTCTATTTCTTGCGAGCGCTGCAATCTCTACCCATTGTCGTTCGCGGCTCTTGACTGGCGTCTGCCCATCGGTCAGCCTTTTATGACACACGCTTGGTACCTGGCTTTTATCGCCGAGGTTCCCAACTGCTTGATATAGACGAAGCGGCGAAATATCTCGGACTAACGAGACCGGTATCTAAGAACTCTGAAAAACATTCTAGAAATAGGCAGAAGCAAGATTCCCACGCTACTAAAATTCTAGTCGATTCAGTCTCCTATGGCTTGCACAAAATCGCTTAGGACTAACGACCCACGAGAGAAAGAATCGCAAGAATCCTTCAGGCCAAACGATCGAAAGGGATCGGCGACGATTAGGACGGCTCGACTAGATTTCCGCTCGCTTCAACCCCTGATAAAGATTCTGCCAAAACAAATGGCAAAGTTTTTCTGCAATGGCGCGATTGTCCCGACGTCAACCAGGAGATGATGAGACCAACTTAATTTAAACGGGAACCGCATGTCGGTTAGGGAAGAGAGGGGGCCGAACATGAATTCCTACCTAAATTTGATATTGGACGCTGAGGGCGCGAAAGAGCGGCTCCAAAGATTGTTTCAGTCAGCTCCTGAACAATCCGCCGCAGATTCTTTCGATCGCCGACACCGAAGCGAAGCAGATCGAGGGTCCAAGCACTCGGTTTTCGCGCGGGCTGATTCGCCGTCCTGCGCGCAAGCTGGTACGTTAGTTTCTGCTGAGATCGGATTTTCGGTTTGGCTCGGCAGCCCAAACTTCCCGTTCCTCTTGCTCTTTGCATCTCGCGAACGGCTCGCATGAAGACTCGTTTCTGAATCCCGACGGCCAGTTCCTCTAATTCGCGCTTTTGCTTGAAATTAAGGACTGGCCGGCTGGGACCACGTTTGCAGTAGCGGTATTGTCGCGTTGACTTGGACTATACGGTGTCATGCGTGCAAATGCTCCAGTCTTTATCATCGTTACGGGCGGTATACCGGAAACCTTCATTGAACGGAGTTAAGTCACTGGAGGCGGTAAAGCAGTCTGGCCGGCGTCGAAACAATCTAGCATATCGTCAGCAGTACCCAGACGCGGGTTGATGGACTCGGTGCCAAAGAGTGTCTGGACGAACTTAACCAAGCTGATATGCGAACGAACGGTGTTCGATATGTTACCTGGTTTCGCGTATGGACTGATCACTAGGCAGGGCACGCGCGAGCCGTACCGAAACTGGTCTCCGTTATACTCCGGAAAAGCGTCTTCCGGCCGCTGAGCTTTGTTGCTATCCCACTGCTCAACGTTCGGTGGTTCTACATGATCATACCAGCCGCCCCAGTCGTCCCACGTGACAAAAACCGTCGTCCGGCCCCAAAGTCCACCGCCCACAATCGCTTGAATCTGGTCAATGGTCCATTGCATTCCCTCGGTAACATTTTGTGGTGGGTGTTCGCTCCGTGACGGTTTGCCCTCACCATAGACCCAGGCAACCGCCGGCAGTTGCCCAGCAGCCGCGTGCTGGACGAATAGATCCGATCCGTGGTTAGAACGATGGCCCTTGAGCTCTTCGATGTAGTGAAATGCGTACCCTCCGTAGTTGGCCCAGGTCAGGCCTGCCTTCTCTAATGCTAACGGTAGCGAGCGCAGGTTGTAACTGTCCTTGGGCGAGGGACGATAATGATTGTGAGGGTTGTTGATGACTGGCGCATCGGCGCAGATAAGCATTAAGTGGTTGGGCGTCGAAGGGCCGGCGACTTCGGAGAAGTAGTTGTCACACAGTGTGTACTGCCGTGCGAGGGCGAAATAACCAGGGATATCATTTTCAGCGTACTGTACTCTATATCTCGTTTCGTTGGCCCGCTGTTCCCAAGTCTCGTGCTTATGGTCAGGGTCACCAGAAGGTGGGTTTTGAGCATGCTCAAGCTGGACGCCGTTCGCGCCGGGAAAGGTCCCAAAATAATTGTCGAAGGTGTGATTTTCCTTAACAATAATTACCACGTGATCGATTCGGTTAGTCAGTTCAGTCATAGTTTTTTCCCTCGCTGGCTTTTTAGGGCTCTTCGGTTGGCTTACTACACTGCATCAAGGCGTGACCACATTTGCCCCGGGCAAGGCAACAACGTCTACATTTTCCCGCCCTTGGCATGGCGATATTGGCGACGCGTAAAGCGGGACGGTAAAGCGCAGCGTGTTTTTTTCAATATCCGATTCCGACAAGACGACGAGGATGCGTAGTTGCAACCTGATATGCGAAACGGAGAACTTCGATTATTCGCACTGTGTCAGTATCTCCCGTCCGCGCTAGGTGACTATTCGCGCCAAGTGGTAAAACAGCGGGACATCAGTAGCTAAGTTTAATGCGCCGTGGGTGGCGCCTGGATCCGCTTCCAAATATTTAGAGGCTGCTTGTTCAGTAGTAGGCTTGAGCACAAATTCTTCGCCGTCTTTCTTTTAGTCTCGCGGCGCTAATTCGGTTAACAGCTTCTCATACCGCGGGTCTTTCCGAAGCGGCTCCCAGTAAAGTTCCCGCTTAAGTTGGCCGTAGTAAATCCCGTATGGCGTTTTGGTTAGAGACCCCAACGTATCAAAAGCCAAGTCCAACTCGTTGGTCCAAGCGTAGACAACGGCTAAATTCACAACGATAGGCGGACCATTCACCGCGTCCTTGGAGATCGGCAGCATTTCGGTGGCACGTTTAGCTTCCAAAACAGCTGTTTCTTTATTTATTAAAGCGTCAACTACCGCCAACTGGCTAAGGAGCTCGGCATCTTGTGGTGATTTCTTGACCTTTGCGTTTAACTGCTCTCGTGTTGCGGTGAAGAGCGGGTTTGTGTCGGGTTGTTCTCCCCGGAGCCGAGACAAGAGAATGGAGTAACATCCAATCGGAACCGCTCGGGGTGCATAGGCAAAGTCGCTGTTGTCATCACCATCCTTCATCTTTTCCACGAGCTGTTCTGCTTGCGCCCTATCACGATCAACCAGGGCGAACCGCAGGCGCAAAGAGAGAACACCTTTATCGTCAGCCATCGGCGGCGGTAGCGATGCGATCGCTGACCAGAATGCGGCATCATCTCCGGTTTTCATGAAGGTCACAAACCATGCTTTTTCGACCTTGAGTATCCGTTCGCCTGGTTGCAGGTCGATCGACCTATCAAATGCTTGCTCAGCCGCGGTAAACTGACGTGTAGCAAAAAGAGAGAGAGCTAAGTCATGAAGCAAAACCGAATTGCGGGGATCACGGGTGACAGCCTCATTGAATTCCTGTATGGCTTTTTCGAAGTTGCCCTGCCGGCGATCTATGAGGGCTTGTAACCGCCTCACTTCCATATAGTTTGGTAGGCCGCGCTTTGCGATAGCCAACTGCGCTCGCGCCAGATCGTAGTCGCGATAACCGTAATAAAGATGGCGTGCACTGGCCAGGTAAGCCTCGGGAATATCTGGTTGCTGTTGCAATGCGCCTTGGACCGCCGCATCGGCCAAGGCACGGCGCTCCGGAGTCGTATCATACCAAACATAAAGCAGATCGTGTGCTTCTGCGCAGGCGCAGTACGCCAGCGTGAATTTTGGGTCGAGTCGAACGGCTTTTTCCAAAAAAGCGACGGCGTCGATTAATGGTTTCTCGACCGCTCCGATTTCGGGGGAAGTTTCAACACCGAAAATTAATTGCTTGGCCCGAAGATAAAGGTCATAGGCCTCAAGGTTGTCGCTCGGCTTTGCTTCTATCATCTTTTTTTCTTCCGGGGAAAGGGTTGCGGTCAACTTGCTGGCGATGGCCTGAGCCACCTCAATCTGGATAGCAAATATGTCGGTCAGATCACGGTCATAACTATCCGCCCAAAGGGTGTTGTCGTTGCGCGCATCAATGAGTTCGGTGCTCACGCGGACCCGGTTACCGTTGCGACGCACGGTTCCTTCAAGGATGTTAGCCACACCCAGCGCGTTGGCTATCTGCCGAAGATCGCGTTGGGGATCGGCGCGATACTGCATCACCGAGGTACGACTGATGACTTTGAGTTGACCAATTTTCGCAAGATTGTTGAGAATTTCGTCCTGCACGCCGTCCGCAAAGTAGGTATCGCTTTTGTTTTCGCTCAGACTCTCAAACGGTAGCACAGCGATGCTTTTCCCCGTAATGGGGGCGACCACTGACATTACAGCTGTTTGCTGCACGTCGCAGTTCTGCGGTATAAAGAACCAAACAGCTACGGCAATCACGGCGAGAGCGACTCCGGCGATCCAAAGCCTTCGCTTCGATGTCGGCGGTTGTATCGGCTTAGCCTTTTTCTCCGGTATGGTCGAGCTGGATGAGCCATTGGTTAGCAGTTGTTTTATTCGCTCGGCCAATGTCTCGAGATGGGGCTTCAATGGAGGCTCTGTAGCGTTCAGCCAGTGAACGGTGTTCAGAAAATAATCCAGACCGCGGTTTGGCATAACCTCTTCAATCCGAAAAGGGATGACGGCTATCCCGGACGAGAAGGCTTTTGCCACTTCCCGATGCACATGCTCAGACTTGTTCGCGTGCTCTGAGAATACCAGGACGAGTACCCGACACTCGTCAATGCCTTGGATGATCCCTTTAGTCCAGTCGGATCCATAAGCGATGTCCCGGGGAGCGATCCAACACTTGATACCGTCCTCCTCAAGCCGCTGACTAATCGCATCCGCCGTCGCCTTGTCCTTACTGGAATGGCTGATAAAGACGCTGGATGGCATGGCGCCTCCGCCGCACTTTGAACAGTAAGCCCGATTTAGTACCGAATAGCTCGCAAAAAATCGTTCAAATACCGTCATGCGCCGGGCATGCCGCTGGCCGTAAATCCAGTCATCTCTCCGGCTTTTTCCGCGACCTAAATGCCGCAAAGGCACCGTGCGGATCCCCTGTAATGTTTAAGGGGGTCCAACTAGATTTTCTGCTCGGTTCTGCGTTAATGAAATTTTCAGAAGCGTTGAAAGTGTGCTGAGTGTCCAGTCGCATAAGCCCTTGGGAAAAATTTGATACATGCGTCTTCCATGAGATGGTTTCTGTTTTGATTCAGACTCCAGTGGGCCTTATTGAATTCGAATTTAACCCAATTCCCTAAACCGATGAACAACGACCAACTCCGCGAACTCAACAAAAGACGGAAGATCCATCAAATCGCCTGGGTGACGCGAGATTTAGAAAGAAGCATGAAAGCATGGGTCGACAATCTGAAGGTTGGTCCTTGGACTGTGCTCACGTTCACCGAGAAGACGTTGAAATACTTGGACGTTGATGGCAGACGAGTCACTGAACCCTTCAAGTTTTTAATCGGCGTAAGCTGGATAGGCGAAATTCAGGTCGAACTGATCCAGCCGGTTTATGGTCCGATGATCTACGAGGCATTCATTCAGAAACACGGTGAAGGGCTACATCACTTTAAGGAGCGCATCAGTCAGGACGCCATCGATGAGGTACTTAAGGAGTACAAGGAAAAAGGCATCGAGGTGACGCAGACAGGACAGTTCAAAGAGGACTTCCATTATTATCTAAACACGGAACCGAAACTGGATTTTGTATTGGAACTGGGAAACTGCCCGCTATTGAATTTGCCGAAGGACGAGTTCCCGACTTATCCGCCGGAGAAAGCTTAGCAGCGAATTGCGCTCAACCTTTGTTTCATATTGCGTCGAACTCGACTAGCTGACATTCCTGTCGCAACCAACTAAGGACACTCGGAGGAATTACGGGGGTAGCATTGGAAAGTTGATTCAGCTTTGATAGCCACTCGGTTTTCATTGGGTCATCGGAAGTCCAACCCTTGGTCGGACTGAACTCGACTATTGATCCGTCTTGGTGCCTCCACTTGAAACAAAGATTCACAGCACCTGATCCACAGCAAATTGCGTGCGCGGATGCATAGTTGGCACCGGGCGCCCCCCTAGGAGGACATAGTGAGCGCGTCGATTTTACTCCTCTTCTGTCCGTTTGATCTTTATTTCCTCGGCATGGGTCTTGCTGTCTGGATCATCGTAGGTTAGTACGCTCTCAGGATCTAGCCGCAGATTTCAGCGTCCGCGCCCGGCGCGAACAAGATCAGACTACTATCCGCGCTAGGTGGTAGAACAGCGGGACATCAGTAGCTTAAGTTTTAATGCGCCGTGGCTCCTGAAGGACTCGCGCTTCGCCTAAACGATGCGGATGCGGAAGCCAATTGGTGTGCTTGGTTTAGGACAACCCTTTCTTAACAAAGTTAGTGGCGGCCGTTTCAGCATTCATCAACAGGTAGCGGCACCATTCGAGATCGTCCACTATGTCACTGCGCCCAGCCGAGCGAAATTGACCTTGATACTTCGGCATAAGACAGTGCAAGCGGTTCAATTCTTCGCTTACCGCCTTCCACGATGTGTCCTGGGCGTCACTGCTTGGCATATAGTTAATCCTCTTATCGTCCAAACAGCCGCGCGACTTGGAGAACTATCTTAGGTGACGAGGGCTAGGCTTTACTAAAGTTCATTCTGCTTATGACAAGTATAGCAGCTCATTATTTGCCGATGTTGACTCTCACGGAGAGCTCGCCGGTGGTTTGCCGGGACGAAACGGTCGTTGGGCTAAGACCGTAAAGGATGGCCGCCTCGCCCTGATAGAGGACTTCGTGCGGGTTCAGTGCCAGTGTGGCAATAATTGCCATCTTAACGACGCGCTTGGGCAAATCCTTTCGAGTGGAAAGATTGCCGCCATCAAGAACGCGATTGCGCGCCAATCTAAGAATATCTTCCGTGAGCTCGGATCCCCAGAGATTAAGCGAGGCCCGAGGTAATGGATTTTGGACCGCCTCCGAAGCCGCCGAATTTCTAGACCGGGACATGGTAATCTCCCCTCCGTTCGGCTGAACGCCGAGATGAAAGGCGATTACTCGCGCCTGGGCTTGATGCAAATTGATTTGCCTTCTGCATACTTGGTTTATGCGGGTGGAAGGCGTCTCCGGAGGAAGCTACAACTTACGCCCGCGGCGCATCGTTGCGCATCCAGATTCCCAATCGGACGCAGCCCGGGAATATTTAGCAGAAATTACAATACTATTGAAAGTTGCACGATTTGAGGCAGTCGAACCGCCACTTTCGTATATAAGCGGGGACCAGATCCGAGCTTTGCTGGCTGAATCAATCACCGCGATTGCTCGATAGCCGTCCTTTTTGGTTTCGAAAATCTAGTCCGGGGAGTCGAACTGATCTTTGATCACGGACGCCAACATCGGCTCGATGCTGGCCCCGCTGTGCTCGCTCCCTCTTGCGTGGTCAGGAGGCGGCTTTTTTTGCAGCCCTCGTCCTGTATTTTTTCGTCTGGCTCACAAAATGGAAATCCCATTCCATGATTGGGAAACATGGCTTCATTTTCGGAATAGATCAGCACGACGGGATTCTGCTATCTCTGTGCAATAAGCGCCTACATAACAAGTACTTATATCACATTGATCCACCGTGGCACGATGGTTGCTCCCTCCATTGGTGCGTGCCGTTATGAAAACTGTTTCGAGTCCTCCTCCAGCTCCAATTTGGATGTCGGCATTCAGGTCCGATACCACCCTGCCTTGCCCGACCGCACCCTCCGTCATCTTAGAAGAGGGATATCGCCTAAGGCGCACTGCTCACAGTTTCTTTCACGCCATTCGAACTTTTCTTTCCGGTTTGGTTGATAGTTCCGCATTCCAAGACGTTTCCTCAGGTCGAGAAGTTTCGATCATCTTCACTTCGAACAGTCCGCTGATTTATCGGTGGGAGTCGAATAACGAGAAGCTGCCTGCGCGATCATGACTACGAGCTCGAGTTGGGCAGCACTTCGCAATCCTGTCTTCGGAAGATTGTGGATTGCCAGTGTCATCTCCGGTACCTGCGTCGCGGCTCACGATAACGCTGCGACCTATATGATAAATACGCTTGCCGCCTCCCCATTTCTGATCTCGCTCATTTCGACCGTGGCATCATTGCCTTTCTTTCTGTTCACATTACCTGCTGGTGCGCTTGCCGATAGCGTGAACCGAAAGAGATTGCTTTGCGCAATCAATCTTTGGTTAGCAGCTGCAGCCGTTGCTCTAGCGATTCTTGGTTGGCTGAATCTTCTTAGTCCCTGCCTTATTCTGATTAGCGTCTTTTTTCTTGGAGTCGGGTTTGCTTTTAACGCACCAACCTGGACGTCGATCGTGCCTCAGGTCATTTCAGACACGGAGCTTCCTTCCGCTGCAACCTTGAGTGGATTGCAATTCAATATCTCAGGAATTATTGGCCCAGCATTAGGTGGTTTGTTGGTTCCGTTGATCGGGGCTAATTTTGTATTTGTCGCCAACGCCGCCTGTTTCCTCTTGGTGATTCTTGTGATTCTGCAATGGAAACAACCAGCGTTGCCGACAAAGGTTTCGTCGCAAAGGTTCTCCCAATCTTTCGGGACAGCTCTTCGTTATGTTCGTTGCGCACCCGAGCTTCAGACTATGTTAGCCCGAAATTTTCTATTCTCGCTGTTCATTTCAGCAATTCCAGCGGTGGTACCGGTTGTCGGTCTTAAGGTCTTACATCTCAATTCGTCTAACCTCGGTCTCTTGTTCACCAGCATGGGAATCGGCTCCATGATCGGGGCACTAATCATTGCGCCGTGGTTTAGAACTCGCTGCTCATCGAATGTCCTTATCCTATCGGCGAATTTATTAATTGTCTTGGCTTACGTGTCGATGGGACTTGTCCGCCAGACAGAGTTATTCTTGCTGTTCGCGGCGCTTGCCGGTGTGGGATGGACACTCTCTGCTTCGGAACTTTGGGTGACCGCGCAGCGCGCCATGCCAGACTGGATCCGAGGCCGCATGAACGCTACAATCATCATGGTCTCGCAGGGCGCAATGGTAACAGGCGGTCTGATTTGGGGCAGCGCAGCCGCAATTGCCGGACCGAGTTATACCTTGCTCGGAGCAGCAGTTCTTTTCCTGGTTAGTTTGCTCTTGGGCGCTCGGCTGTCGATCAACTTTGCGGCAAACCTCAAAGAAGGCGTCTCGAACGTATTGTCCATGAGCGTGAAATCCGAAGGGGTCGCGCCGACGGCACTCACGACGGATTTGCTTGCAGCTCGGTGCTAGATCAAACCCTGCGAGAACCAACTAGCGGTGATAGCTTGGCGTTTCCGAAAGAAAAGCTGGTGACAAGGCGATTTTATTGACGCCAATAACTCTGGCAGCCGGATGTCGGAAATGCTTTCGGGAAGCGCCGGACGCTCATTTTCCAGATTGCGGACCTTCGCTCGGGGCTCTCGTCGGCACCGGCGCCCTGCCAAATCGGGGTTGCTTTATCCAGGCTCTTTGCGATTAGCTTTGCTTTCCTCATTTCAACTATTCGCTCGTTTGTCCGGGGCACGTTCCCGTCCAAATTCCAAGCCTTATGATCATCACAGACAACGAATTCATCAATATCCCAACGCCAGCCGGGCCAATGCGTACCTATGTTTTGTATCCGGTCGCTGAAGGCCGTTACCCAGGGATCGTCTTGTTCTCCGAAATCTTTCAGGTGACAGGACCGATTCGGCGTAGTGCTGCTTTGTTGGCCGGACACGGATTCGTGGTCGTCGTCCCGGAAATATTTCATGAGCTCGAAGAACCGGGCACTGTACTTCCATACGATCAGGCGGGGGCCGATCGGGGCAACGCGGACAAAATCAACAAAGAACTCTCCAGCTACGATGCGGACGCAAAGGCTGCACTGAGCTATTTGAAATCGTATCCCAAATGTACCGGCAAGATCGGCTCTATGGGTTTCTGCATCGGTGGACACCTTGCCTTCCGATCAGCGATCAACCCCGAAGTGCTCGCAGCAACCTGCTGTTACCCGACCGACATCCACAAGCGGAGTCTGGGCAAAGGCTTGAACGATGACACGCTCGATCGAATCCCTGAGATCAGGGGCGAACTCCTGGTCGTGTTTGGTCGGCAAGACCCGCACATTCCCCGGGAAGGTCGGGCAACGATTTACAATGCACTGGCCGACGCTGGAACAAATTTCAGCTGGCACGAATTCAACGGCGCCCACGCATTCATGCGAGACGAAGGCGCTCGATACGATGCGGCCGCCGCACGGACCGTCTACGGAATGGCGCTGGATCTGTTCCGGCGCAAGCTTAGCGAAGGCGATCTCTCGCAAATTCAAGGCTCCACCGAGACGCGCCATTAGACGCACCCGCGTGTGGCGCTCCCATGTCTGTGGCGCAGAAAGTTGCCCGTGAAGAATTGTAGCAGCAAGTGTTCTGTCCCAAGCGATCGCCAGTGAAAAGAGAATAACGATCGCAATCATCAACATGAAAGTGGCGTATCTCATTCGGTGACGTCAGGTGGCTACGCCGGTTCGCTCAACGTCGGTAACGAGTACACGAGCGTGAGGACGGGCCTTCCTGAGGGTGATGTAGCGGGGTCATCAACAAACGCGCTCATAGTCGACCTTAAAAAGAAGCCGGCCACCAAGACGACCTTTTCTGGTGACCGGCTCTGCTTTAGCTTGTGGCTATGTCCGAGCCTCAATTTCGCGGCTCTGCAACTGATGACGAGGCTTTTTCAGCCGAACGGCCTGTTTGACCAAGTCAGCGGTAAAAGGAGGAGGCCGGCCACTAAGTTTTTGCGTCCTTGTTGCTTTAGCAACCGGCTCGTTTTCTGAGGAACATATGTTCCGTCGGAGTCATGATTGTTCGGATTCAGGACTCGCTGCGGGTGTATCAAGGCCACTGGCACAGACACTTCCTATTTGGGTTTGATCTCGTACCTGTGATATTTAGAAATGCCAGAACCAACCACCGCAGAGAAATTCTTGGAGCACTACGGGAAATATCGAAGCGCGAAATCCAGAAATAATGCGCATTGGACGAAGCTGTGCGCCATGTGGGCTATAGGCGAATTGCATAAACTCGTGGGCGAAAACTATAAGGACCAGAATGAGTGCGCGAAGGCCGTTGCAGGCTCATTCGCTCTTATCGGAATGACTCAGCAGGAAGGGTTAGAGACCTATCAAGAACTCTACGACAACAGTAGACTGACCTAGCCTGGACAAAACGGACCGGCAGGAGCCGATCCCTACCGTGTCCGAACATGATCATCGACATTGAAAGTAGCGACCAATTACTTGATTACCTTCGAGCTACTAAGCGAATCGGTTCGCAGGAAAAACCCGTCGTGCGGCCATTAAAAGGTGGCGTATCAAACAAGACTGTCTGGCTGCTGCGGCAACAAGGATCTGCCTGGGTGTTGAAACAAGCTTTAGCCAAACTCCGCGTGAAGTCGGATTGGTTTAGCGATCCGTCGCGAATTCGGATTGAGGCCGACGCGCTGCGTTTTCTGCCGAGCGTCGTTCCGCCCGGCACGATCACTCCCCTTGTCTTCGAAGATCCAGAACAAAACATTCTCGCAATGGAGGCAGTTCCTCAGCCGCACGAGAATTGGAAAGAAAGACTGCTGAGCGGCAAGGTTGATTTACCACTGATCCAAGAGTTTAGCAGATTGCTGGGGCTGATCCATCAACGAGCGCACTTGCGGTCCGACGAGCTCAGGGCGAAATTTTCAGATCGAACGTTTTTCCGTACACTGCGCCTGGAACCTTACTACGAATACAGCGCAACAATCATACCATCCGCGAAACCGTTTCTCACCGCGCTGGTCGCAGATACGCTAAACCGGCAAGAAACATTCGTTCATGGCGATTTCAGTCCGAAAAACATTTTGATTTATCAACACAAACCAATCTTGCTCGACCATGAAGTTGCGCATTTCGGTGATCCAGCATTCGATCTCGGTTTCAGTCTCACGCATCTCTTGAGCAAAGCGCATCATTTACCGAGCAACCGTTTGGTGTTAATCGACGCGGCTCTGCGTTATTGGGATACCTACTTCGAGCTGGTTCGCGAATCGCCCTGGAGCACAGGATTGGAACATCGGGCGGTAAAACATACATCTGGCTGTCTGCTCGCTCGCGCAGTTGGCCGCTCGTCTCTGGAGTATTTGAACGAATCCGAACGGGCCAGACAAGCTCGTGCCGCTCTTGACCTGATTGAAGCCCGTCCGGCTTCGTTTTCGGAGCTGGTCGAAATCTTTGTCAGAGGAATAACGTCGTGAGCCGGATAACGCAGCTGGATGCTTTGGAAATTCTGGACAGTCGCGGTCGTCCCACGCTAGCGGTGACTATCGGGTTGGACGACCGCGTACTCGAAACGGTTTCGGTGCCTTCCGGCGCATCAACTGGTAGAGCGGAGGCAAAGGAATTGCGCGACCAGAACAAGCGATACCGTGGACTCGGAACGAGAAGAGCAGTCGCCAATGTCTGTGGCCCAATTTCCGCGGCCTTGTTGGATCGGGGCTTCGCTGACCAGGACTCGTTCGATCGCACATTGATCGAGCTGGATGCAACCCCGGATAAATCCCATTTCGGAGCGAACGCGATTCTCGCGACTTCGCTGGCTTTTGCCAGAGCAACCGCTCAGCTTGGCCGAGTTGAACTTTTCGAATATTTCGCGTCGCTGGTTGCAAATGGGAAGCCGACACTTCCGCAATTAACCGTTAATCTCTTCAGTGGCGGTAAACACGCCTTCGGCCAGGTCGCGATTCAGGACGTGCTTGTCGTACCATCTGCGACCGCAACGATTGCGGACAGCCTTGCGATCGTCTACGAGATCTATCAATCCGCGGTGGACCTCGTTTCCCGGAAATATAATTCGCGCGCGTTAACCGCGGATGAAGGCGGACTGTCTCCTCCGTTCCGACACAGTTCGGAAATGCTGGAAAGCGCGGCCGAGGCTATCGACGCGGCTGGCTTCCGTATCGGAAAAGACGTTGCTTTGGCCGTAGACGTAGCGGCTAGCCACTTTCTCCAAGGTCAAAAGTACCATCTGGATGGACAAGACCTCGCCGCTGAAGACCTCATTGATATAATAGACCAGTGGACGAAAGAATTTCCCATCGTCAGCGTTGAGGACGGGCTGGCCGAAGATGATTGGGACCACTGGCCGAAACTGCGAGCAAGATTGGAAAGCTCGGCGCTCGTTCTTGCGGACGATCTCACCTGTACGAACCCGAAGCGGATCCGGCGCGCCATCGAGCTCAAAGCTGCAAACGCTTTGCTGCTTAAGGTGAACCAGATCGGAACATTGACCGAAGCGAAAGAAGCTCATCGCTTAGCAAGAGAAGCCGGATGGCAGATCTCAATTAGCGCACGCAGCGGCGAAACGGAAGATCACTGGCTGGCTGATCTAGCGGTTGGCTGGTCTGGCGACTTTATCAAAGTTGGCTCAATCACCCAATCAGAACGCCTGGCGAAGTATAATCGTCTGCTGCGCATAGAACACGACTGGCGCTTCCGAGGTTGAAGCATAGCAAGCAGCCTACGACCGCGAACATGTCGGACCGATTAACTTTCCCTAGTTCTTCGAACGCATTGGCGTTCGCTTACGACTTCGTGATGCGGTCCACGAAGAAAAATTGTGAATAGCCGAGTACGACCGGAACCGCTTGGAATACTGAAATCCAATTTTCGAGTTTGTAGCCTTAAAGACCAGAATCGGCAACCAGTTCACGAACCCTCGGCACCGGCCGTTGATTAACTAGTCGATTAGAAATCAACGCCAAGATGTTCTGCTAGCAGCTAGCTACATGGCAACGTTCTTCACCATCTTTCGCGGCCGTCGTCGTGCGCGCTTCTCTTTGTCCGAGCGTTGCCAGCGATCCTCACGATCGACTTTCTGGCCTGGGTGTGGTCCCTGCATCCGCTCGTATTGGCCAGCTTCATCATTCTTGGAATTCTGTTGGGATCCGTCCGAGCGATCACGAGACCTTGAAAAACTATCCTCCGAGTGACCGGAGGAGGACGCCAAGGGCGCTAGCGGATTAAGCCGCTCACGCCTGACTTCCGAGGCCGTGGAGACGACCCACAATGCCCTCGGCAAAAAGAATCTGTCCATCAGCAATGGTGACCGGGTTTCTTGTTTTTCGGAATGCTCACCGTCCTCGATATGGCCGCTAACATCGCGAAGAAGCCGTTCGGCAAAAAAAGCGTCGTCATCAATTGGAGCGCGGCGAAATTAAGGTGCAGATCGTTATCGCAACCAAAGCAAGAGCCGGTCACCAGATAACAGGGTCGTCAAACTGGGTCGTCTTGGTGGCCGGCTCACCGCGAGTGGAATTGTCCCGTAATCTTTGTTTATAGGCGCGTTTACGGCCGAACCGCTGCCCGACATCACAAGTCTCTCAGACCCCCCGGTTTTGGGGTACCCATTAATGCGGAACTACCGCCTGGATCCCCTCCATGCCACTGAAATGCCCAATAAACCGTTCGTTAAAGAGGGGTAGCAGCGGCTGTAGAGCCTGCGAAATTCAAAGCGGTAAAAGCCACAGCAAGAGCCGGCTGCTTCAAAGAACGAAGGGTTGAAGCGGCCGGTTTCTTCTTTCTGGCACTCCGCGCGCAAACTCTATGTGCAGGAGCGCGATTTCAGGGTCCGAACCATCAATCTATCAGCCCAGGGCCATTCGAACGCTCCTGGCAGCCGTTCTATCTTTGCTGAGACTGATAACGAGATAAGCACGCAAAAATAATATCGTAATAACGATGTAAGCCGCAGGCAGACGGAACCAAGGCATGGAATGGGCATCGCTGATGGCGTTGGCGTTGCCACCGGGTGTTAAGGTGTTGGGGTACCAGACTGATAAGCGCCGATATCCCAAGTGCCGGACGATCTAGGGGCCAAGGTAGGATTCGGCCAGGTCGCACCAGGAGCGATACCGAATGCGTACAGAGACCCAATTTTATTACCGCGACCTATTAGAGCGGAAGCTGGCCGCAGACTAAAGTCGTCACCGAAAAAATCGCCAAATAAAGGATCGATGTTTATTAAACCATTTGGCCCGGCATCGTTCGAATCGGCGGCCGGAAAACCGTAAAAGAAATTATAATCCCAAACCCCTCGAGCCATCCTCCAGCTCACCCCGGTGCCACCGACACCAGGATCTGCCATACAGACGTTGTTCTCTGCATATAGGGTACCTGTATCTTCGAATCGGATCGTGTTGTTCCCTGCGCTGGAATGTCTTATTACGGTGTTATTGTAAAAATAGTAAATTCCGCCAGGCTCATTTCTGCTGACAACAATGCCGTTGTTGCCCGTATCTGCGGTTGATGCGACCAAGAAAACATTCGAGTAACACGCCAGCGCTGGACTACCGGACATGCCTTGCAGCATCAGGAAGCTATTATCTCCACTGCCACCGGTGTGATCGTTCATGACCGGATAGTTGTATCTCAATACCCAATTATAAGGCGAACCAGGGTTGCTCCCGCCCTTGGTGTAATTCTGGATAATGTCCTGGTGACCGTTGCCGGAATAGCTGACAGCTTGGCTTTCCAGGTAATTTCCCTCGATTGTGACGTTGTAAGCATCGCCAAACTTTATGACATCAAGTTCGTTATCGCTCCCGTTTCCGATCGGAGACCGTACCCAGTTATTTTGTATCGTGATGTCGTGATTGAGAATACTGTCCCCGAACACCATGTGGAATTATCAAGGTGGCAATTGCTAACCAGAAGATTATAGCAATTCTCGCAATACAAAAAATTGGCCAGTCCTGTCTCGCTTGCGACAAAAGTCCAGCTTTTTTCTTCGAGGGATCACCGAGCAGTCTGATCTGAATGCAGAGAAAGCGCTTGCAGTGAAGGCCTTGTACGAAGAAGTGAAATTAGAGTGCATCAAGCTAACGCGCTCCCAATTTGCGGTTCCACTCGTCGACAGAATGTTTCAGCGGCCATTTTTTACGGGCTCGCTAGATCTCCCCGGAAATCCAAGCCGGCAATCAGTATTAAACCTTCTTTCGACTCTTAAGGGAGGGGGAATCATCGAGGTAGCCCGGCCCGGACAAGGGCGTAGACCTACTATTTTTGCGCTGCGCCGACTTCTCATTCTGTGTGAAGCCGCGTGAGCCCAAAATCCTTCAGCTCGAAGCAAGCCGCACTATGCTCCACGACGGCATCCAAAGCCGGGCCACTGCAAATTTGATACGGAGCACCAGCTCTTGCGAGAGGTGTTTTAGGTTGTGATTTGCGCGCTCTTTCTGATGGAATAATAAACGTGCGCCCATGAAGCCCCTTATCCTTCAGCTTCAGGAAGATTTGGTAACAGGAAACAAGAAAGTTCAGGAGCTGCTGCGCTTGGCTAAATTAATTGCCGCCAAGCTCGAAGTCGGTTCGCTCGAACATTGGATCGAGTGTGAGATTACCGGTTATCCCCACAACGAAGAGCAATTCCACGATTCGCCCCATCAAGGTCACCTTGTCTTCCCTCGCACGGGAATAACTCCGATTTCTGCCATTCGCCGGAGCCAAGCGAACCTGCAACACTACTTCGGCGTTGGCGTTACATCTTGATGGTTCAAAGCACCAGCATCGGCCTTTGGGGTTGGACTGGGCGCCGACTCCGTTTGCCCTTGGAGCATCATACTCGACGTTGTGGGCGTTTCCACCACTCCCCAAGTATCTCTGATGGGACTTCTGCTAAGAAATCTCGTAAGGGTCGCATTAGCCGCATTTACGGAAGCCAGCGCGATTGACCCGCATTATCCCCTACTTCAAGATAAGATTGTTACGGCGCTTCTAGGATTAGGCCATTACAT
>Ga0208989_10000053_pt1 | contig 22685 bp, 14 predicted proteins | sample MedBloCAOM3_M1_FD_187852 | JGI IMG/M metagenome (GOLD analysis project Ga0208989, IMG submission 187852) | Forest soil microbial communities from El Dorado National Forest, California, USA - Mediterranean Blodgett CA OM3_M1 (SPAdes) (version 2) | ecosystem: Environmental > Terrestrial > Soil >...
CGCCGATGTTACGCTCGGCAACGAATCGATCGCGATCGAACGACTCAAGCTCGAGCTTGATCGCATGACCGTCGAGGGACGCGTGGTCTATGCCTGGGCGAACGACGAGCGGCCGGCGCGACTCGACGCCGCCATCGCCGCACCTGAAATCGATCTCGACCGCATCAATGCTCTGACCAAGGCGGTGCTCGGGGATGTGGCATTCGACTGGCCGCGCGATGTTACGCTCGCGCTTAAGGTTGGCCGGGCCACTGTCGCCGGCGTCGAGGCGAAGCAGGCCGACGTGAATATGCGAATCGACGCGAACGGGATCGAGATCGAAAAGCTCGCCATCGCGGACTTCGGCGGGGCCGCGCTCGCGGTCAAAGCACGGATCGACACCAAGGCGCAGCCGCCGCGCGGCGCGCTGACGCTCGACCTAGACGCGCGAACGCTCGACGGTCTGTTGGTCCTGTTGGAGAAATACGCTCCGCAGGCGGCTGAGCAGCTTCGCCGCTCGGCGGGACAACTGACGCCGCTCGCATTGCGGGGGTCACTCGCCGTTGATCCGGGCGCCGCGGGGGGCACGGTCGCGAATGCAACCTTCAAGGTTGAGGGCCGCGCCGGCGTCTCCCGTGTCGCGCTGCAAGGCGACGTCGGCACCGCCAGCGATGCAGGCAAGCTCGACATCGCGGCGCTCGGGGCCGCCCAGGTCAATGTCAGCGGGCGCGTGGACGCCGATGAGGGCGCAGCGCTGATGGACCTGATCGGGCTCGACCGTTTCATCGCGGTCGACAAGCGGCCGGGGCGGCTGACGTTGACGGCGAAAGGGCAGGTCAACGGCGATCTTGTGGTCGACAGCCAGCTTGCCGTCGGGGCGCTTGGCATCTCGGCCAACGGCACCCTGCGTGTCTCGGGTGGTGCCGGGCCGAGCGCGGGCCTCAATCTCAAGGTCGTCAACGCTAATATCCGCTCGCCTCGACCGTCCGCGGCCGATCGCCCCGCCGAGCTGCTCGCCACGTCGGTGAGCGCAAGCGTCGATCTCACCGAAGAGACGCTGTTCACCGAGGTAGCCGGGACCGTGGCGGGAACGAGCATCGCTGGGCGGATGGTCTTGAGGAACCAGCAACCGATGACGCTCGATGGCGACATTGAGATCGGCACGTTGGACCTGCCGGCCGCGATCGCCGTGGCGATTGGAGTTCCGACGCAGGCGGCGGGTGCGAACGTGGGCGCGAGTGTGGGCACGCTTGGAAAGGCGCTTGGGTTCTGGGTGGCCGAACCGTTCGAACGAGGATTGCTTCGCGTCGGCGGGCAGGTCGCAGTGAAGGCCGCGCGGGTGCCGCTCACTCCGAAGCTCGCGGCGCGCGATGTCCGGGGCGTGCTTCGCATCGGGGAATCCCAGCTGGCATTGCAGGTGATCGACGGCAGCATGGCGGGCGGCCGCATGGCGGGCGAACTGGTTTTCCTGCGCCAAGGCGAGGGATTGATTGCGCGCAGCCGCATCAGGCTCACCGGTGCCAATGCCGCCGAAATGCTTCCCGGCGACGGATTGATCTCGGGCCGGCTTGCGTTTGACGTCACCACCGAGGGGACGGGAATGAGCGCGGGCGCGCTCATCGGATCGCTCGACGGCGGGGGTACCTTTACCCTCGAGGACGGCAGGCTGGCGCGCCTCGATCCCGCGGCGTTCGAGGTGGTGATCCGCGCGGTCGACCGCGGCCTGCCGATCGATGCGACCAGCGTACGGGAGAAAATTGATTCCGCGCTCGCGAGTGGAGGCTTTGCCATCGCGCGGGCCGAGGGCCCAATTGTGATCAACGCCGGGCAAGCGCGGTTGAGCAACATCATCGCGCGCGCGCAGGGCGCCGATCTCGCGGTTGGCGGCAGTGTCGATCTGGCCGAGGGCACGCTGGAGGCGCGGCTGCTCTTATTTGGAAGAGGCGGCGCGAACTCTCCGATCAATGCCCGGCCGGAAATCACCATTGCCTTGAGGGGACCGATCAGCGCACCCAGGCGCATCATCGACGCTGCCGCGCTCGCCAACTGGCTGGCGTTGCGGGCGGTCGAGCAGCAATCGAAGAAGCTGGACCAGCTCGAAGGCCGCGAGCCGTCTCCACCATCTACTCCTCCTGCGGTCAATTTCAACGCGCAGCCCACCCCGAATTAGGGTTCGCCCGCGACTGGACCCAATGGGTCGGGAGTGGGTCTTGCCGAGCCGGAAAGCGCGTTTCCCGGCGTGCCAGATGGTGAAGGCAAGGCCGCGGCCGTCGCAAACAATCGAATACTTTGTGACGGCCGACACATCGGCAGCAACGGTGGCCCGTTACACTTCTTGACATCAGTGGCGTCGTTCGATCGGCGAACTGAAGGAGAGATCGAGGCCGCGCGCCTCGAAGCCGATACCCCTTGTAAGGAGCAGTCAGGTGATCTCGTTACAAAGCATGGGAAGCAGCTCGGAGATATTGTTTGTCGCGGCCGCCATTATCGGCCTCGTATCCTCGCGTATCTTTCTATTTGGTACCGGCGGAAGCACCGTGAACGCCTCGGTGATGAGGAGGTCGGTGGGCTTGGTCTCGATGGTCCTGACCTATTCGCTCTTTGCTTGGGGCTTTGTTTCCCTGAGCTGGTACTGGCCATTGGCTGCCTACCTCGTCGCCGCCATCGTTGCCGCCATCGTCGTGACATTCTCGCCGTGGCGCCTTTTGTATTCGTATCGGCCGGTCCTGGACTTCGCAGCGATCGCCGCCGGATGCTATCTGTGGATTGAACATTGGCCGTTCGCTTAGTCGCCGCGTCTGGCGTCTGTTCCTCGCGTTTCCCGCAGCCCCGCCGGCGTCAAAGACGCAGAACACGTTCGGCATTGAGATGCGCGACTTTTTCCGCGGATTTTGCCCGCTGCCACAATCAAGAGTGGTATAATGGTCGCCTATCGGTTGGGAGTGCGGCGGCAGAGCAGCCGGCGCTTTCCTATGTCATCGTATTGAAGGGCCACCAGTTGTGGGCGTGGGCTCGACTAATCCGGAGCATGTCGATCGGCTCGCCCCTTTTGTGCGCGCCATGTGTGTTTCCTGCAAAGACCCTCTTGCAACCGAGGATTGCCAGATGCACTATCACGCTTAAGAACCGCAACACGCGGCGGTCAACCGGACGAGGGCAGAGGACATTCACGAGGTCACGATGTAAGCGCAACGTCGAAAGGAGGGGAACGTGGCTACTCCACTTCGCGAGCGGTTGCTCGGACGTTTCGCCGAACTGACGAATCGATTCCAAGTCTGGTACCGGCTTCCCTTCCTGCTCGCCATGCCGACGATCCTCGGTCATCGCGTGAACATGCGCGAGCATAACCTCTCCGATACCGAACGCGATCCCTCGCTGCTCAAGCCGCGCGTCGGCGCCAACGGCCACGATCAGCGCGAGCCCGACGGCAGCTACAACGATCTCGGTTGCCCCTGGATGGGCATGGCCGGGGCGCGGTTCGGACGCAATGCTCCGATCGGCGACACCCATGGCGAGCAGCCGCCCGAACTGTACGAGCCCAATCCGCGGCAGGTGAGCCGCGATCTGCTCGCGCGCCGCAGCTTCGTGGCGGTGCCGCATCTCAACGTTCTCGTCCCGGCTTGGCTGCAATTCATGGTGCACGATTGGCTGAGCCATGGCGGCGGCGACACCAAGACGCCGCCGCACCGGTTGCCGCTGCCGTCCGGCGACGACTGGCCATCTGCCGACATGACGATCCTGCGCACACTGCCGGACGACCGGTGCTGCCCTGCGGATCAGGGTCAACCCGCAACCTACCGCAACACCGAGACCCATTGGTGGGACGGCTCGCAGCTCTACGGGTCCGACCTTGGACGTCAACACGCGGTGCGTACCGATCCGGCGAGCGGGCAGTTGCGCGCCGACGGAAAGATTCATCTCGATGCGCAGGGTCACCTGCCGATCGATCCGAGCAGCGAGATCGCGAATCTCGAGCTCTCCGGCGTGAACGGCAATTGGTGGATCGGGCTCTCGGTTCTGCACACGCTGTTCGCACGCGAGCACAATGCGATCGTGGACCGATTGCGCGTCGACTATCCCACGGCCGACGGCGAGTGGCTGTTCCAGAAGGCGCGACTCGTGAACGCCGCCCTCATCGCCAAAATCCACACCGTCGAATGGACCCCGGCGCTGATGAACTCGCCGGAAGGGCGCATGGCCATGCGCGGCAACTTCTGGGGCCTGCTCGGTGAGCACTACGCCCGCGCTTATGGCCGGCTCGGCGATGGAGAAGTTCTCTCCGGCATCCCCGGCTCGCCCACCAATCATCACGCCGCGCCCTACGCCATGACCGAGGAGTTCACGGCGGTCTACCGCATGCATTCGCTCTTGCCCGATGCATTTTCCTTCCGCCGGCACCAGGACGGCGGCGAGGTTGCCGCCTGCGATTTCATGGCGGTCGCCGGCGGCGGCGTTCGCGATCTCTACGGCAGGGTGCCGTACGACGACGTGCTCTATTCGCTCGCCACCAGCAATCCCGGTGCGCTGGTACTGCACAACTATCCGAACGGGCTGCGCAAGCTGCACAAGAAGGACGCCATCTTCCTCGACATCGCGGCGACCGATGTTCTGCGTGACCGCGAACGCGGCGTCCCGCGCTATTGCGCCTTCCGTCGCCATCTCGGTATGCGCGTGCCCAAGAGCTTCGCGGACCTCACGTCCAATCCTGAATGGCAGCGGGAGCTTGCGGCGATCTATCAATCGGTCGAGCAGGTGGATCTGCTGGTCGGTCTGCATTGCGAGACGCCGCCGCCTGGGTTCGGCTTCTCCGATACCGCGTTCCGCATCTTCATCCTGATGGCGTCCCGGCGGCTCAAGAGCGATCGCTTCTTCACCGCCGATTTCACCCCCAAGGTCTATACGCCGGCGGGATTCGCATGGATCCAGGACAACAGCATGCGCAGCGTGCTGGAGCGCCACGTGCCGCACATGCGGCCGCACTTCGCCAATGTTCGCAACGTCTTCTTCCCGTGGGACAAGTGAGAGAGGCGAGCGATGGCCCGGTCGCTGCGCATTCCCGGACTGATCGATCTGGTGCGGGTCGATGCGAGGTCGGATATCCGCGGCCTTGCGAATGACGCCAGGCTCGACCGCCGGTTCGAGGCCGCCGGGCCTCTGATCAATCGCATTCTGGTTCAGCGCATCCGCAGCGTGCTGCGGATCGACGGCGTCCCGCTGCCGTCGGTGGCGCCGCGCGAGGATGCGAAGCGACTGCGCATGCAGGAGGCTCTGCGGGGCCGCCTCGATCCCTCCGCTGCAAAGCCGCTGTGGGATGATGAAACCCTCACCGGCGTGGCGGACGCCGTGCGCGGCACCCGGGACGCGTCGGCGATCGGGCCTGCGACGCAGCAGGCGGTCGGGCGGTTGTTCGTTCCGGATTATCGCGGAACCGCCGAGAGCTGGGCCGCGGCGAAGGTGCTCGACGACGCCGTGCACACCCGCAACCCATTTCGCGCCATCTTCCTTCAGCTCAGCGGCCGCCTGCGGCGCGCGCGTCAGCTGCTTGCGGACCTCGTCAAGCACGATCTTGCCGGTGTCCATGCGACCGGCATTGCGGTGCACAATCTCGTGCGCGGCTTCGAGCGCATGCGCGAGCTCTGGAGCGATCCGCGCTGGCGCTTGCGGCCGGCCGACGCCGTGGTCGAACAGTGCCTGTTCGCGCCGCCAAGCGTGCTGCGCCAGGCGACCATGCCCGGCGCCACCATCGCCGGCGCGGTGCGTCCGGGCACGCTCGTCGTCCTCGAGCTCGAGGCTGCGCGCGTGCGCACCCCCGGCCGCGACGTCGAACTGATGACTGGAACTTGGGCGCAGTGTCCTGCTGCCGCATTCGTTCCAGCGTTGCTGCGCGCGGTGTGGGAGCGCGCCGCCGCCGCGGCGGCAACCGAGACAGCATCACGGGCGCACCCATCATGACCGACGATGTCATCTTCACGCCGCTCAAGTTTCGCAACCTGACCGTCAAGAACCGGATTTTCCGGTCGAACATTTCGGGCAGGTTCGACAACGAGGACGGTTCGCTCACGCAAACCCGGATCAATTGGGAGTGCAAGTTCGCCGCCGGCGGCATCGGCGCGATCATCTCCTCTTACGTGCCGGTGCTGATGGAGGGACGCATCATCGCGGGCTATGCCACGGTGCACCGCGACGACTTCATCCCGCTGTGGGAGCGGCTCGGCGCGGCGGTCCATCGGTTCGACTGCAAGTACATTATGCAGCTCAGCCATTCCGGCCGGCAGATGGATATGCCCGGCGTGCACAATTCCAGCCGCCCGTCATTGAGCTCCACCGGCCGCAAGGAATCGCTGCACGGCTTCCTCTGCCGCGCCGCCGGCAAGCCCGAGATCGAGCATCTCGTCAATGCGTTCGCCGCGGGCGCCTGGCGCGCGCGCGAGGCCGGCCTCGACGGCGTCGAGCTGCATGCTGCGAACGGGTACCTGTTCACCCAGTTCCTCTCCTCCGGCATCAACGATCGCACCGATGAATACGGCGGGTCGCTGCAGAATCGCGCGCGCTTTCTGCTGGAAGTGATTCGGGCAATCCGCGCGCGCGTCGGCCGCGATTTTCACATGCAGGTCAAGCTCAGCGCCGTCGATCGCAACAACGTCATCCCGTGGGAGAAGAAGGGCAATGTGCTCGCGGACACCATCGAGGTGGCGAAGTGGTGCGAGAGTGAAGGCGCCGACGCCATTCATGTTTCGACCGGTTCGTTGTTTCCGCATCCGCTCAACCCGCCCGGAGACTTCTCGTTCGAAACCATCGCGACAACGTATGACGCGATGATCTCGTCCGGCGTCGACACCTTCCGCAATTTCCTGCTGTTCCGCTACCGCATGCTGCGGCCGATCTTCCGGTGGATCTGGTTCCGGATGAAGAAGGGACTGCCGATCGAAGGCGTCAGCCTGGAGGAGTCGCGCGCGATCAAGGCCAACGTATCGGTACCGGTCCTCAACACCGGCGGCTACCAGACCGCCTCGTTCGTTCGCGCGGGGCTCGTATCTGGTGCGTTCGATGGCGTCGCTATTGCGCGCTCCCTCGTTGCCAACAACGATCTCGTGCGGCAATGGGCGAGCGGCCGCGACAGCCCTGAGCGGCCCTGCACCTATTGCAACAAGTGCCTGCTCAACGCGCCGAAGAATCCGATGGGCTGCTACGAGCTTGCCCGCTTCCCCAGCCGCGAGGCGATGATCGAAGAGTTGATGACGATCTACGCCACGCGCCCGACGCTGAACCTGCCGCCGGTGGCTTCGGCGCAGGCTGCCTAGGGAGGGCAATCGTCGTGGCCGCAGAATCGCCCGTAACCTATGTCGAGGCGGAATCGCGCCGACGACGACGCCTGCTCCTTCCGGTGGTCGTCGTATTGGTGCTGCTGGTTCTGATCGGTTTGATCGCCGTCGTCCTTGGGCTGATCTTCGCCAAGCGCCTCACACGCAACAGCGCCGAGGTTTTTCCCGCCATCGTGGCCCATTTCGAGCACGGCTCGATCGGGGCCGACGAAGGCAGCGGCATGCCCTACTGGGTGTGGCAGGCGCTGCCGCGGCTCTTTCCCGAGGCCTTCGATGGCCGCCTCGACTATCGTGCCTTCGGCTTTCTCTACGGAACCGACGGCAAGGGACAGCAGGACGTCCTGCCGATCGGCATTTCCAAGCGCGATTACCAGGGTGTCGATCTGGTCTGGTTCAATTGCGCGGTCTGCCACACCGGCACCTACCGCACGACCGAGAACGGCGCGCGGGTCACCGTCGCCGGCATGCCGTCGAACAATCTCGATCTCTATCGCTTCATCCGGTTCGTGCTCGAGGCTGGCGCCGACGAGCGCCTCGCACCTGACGCGCTGATTCCTGCGATGCAGGCGGCGGGCGCCAATCTTGGGCCCATCGAGCGGCAGGTGTGGAAGTTCTATGTCATCCCGCGCGTGCGCGAAGGCTTCCTTCAGCGGCGCTCGCGGCTGCAACCGTTCCTGGCGGAGCAGGCAGCCTGGGGGCCGGGCCGCGTTGACACCTTCAACCCGTACAAGCTCGTCCAGATGAAGATGGTGCTCGGCGCCATCGCGCCCGGCGAGCGCAACGGCGCCAGCGACTTTCCCTCCATCTTCAACCAGAAGCCGCGCGAAGGGATGCAACTGCATTGGGACGGCAACAATTCCTCCTTGGCCGAACGCAACCTCTCGGCCGCGCTCGGCGCGGGCGTGACGCCAGAGACGGTCGATCATGCGGCCATCGAGCGCGTGGCGGCGTGGCTCGGCGAGCTCCAGCCGCCGCGCAGCCCGCACGCCGTCGACCCGGCCGCGGCCGAGCGCGGACGTGCGCTCTATATGAGCACGTGCGCGGCATGCCACGGCTCCCAAGGTGCCGACCGCTACCTGTTCGCGGGCGCCAATCTCGGCAAGGTCGAGCCCAACAGCAAGCTTGGCACCGATCCCGGCCGGCTCGATTCCTACACCGAGGCCTTCCGCCAGCGTCAGCTCGCCGAGCTGTTTGCCGGCACGCCGTATCAGTTCAAGCATTTCGTGAAGACCGACGGCTACGCCAATCTGCCGCTCGACGGGCTGTGGCTGCGCGGTCCCTATCTGCACAACGGTTCTGTGCCGACCCTGCGCGACCTGCTCGCGCCGCCGGCGCAGCGTCCGGTCGCGTTCGTGCGCGGCATCGACCTCGTCGACGGCAAGAACGGCGGCTTCGTGTCTCCGCCTTGCACGCCGGGCCAACCGCCGCCGCAGGGGTTCTGCTACGACACTCGGCTGCCCGGCAACGGTAACGGCGGCCACGTTTATGGTGCGGCGCTGTCGCCGCCCGAGAAGGATGACCTCATTGCCTATCTGCTGACCTTTTAGGACGTTCGATGTCGACAGCAGCAACCACGCACTCGCCTGAACCCGGCGCGCTCCGCTGGTACCGGTGGCTGATCTGGGCCGGCATCGTCAGCAATCTCGTCGTCTGCACTGTCAGCATCATCTATCCGGCGGAGGTGCTGGCGTTCGTCGGCGTCGACCCGGCAACGCCGCTGATCTGGCCGCGTCTGGCCGTGATGCTGCTTGCTCTTCTGTCCATCTTTTATATTCCCGCCGCGCTCGATCCCCGCGTCCATCGTTTCTCGGCGATCTACGCCGTGGTGTGCCGGTTTGCCGGCACCACCTTCTTCGCCGTGGTGGGCGGACGCTACATTCCGTTCTCGCTGTTCGACTTCGTCTTCGGCGCGCCGCAGGCGATCCTTCTCTATCTCGGTTGGCAGCAAATGAAGGCGGGTGGGCGCTCCGCCGGCGCGCGGGTGGTTGCCGTGCTGGCGAGCCTGCTCGCGGCCGCGTTCTTCTTCTGGAGTGTCTTTCAGTGGCTGATGGCACCGGTGGTGCCGACATTCGCGTCCGATGAGGAGCATTTCAAATACGGCTCGATCGGCAACGATGGCGCGAGCGGCATTCCGTATCCGATCTGGGTCGCGATGCGGGCGGTCTGCGCCCATCACCTGCCGCGTCCGCAGGGATACGCCGCGTTCGGCTTGCTTTACGAGCGCGGACGCAACCCCGCCGTCGACCCGCCCGTCGGCTTCTCGCGGGCGAAGGTCGGTGTTGAGCGCATGTCGATCAACTGCGCGGTTTGCCACACGGTGCGAGCGCGGCTTGCCCCGGACGTCGAGCCGCAACTCTATGTCGGTGCAGCCGCCAATACCGTCGATATCCAAGGCTATCAGCGTTTCCTGTCACGCTGCGCGGCCGACGATCGCTTCACCGCCGACAACCTGATCCCGGCGATGGCGGAGAAGGTCAAGCTGTCCTGGCTAGATCGCATCGTTTATCGGTTTGCCCTCATCCCGTTCGTGCGCAAGCGGCTGTTGGAGCAAGCGGAGGCTTTTGCCTGGACGAACAGCCGTCCGGCCTGGGGACCGGGCCGGATCGATCCGTTCAACCCGGTCAAATTCGGCATGCTGCGCCTTGCCGACGACGGGACCATCGGCAACAGCGACATGCAAGCGCTATGGAACCTGAACGCGCGCGAGCGAATCCGCTCGCCGTCACCGTTTCATTGGGACGGCTTGAACGACTCGCTGCGCGAGGTGGTGATCAGTTCGGCGCTCGGCGACGGCGCGGTGGCAAAGGAGTTCAGCTACCCGGCCATGGAGCGCATCGAGCGCTTTTTGCGCGCCTTGCCTGCGCCGCCGTCTCCGCACCGGCCGGATGCCGCGGCCGTCGAGCGGGGCAAGGCCGTGTTTGCGGCCAACTGCGGCGAATGCCATGCCCGCGACGGCAAGCGCACGCTCACGGTGATTGCCGTGTCGGAGGTCGGCACCGACATCCACCGTTCGCAGATGTGGACCGAGGCCGCTCGCGACGCATACAACAATTACCGCGAAGGCCGCGATTGGGGATTCAAATCCTTCCGCAAGAACGCAGGCTATGTGGCGGAGCCGCTCGACGGTTTGTGGCTTAACGGGCCTTATCTCCACAACGGCTCCGTGCCGAGCTTGCGCGACCTGCTCGAGCCCCCGGCGCAACGGCCGGTCACTTTCGTGCGCGGTCTTGATGTGGTGGACGGACGCAACGGCGGTTTCATCGCGCCGTCCTGCGATCCTGGCCAGGCCTTGGTGGGTGGCTTCTGCTTCGATACCCGGGTCGTCGGTAACGGCAATGGCGGCCACGTCTATGGCACGAGCCTATCTGCCACCGAGAAAACCGACCTCTTGGCTTATCTTCTGACCTTCTGACGCCCTGGAGAATGTCATGACGGATGCTCTATCGATCGGCTGGACGGCGGGGCAGGCGGCAACGCAGCGCACCGTTTACCGGCGACTACTGGGGTTCGCGCTGATCGTGCAGACAGCGCTTGGCCTTATCGCGCTCGTGGCACCGGTCTGGCTGGCCCGGGCTGCCGATTTGCCCGGTGCTCCCTCCGCCGGCTGGGTGCGGCTGTGGGGGATCATGTTGCTGATCACGGCGACCCTGTATTTGCCGGGCTGGATCGAACCGGTCTACCAACGATTGCCCAACGTCGTCGGCATTCTCGCGCGTTTCGTTCTGGCGGTGGCTTATTTTGGCCTTGGCCAAGGCCTGCGGTGGTTCGCGCTCTATGAATTGGTGATCGCTGTCGCGTTGGCCTGGAGCTATGGCCGATTGGTGTGCGCGGAACTCATGTCGCGTCCGTAGTCCGAGTTCGCGTGGCTGGACGGACCTTCAGATCCCACTTTCGCGATGGCCCGGCCCCTTTTCCATTTGTCTGCGGTTCGACGCCGAACCCATGCGCTGGCGGTGATGCCGGGCCAGTTCCCACGGCAAAGCCCGTGGCACGCCGGCTTGGTCCCGGTGCCGTCGGGCCTGAATGATTCGTTAACCAATTAACCATAATATCGGCGGCGATCGGATTTTTCGGGGAGATGCCGCCATGCACAAGGTCGCGGTTGCTTTCTTCTACACCTGCGCTGCGCTCTCGATCACCTTCACGGCGCTCGTCTTCATCGGTAAGGCCTCGGCGCAGGGTGCCGATTACGTGGCCTTCTACCAGAGCGCGGCGCCCGCTTCACGATAACCGTCAGCCACGCCGCCCCTTGCGGTCACCGCCGCGCGGCAAATCATCGCTCCAGCAGAAGCGAGGCGTGGTCCCGCGATCCAGTCGTCGATGCATTTCGCGCATCGGCCACCAACAGATGCTGGTTTTGATTGCGAGCCAAGCGAATCCGGGCTGCCGAACTCGGCACCTGAACGTGGCGGAAGCAGGATAGATCCGACTTGGAGAAGCGAGGTGGAACCCGCGCCACCAGCGCTGACTCGTTCGCATGAGTTCGCCGTAAGCGGAGCGCACTATGCCCCGCGATCCGGCATGCTAGAGTTCCGGCGACAATGAGGAGCCGGTGATGTTGCGAACGGGCAAGGAACATCTAGAGTCGTTGCGCGACGGCCGCGTCGTCTATGTCGGCAGCGAGAAGATCGACGACGTCACGCGCCATCCGGCCTTCCGCAACGCCGCCGCGACGGTTGCGGCAATCTACGACATGAAGGCGGATCCGGCGAACCGCGAGACGTTGACCTACGAGGAGGAGGGCGGCCGCCACTCCATCTATTTCCTGCGTCCGCGCACGCGCGACGATCTGCAGCGCCGCATGGTGGGGCATCGGCAAATCGCAGACGCCACCTTCGGCATGTTCGGCCGCTCGCCCGATCACGTCGCCTCGTTCGTCACCGGCATGGCGATGAAGCCCGACGCGTTGCCGGCGCCATGTGCCCACGCCGACAACCTCGTCCGCTACTACCGCCACATCCGCGACCACGACACCTATGTCGTCTACGCCGTCGTGCCGCCGCAGGCCGCCCGTAATCCGGAATTCTACCACAAGCAGAACATTCCGGTGCCGACGCTACGGCTCGTGCGCGAAGACGATGATGGCGTCGTCATCGCGGGCATGAAGATGCTGGCGACCGGCGCGCTCTATGCCAACGACATCTGGCTCGGCAATGTGATCCCGCTCGCGCCCGACCAGAAGAAGGAATCGATCACCTGCGCGGTGCCGTGCAACGCGCCGGGTCTCACGCTGTGGTCGCGCAAGCCGGCCGTGCTCGCCGCCACGTCGGAGTTCGATTCCCCGCTGGCTTGGCGCTACGACGAAAGCGACAGCATGGTGCTGTGCGAAAACGTCAAGGTTCCGTGGGAGAAGGTGTTCGTGCACGACGATGCGCTGCTCTCGCGCGATATCTACATCAAGACCCCGAGCCATTGCTTCGGCAATCACCAGTCGAACGTGCGCTACTGGTCGAAGATGCGCCTCCTGCTCGGCCTGTGCAGCAAGGTTGCGCAGGCAACCGGCGCCGATCAGATTCCCGCCGTACGCGAAACGCTGGGCAAGATGGCGGCGGTGGAGAGCACGATCGGCGGCCTCGTGCACGGCCAGATCAACGCCTATGAGGACTGGCCGGAGGGCTACGTCTGCTTCAATCGCCGCTTCATGTATGCGGGGCTCGACTGGTGCACGCAGAACTACAGCACCTTCATCGACCAGTTGCGTGAGCTCTGCGGTGGCGGCGTGTTCCAGATGCCGGCCGATATCTCGGTCATGGACGATCCTGAGCTCGCCCGGCAGTTCACGAGCTTCTGGCAGACGCCGCAGAGCGACGCCGTCACCCGCATGAAATTGTTCAAGCTCGCCTGGGACATGGTCGGCACCGAGTTCGCCGGCCGTCATCTGCAATACGAGAAGTTCTATGCCGGCGCGTCCTTCATCATCCGCAACCACTCCTATCGCGAGACCGACTGGGGCGAGTTCAACAAGCTGGTCGAGGATTTGATGGCGGGCTACAACTATCGGACGGCAGCGGACGAACGACCGAACGCGGGCGGTAAATTTTCCGTCGCTCGATCATGAGAGCACTACGGTGACTAGGGCGTAACGGCCGCTGCACGCAGGACGGACGCGAGGTCGCGCGACTTGCCCGCGTTCGACGATTTATAACTTGACACGTATTACCCGAATCTTGTATGGAACCTGCACAATCTAGGAATACGAGATCATGCCCGGGCGGGACACCGCGCCGGGTTTTTTTGCGGCGACTGCCTGGGGGGCGGCCGGCCATTTTGGCCAAACGAACCCAAGTTGCGAAAGTGCAACACTGGCGCGGGGTGGCGGCGCGATCCAAGTCACACAGCGAGAGACGGAAACGAGGGTTGGTTGCAGCGACCGCCCGTCTGTGGCCGCTGCGATAGCCGCCGAACGTCAAGATCGGCTGCGCTGGAGCATGATCGCGAAAACGTACGGCAAGGCCCGTTAGCTCTCGCCATTTGTGCTGCACTGCGGTAAGGAACGGCCCCTTCGCCCTTCCCCTCACCATTTGCCCACCTTTCGGTGCTCCTCGACATGCTTCAGATCGACAATCTCGTGTTCAACGGCTGGGGCCGTCGCTTCTTCGATTCCGCGACTGTCTCGCTTCCGGTCGGGGCCAAGGTCGGGTTGGTCGGACGCAACGGCGTCGGCAAATCCACCCTGTTTAAATTGATTTTGGGGCACCTCACTCCGGACGGGGGCGAAATAAGCCTGCCGAAAGCCGCCAGGATCGCGTCGGTGGATCAGGAGCATCCCGCCACGCCGGTCACGCTGCTGGACACGGTTCTGGCAGCCGACGTGGAGCGGGAAACGCTGAATGCCGAGCTGGAGACAGCTGCGCCCGAGCGGATGGGAGACATCTACGCGCGGCTGATCGAGATCGATGCCGATCGCGCGCCCGCGCGCGCGGCCGAGATCCTCAGCGGGCTGGGCTTCTCCACCGCCGATCTCGCCCGTCCCATGGCGGAATTCTCCGGCGGCTGGCGCATGCGGGTAGCGCTCGCGGCCGCCTTGTTCGCTGAGCCCGACCTGCTGCTCCTGGACGAGCCGACCAACTACCTCGACCTCGAGGGCGCGCTCTGGCTCGAAGCGCGGCTGAAAAAGTACCCGCACACCGCCCTGATCATCAGCCATGACCGCGAGCTTTTGAACAATTCGGTCGACGCCATCCTGCATCTGCGCGAAGGCAAGCTGGATCTGTATACCGGAGGCTATGACGACTTCGAGAAGCGGCGCGGAGAAAAGGCGCGATTGCAGTCCGCCACCCGTGCCAAGCAGGAGGCCGAGCGCGCCCATCTGCAGTCTTTCGTCGATCGATTCCGCGCCAAGGCCAGCAAGGCGGCTCAGGCGCAGTCGAGAATGAAACGCCTGGCAAAGCTCGAGCCGATCGCCGCCGTGATCGAGGAGCGCGTGTCGCCTTTCACGTTGCCGTCGCCGCCCCGGCCGCTGGCACCGCCCCTGTTGCAACTGGAGGGCGCGAGCGTCGGGTACGACGGGAAGGCGGTCCTGCGCGACCTCAATCTGCGGCTGGATGTCGACGATCGGATCGGGCTCCTCGGCGTGAACGGTGCGGGCAAATCGACGTTCGCCAAGATGGTGGCTGGTGCGCTCGCCCTGCAATCCGGCCACTTGAAAAGCGATGGCCGCATCCGGGTCGGCTGGTTTCACCAGCATCAGATCGAAGCGCTCGATCCCGCGGATGCGCCGTTGGACATCATCCGTCGCGCCCGGCCGGACGACAGCGAATCCTCCCGTCGGTCGCGGCTCGCGCAATTCGGATTGAGCTTCGACAAGCAGGAGACCACGGTCGCCGACCTGTCCGGAGGCGAGCGCGCGCGGCTGTTGCTGAACCTGGTGGCGATGGTGGCGCCGCACCTGCTGATTCTCGACGAGCCGACCAACCATCTCGACATCGACAGCCGCCGCGCCCTGCTGGAGGCCCTGAACGATTACGAAGGAGCGGTCATCCTCATCACGCACGACCGCTCGCTGATCGACCTGGTGGCCGACCGGCTGTGGCTTGCCGCCGACGGCCACATAAAACCGTTCCGCGGTGACATGGACGATTACGCTCGCTTCGTCCTCGAGCGCGCAAAGGCAGGCGTCCGGGCGCCTTCAGAGGATCTCGGTCACAGCGTCGCCCCGGCGCAGCGATCGGCAAGGCGGCGTCAGAAGCGTGCGGCCGGTGCCAGCGCGTAAGACGGGGCGCGAGGCGGCTCACGCTCCGCCGCCATTCAAAGTATAGCGGCCGTCCTGAAGGCGCTTGAGGCGCCCTTGCTCGTAGAGCTTGCCGAAGTCGCGCAGGATTTCGCGCCCGTCACGGGTGCCGAGCGCCGCCATGAGTTCGAGATAGGTGGCGGCGCCTTCGGTGAGCGCCGCTTCAAGCGAGCGGCGCGGACGCTGCGGCATCTGCGGCGGATGCGGCACCGTGAACTCGACGCTGTCGCCCTTGCCGAAGGGCTTGGTGCAGTCGAACCCGCCCTTCGCGCCGGTACGGTTGCCTTGCAGCGAAGGATCGAGCGGGACGCAGCGGAAGCCCGATGCCACCACGAAGTCGCGGTCGGCCTGGAAGCGCGTGGCCAACGCCCAGTCGATCTGCTCGTCGGAGAAGACATCGACGTCGTCGTCGACCACGAACACATGCTTGACGTCGCCGGAAGAGCAGAACACCGCGGCAATGGCGTTGCGCGCCTCGCCCGGATTGCGCTGACGCAGCGAGACCCGCACGTTGTACATGCCGCCGGAGGAGGCGGTGCAGCAGACGGCGACCGGCTCGCGGATGGCCTGCTGCAGTACGTTCCAGATGGCGGCCTCGGTCTTAGCCGCGCCGAGCTGCGCGGTGTCGGTGTAGCCGAGGCGGGCGCCGCCGATGGTCACGGTCTGGAACAGGGCATCATGGCGCTTGGTAATGGCGGTGAGGTGAAACACCGGGTTGCTTTTGAGCAAGCCGTAATAGCCGATATATTCGCCGTAGGGGCCCTCGGGTTCGACCAGCCCGCGCTCGTCGATATAGCCCTTGAGCACCATCTCGGCATCGGCCGGTACCTTGACGTCGACGGTGACGCATTTCACCACCGGCACCGGCGCGCCGCGCACGGCGCCGATCACTTCAAGCTCGTCCATCGGCGGGGTTGAGGCGACGGCCGCGAGAAAATCAGTCGGATGGCTGCCCACCGCGAATGCGACCGGCATGCGCTCGCCTCTCGCGACCGCGGCTTGATAGAGCGCCCGCAAGTCGCTTGGAGCGTTGAGGTCGACCCCGGCGGCACGCGGGCCGCGCAGCATCAGGCGGCGGCAGCCGATATTGGTGACGCTCGACTGCGGGTCGTGCGCATAGTCGATGCTGGCGGAAATGTAAGGGGCACCGTCGAGCCCGTGCTGCAGGTGCACGGGCAGGGTCGTCAGGTCGGCGTCGTCTCCGGTCAATACGACGTCGTGCACCGGAGCGTCCGAAGACGGCACCTCGATCGGGGCAACGGGGTGGCGAAGGCGCTCGCGCAAGGCAGCGGGAAAGCCGGTCTCGTCGGTATCGAGCGCAGCTGCGAGGCGGCGCCGGGTGCCCATCACGTTGCCGACGAGCTCGGTCTTCTCCGGCCCCACCGCGCGGAACCAGACGGCATTGGGATTGCAATCGAGCACCGCTGCCACATCGATGAGGTCGATCGGAGCATCATGGACAACGCATTCGCCTTCCTGCACGAGCTTCTCGACGAAATGGCGCAAGCGAAATTTTTCGGTGTCGACCTGGGTCATCAAGGTGCCTTCCCCTGGGACGCGTGCAGCGTGCATCCGGCGATCTTACCGGCGCGGCATGACAGGGTCCAGCAAGAGGTCCGGAGCTGTCGCTGCAATGACGCAGCAAGGGCGATGCCGGGAGCGGATCTGCGCTCCGGCACAAAGGCGTGCCTGGTAGCGACGTGTTGAGACCCGATTGTCCGGTACTGGCGCGAGATCGGCCGGAATCGTACGCTCAGCGGGCTGCTGGGGCGCCCGCAAGTGGAACGTTGCCGGGACGGTGGCGTTGAATCGCGTTCAGCCGAACATGTCGCCACATCGCAGCGGCCGTGAGGGGCCTCGGACCATGAAGCTTTTCGAGTGCCAGAACTGCGGACAGCCGCTCTATTTCGAGAACACCACGTGCGAAAGCTGCGGGCTTCGGCTCGGCTATCTGCCGGAACGGGCGCTCGTCACCGCACTGGAAGAAGCGGACGGATTGCTGCGCGCGTTGGCGGCGCCGGGAGAGCGATATCAGTTTTGCGCCAACGCCCGGCACAACGTCTGCAACTGGCTGGTGAACTGCGGCCAGGCGGAAGTGTTTTGCGCCGCCTGTCGCCACAACCGCACCATCCCCGATCTCATGGGTTCCGAGAACCTTGGGCATTGGCGGAAGATCGAATTCGCCAAGCACCGGCTGTTCTATTCGCTGCTGCGCCTTCGTCTGCCGTTGGCAACCAGGCTGGAGGATCCCAACGGTCTCGCGTTTGATTTCCTCTCGAATCCGATCGGAGCCGCGGCGGCGCATTCGCGGGTCATGACCGGGCACGCCAGCGGGCTAATTACCCTCAATGTGGCGGAGGCCGACGATCCCGAGCGCGAACGCCAACGCAAGTCCATGGGCGAGCCCTATCGCACTTTGCTCGGGCATTTCCGCCACGAGATCGCGCATTACTACTGGGACCGCCTGGTGGCCGACTCGCCGCGGATCGACGAGTTCCGGCGGTTGTTCGGCGACGAGCGCGAGGACTACGAGGCGTCGCTAAAACGGCTTTACGCCGAGGGCCCGGCGACGGACTGGTCGGAACGCTTCGTCACCTCCTATGCCAGCTCGCATGCGTGGGAGGATTTCGCCGAAACCTGGGCACACTATTTCCATATGGTCGATACGCTCGAGACCGCGTTTGCGTTCGGTCTGCGGTTGCGGCCGAAGGTGGCCAAAGGTGCCGATCTGTCCGCCGCCATCGACTTCGATCCTTACATTTCCGAGATGGACCGGATCATCGACGCCTGGCTGCCGCTGACCTTTGCCGCCAATTCCCTCAATCGCAGCATGGGTCAGCCGGACCTCTACCCTTTCATCGTTCCGCCACCGGTGATCTGGAAGCTGACGTTCATCCACGACCTCATTCACGCCGTAGGTTCCGGCCGCCAGGCCGTAAACTCCGGCGACGATGCATTGCGCGCGATTGTCGCCGGGCTCAAGCGCTCGATCGGGTCGCCGCAATCGACGGGCTGAGCTCCCTCGCAGGTCCGGGTCATCGGACGAAGGTCCCGACCCCTCGTCCCGGCCGGGCTGGGAAGCGGAAGCCACCCGGCTTTGTTGCATGCGGGCCGATCGTGCGCTCTGGTGGCGAGACGGCGAACGCGGTGGTCGGCCCGAAAATTGCATTGAAAATTGCATAATATGTCCAGGCCTTACAGCATGATGCCGGGATCATGCGACCAAGGCTCGAGGTGAAATCGCGGGTCCAGAGGTCACGCGATTTCGCTCAACGCAGCAGAGCGGTGTATGTCGATCCTCGTCAGTCTTCACCATGCCATGCGCTACCGGTACGAACGCCCCGTCGGTCTCGGACCACAGGTCGTCAGGCTGCGGCCCGCGCCGCATTGCCGCACTCGCGTACCGAGCTATTCGCTCAAGGTGACGCCGGCACAGCATTTCGTGAACTGGCTGCAGGACCCGAACGGAAACTGGCTCGCGCGCTTCGTATTCCCGGAAAAGACCCGCGAATTCGAGGTCACCGTCGATCTGATCGCCGACATGGCGGTAATCAATCCGTTCGACTTCTTCGTAGAGCCGTTCGCGGAGACTTTCCCGTTCGCCTATCCCGCGGAGTTCGCCGAGGAGCTTGCGCCGTTTCTCGATGCCGAGCCGGCGGGTCCTCTGCTGTCGGCGTTTCTCGCTTCGATCCCACGCGATCGGATGAATATCGTCGATTTTCTAGTTGGCCTCAATCAACGTCTGCACCATGAGGTCAGCTATCTGATCCGCATGGAAGCCGGCGTGCAGACGCCGGAGCAGACGCTTGCGGCGAAGTCGGGCTCGTGCCGCGACAGTGCGTGGCTGCTCGTGCAAATCCTGCGTCACGTCGGCCTCGCGGCGCGCTTCGTGTCGGGCTATCTGATCCAGTTGCGGCCGGACGTGCTTCCGATCGATGGGCCCGCAGGTGCGACGCAGGATTTCACCGACCTGCACGCCTGGGCTGAAGTGTACGTGCCGGGTGCGGGCTGGATCGGGCTCGACGCCACGTCCGGCTTGTTGTGCGGGGAGGGCCACCTCCCGCTCGCCGCCACGCCGCACTTCCGCGCCGCGGCGCCAATCAGCGGGGCTGTCGAATCTGCGGAAGTTGCCTTCTCCTTCGCCATGACCGTCACGCGCATCGCGGAACAGCCGCGCGTGACTTACCCATTCTCCGATGAAGCATGGGCGGCGCTCGATGCGCTGGGCGAGCAGGTCGACAAGGATCTTGCCGGCGGCGATGTGCGCCTCACGATGGGCGGCGAGCCCACATTCGTTTCGATCGACGATTACCAATCGGCGGAATGGAACACCGCCGCGCTGGGCCCAACCAAGCGCGACCGCGCCGACGAGTTGATCCGTCGCCTGCGCGATCGCTTTGCGCCCAGCGGGCTCCTGCATTATGGCCAGGGCAAATGGTATCCGGGAGAACCGCTGCCGCGGTGGGCGTTCGCGCTCTACTGGCGGCGCGACGGCAAGGCGACCTGGCGGGACGGCGCCTTGATCGAGACGGAGACCGCCGATACGCGGCCGCTTGCCGAGGATGCGCTGCGTTTTGCGCAGGCGATCGCACTCCGCCTCGGCCTCGACCCCGATTACGCGCAACCCGCCTATGAAGACCCCGCCGAACGCATGCTCAGGCAGGGCGAACTGCCCGAGAACATCGATCCGAGCGATCCCAAGATCGACGATCCGGTCGAGCGCGATCGCATCCTGCGCACGTTCGAGCGCCACCTCGGCGCGCCGGCAGGTTACGTGTTGCCGGTGCAGCGCTGGAGCGCGCAGGCCGCAACCGGCTGGGTCAGCGAGATCTGGCAGACGCGGCGGCGGCATCTGTTCCTTGCACCCGGCGATTCTCCGATCGGCTTTCGCCTGCCGCTGACCTCGCTGCCGCATGTGAAGCCGGTCGATTATCCGCATCTCGTCCCGGCCGATCCCATGGCCGAGCGCGGCGAATTGCCCGATCTTGAGACGCTGGCGCACGTCATCGCCGCTCGCAGCGAGGAGGCCGTCGCCCGCGCCAAGGTAGTGGAATTCCGTCGCGCCCAGGGTGCATCCGCGCGCGTTGTCGGCTCGCCGTCAGGAGCGAGCGTTCCCGTCCGCACCGCGCTCACCGTGGAGCCGCGCAATGGCCGGATTTGTGTATTCATGCCGCCGGTCGAACGACTGGAAGACTATCTCGAGCTCCTCGCCGTCATCGAGGCGACCGCCGGCGAGCTGGCGATGCCGGTCCACGTGGAAGGTTATGAGCCGCCGTCCGATCCGCGCTTGAACGTCATCAAGGTGACGCCCGATCCTGGCGTCATCGAGGTCAACGTCCATCCCGCTGCGAGCTGGCGCGAGGCGGTCGCGCTCACGCGCACGCTCTACGAGGAAACGCGTCTCTGCCGGCTCGGCACCGACAAGTTCATGATCGACGGCCGCCACACCGGAACCGGCGGCGGCAATCACGTGGTGCTGGGTGGGTCGACTGCGGCGGACAGTCCGTTCCTGCGCCGGCCCGATCTGCTCAAGAGCGTGATCCTTTATTGGCAGCGGCATCCTTCACTGTCTTACCTGTTCTCGGGGTTGTTCATCGGCCCGACCAGCCAGGCTCCGCGCGTCGACGAAGCGCGCCACGACCAGCTTTATGAGCTGGAGATCGCGCTTGCGACGGTGCCGCCGCCGGGTGAGGGCGAACCGCCGCGTCCATGGTTGGTCGATCGCCTGTTTCGCAATCTTCTCGTCGATGTCACCGGCAACACCCACCGTGCCGAGGTCTGCATCGACAAGCTGTTCTCACCCGACGGCCCGACGGGACGGCTGGGCCTGGTCGAATTCCGTTCTTTTGAAATGCCGCCTCACCCGCGGATAAGCCTGGCGCAGCAGTTGCTGTTGCGCGCCTTGATCGCCTGGTTCTGGCGCGAGCCGCAGCACGGCTCGCTGGTGCGCTGGGGCACTGCGCTGCACGATCGGTTCATGCTGGAGCACTGCGTTTGGGAGGACTTTCTCGGCGTCTTGGAGGATCTTCGCGGCGCCGGCTACGATTTCGCGCCGGACTGGTTTCACGCCCAGCGCGAGTTTCGCTTTCCATTCTACGGCGCCGTTACCTATGGTGGCGTGAACCTGGAGCTGCGTCACGCGCTGGAGCCCTGGCATGTGCTTGGCGAAGACACCACCGCCGGAGTCACGGCGCGCTTCGTGGATTCCTCGGTCGAGCGGCTGCAGGTGAAAGTCGAGGGTCTCAATGCCAGCCGCCATGTCGTCACCTGCAACGGGCGCCGCATTCCGTTGACCTCGACCGGCCGTTCCGGCGAATACGTCGCGGGCATACGCTTCAAGGCGTGGAAGCTGGCCGCCGCGCTGCAGCCGACGATCGATGTCCACGCCCCCCTCACATTCGATATCTTCGACCTCTGGAGCCGGCGTTCGCTGGGCGGCTGCGTCTACCATGTCGCCCATCCCGGAGGCCGCAACTACGAAACCGTTCCGGTCAATTCGTATGAAGCGGAAGCGCGGCGCTTGGCGCGCTTCCAGGATCACGGCCACACGCCGGGGTCGCGTGACTTCCCCGAGGAGGAACGCTCGCTCGAATACCCGATGACGCTGGACCTCAGGCGTCCGCCTCGTGTCTGATAGCCGCATGGCCGGGCGGCGCGACAGCGAGTCTGCGCAGAGCGATATCGCGCCGCTGCTGGCGGGCTATCGACCGCTGCCGGGCATTTTCGACGAGATGATGGACCGCGACGGTCGCGTGCGGTCCCATTGGCAGCCGTTGCTGGCGATGTTCGCGGCGCTGGGGCCGAAGCAGCTCAGCGCACGTTTCGCCGCCGCCGATCGCCATGTGCACGATTCCGGCGTCTTCTATCGCGTCTATGAGGAAACCGCCGGGGCCGAGCGGCCCTGGCCGTTGAGCCACGTTCCCCTCCTGATCGACGCGTCGGAATGGCAGATGCTCAAGGCCGGACTGGCCCAGCGCGCCGAACTGCTGGAGGCGGTGCTGGCGGATGCCTACGGCGCGGCGCGGCTGGTGCGTGAGGGCCGGGTGCCCGCCACCGTCATCGCCGGCAATCCGGAGTTCTTGCGGCCGCTCGTTGGCGTTGCGCCGGCGGGTGGCGTGCATCTGCGATTCTATGCCGTTGACGTCGGGCGGTCG